>Ga0209393_1000615_pt1 | contig 16728 bp, 15 predicted proteins | sample SSWtaG_2_FD_184117 | JGI IMG/M metagenome (GOLD analysis project Ga0209393, IMG submission 184117) | Hot spring microbial communities from Sandy's Spring West, USA to study Microbial Dark Matter (Phase II) - SSWsed_130316 (SPAdes)... | ecosystem: Environmental > Aquatic > Thermal springs > Hot...
ATATTATATTCACAGTCATCTTAAAGAAAATCTTAATAATAAAGAAGAGAGGGAAAATATGGATGATGTGTCTGACCAGGCTGACCCTGAAGGGAATGATCGAGATCTTGAGCGCTGAATATTATCATGATATATTGAGGAGTAAGAATTAATGAGGAAAGCTTCTTCATAATTCTATCATTATTTTCTATTTTATTTTAGTTCCATTACTTCTTAATAGTCGAGGGCTTAGCAAGCCTAACTAAAAATACAGAAAAGAGAGACAGTATCAATTATATGTTTCGTATAACAAAACCATCCACCGTTGAATATAAGTTTAGCGGGGGCTGGATTTGAACCAGCGTTCTCCGGGTTATGAGCCCGGCGGGTTCGCCCTGGCTACCCTACCCCGCTTTTATCTCTACTATCAATATTATTCATCGGGTCTTAATAACCTTAATCCCTAATAGGATCAAAACCTCTTTACCATTATTCTCTTACTCCGGTATCTTATCCATTCATGGTTATATTTCCATCTTAGAGCAGCTCCTCTCTTCATATTTTTCTCTTAAAACAGGCTATAGTTTCTCTACATTCTAAGATTGTTTTTCCTTAATATTCTAAAGAATTCTTTCTTACATTCTTCATAACTCATTTTCTTGACTTTTCTCGCTAGGTTTATCTCTTCTAATAAGTGTGGGAAAGGATTTTCTTTTGTTGGTAGCTTCTCATCTTTACTTATCATGGAGACATAGACTAAAGATTGGGCAGCCATCAATCTTTCGTACCCATTTAATTCTATGTTTAACATGTATGCTTTAGTTAGAGTATCCCCAGGGTTCTCATTTAGTTCTAGGTTTAATAATCTACATGCTTTCTCTAGCAAGTTAACTGTTTCTACTCTTACATTGAGTCTCTGTAAGAATATCGGCAAGAGTATATGGAGGTATCCAGCTTCAACTATTACCTTGTCATCTTCTCCGAGTTCTGCAATTGCAGATGCTCTCATGTAATCTCTTAGCTTAAACCTTTCAGAATCTTTCCTAGCAAATTCTACAACCTTATCTACTATCCTGTCAAATTCTCCCTTCATTAATTCTTCTTGATACTCAATGAGTTTCCCAACAGCTTCTCTCTCAACTCCAAGAACATTCTTGACTTCCGGATTTCTAGCATATTCACTGAATTTTCCCACTTTTATAGATACGTGTATCCTCTCTATTATCTCAAGATAAGGCTCGATCTGAAGTATCTTCAAACCTTGATTATGTAGATTCTTTAAGAGGCGAGCTTGATGAAGCGTATATTGAGGAAAACTAGTATCAGAATTACTAACATACTCTTCCAGACTGATAGACCCATTTAAGAATTTTTCCAAGAGAAAGTCATTCGGTTCTTCTAAGACTAAAACACCATACTTATCAGCTTCTTCTCTCAGAAGCTCCAAGAACTCCACCCTGTGAGCTAAGAAGACAACCTTAATCTCCATAAACCCTCATCTATGAAAAATACCCTATTAACAATCTTTCTCAGCAATGATATTAATATTCCTAGAGATAAATTCTTCAAGTAGGAAGAACTCGGAGATTATGTACTCTATCTTAATTAACCTCCTAGTAGAAGAAGGCAATAGAAAAGCAAGATGGGTCAGAAAGTCTGGATAGGTGTAGATGATACAGATTCGAAGAAAGGTGGATGTACAACCTATATAGGAGCAATACTTCTTAGAAGAATAAAATCTGAAGGCTACAATATAATTGGCTATCCTAGGCTAGTTAGGCTTAACCCAAACTGCCCATATAAGACTAGGGGGAATGCGGCGATTGCACTAGCTGTTGAAGCAGATAAATTCGAACCATTTGAAGATATAGTATCAAGTGTAATTGAAGGATACGCTGAGCTTGAAGCTGAAGGAACAGACCCGGGGGCAGTATTACTACTCGGGGAGCCAGACCACGGATTGAGAGAATACTATTGGCATGTCGTTAGAGACCTATCTACGAAAGAAGAAGCTAAGAAAATTGCTGAGAGAAATAGGGTTAGATTACTTGAATGGAATATGGGTAGAGGCATTATTGGAGCTCTCGCAGCCATAGGAGCTGATTTAACTAGGGATAAGACATACGAATTGATTGCTCATCGAAAGAGAGAATATTGGGGAACAGTAAGGTCAATAGATCCGGAAAGTGTATGGGAGATGGATAGGAGGACATATCCATTAACATTTGATAATGTTGATAGAGAAACGGGAGATATTCGAATTACGCCTCATACTCCATGCCCTGTCCTCCTCGGTATTAGAGGAGTTACACCAAACATCCTAGAGGAAGCTTATAGAATGCTGAAGATATATGAGCCAGTAGAATTTTACACAATCTTTGAGACGAATCAGGGAACAGATGCTCATCTACAATTAATGAAGATAAAAGATGTTAAGAATAATGTCTCAGCTATTATAGATGGAGTTGTAAAATCTAAGCCGAGATTCACTGTTGGCGGTCATGTATTCTTTACTTTAGAAGATGATACAGGAGAGATAACTTGCGCTGCTTACGAACCAACAAAAAAGTTTAGACATGTAATCACGGGATTGGAGCCTGGAGATCAAGTCACAGTATATGGTGCAGTGAAGAAGAAACCTCAAGGATTTACACTGAACCTAGAGAAGATACAGGTTAAGTCTCTTGTAGATTTAGAGATAGTTAAAGCTCCGACATGCCCAATATGCAATGAAAAAATGAAGAAAATTGGTAAGACAGGATATGAATGTAGAGGCTGTAAGACTTTTTCCAGTAAGCCTGAGGTTATTAAGGTTAAGAGGAAGATTTCATGCGGTATTTATGAGGTGCCCGCTTCAGCTAGGAGACATCTATCCAAGCCTTTAGCTCTCACCACTAACCACTAGCATGGTTAAAGTGCTACGTACCTTATCTAATCTTCTAATCTTCCATGATATTATCTCTTTTAATTTATCCATGTTCTCAGCCTCAACTTTCGCTATAATGTCGTATACTCCATAAACAACATAAGCTTCTTTCACATTAGAAATCTTTCTCAACTCTTGAAGTATCTCTTCTTCTGCTCCAATCTCTGTATTTATTAATACAAACGCTGAAGGCATATATTTTATGTCTTCAAGGAGATAAATAAACGCTTCTATTAATAATATTACCCCTATATGGGGATTTCCAGAACAACCTAGGAAAGTATTTAACATGATTCCGTGACTCATTCTAAGGAATGGGAGAAAGTACTAGGATAATCTTTGAAGAATTATGCCCAAACTGTGGTGGCAGTATCGATGATAGCCGGTTAAAGACTGTAGGAGTATGTAGGAATTGTCTACCAATTCCGGCATCTAACCTCTCACCATCAAACGTGGCAGAAGCTCTTAGGAGAACTAAGAAACTAAGAGAGTATAGAATTATAGCTGAAGTTGAAGAATTCATGGAAAAATTTAGAGAGATATTTACAAAAGCTACAGGTTTTAAACCATGGGCTCTACAAGAAGTTTGGGCTAGAAGAGTATTCCATAAAGAGAATTTTACAATCGTTGCCCCCACAGGCATAGGTAAAACCATGTTTTGTATTGTTGTAGCACTCTTCCTCGTAAAACACGAGAATAGTAGATGCTACCTCATGTTACCGAGCTCAATACTTGTTGAGCAAGTATCAGAAAGAGCGATAAATATGGCTGGGAAGATAGATCTACCAATTGATTGTATAGTCTATTATCATGCCGGTATGACGAAAAACCAGAGAGAAGAAGCACTCAAAAAGATCGAGTCAAAAGATTATAAATTATTGATTACAACTGATAGATTTCTTATTGATAGGATGGATTCTCTCAGTGGCACACGCTTTGACTACATATTCGTAGATGATGTAGATTCTTTCCTGAAGTCTCCCAAAAACATTGATAAAGTTATCTCATTATTAGGATTTGACCCGAAAATAATTGATACCGTGATGAGGCTTGTTGAAGTTAAGAAGAGGCTGATCTCCCAAGGCAGTAGTGATCTTCTAGCTGAATACGAAGAATTAAAGAAAGAAGTTATGAAGGAGAGACAGAAGGAGCATGGTAGACTCGTAGTTACAGGTGCTACGCTTCGTCCTAGAAAAACTAAACGTATATACATTTTTTCAGAGTTACTTGGTTTCGAGCTTGGAACTAAGCCAGAATTTATCAGGAATATTGTAGATTTTTATTTACGGCTGGATAGTGATCTTGAAGAGAAAACAGTCCAATTAGTAAAAAAGCATGGAAGTGGAGCACTCATCTTAGTTCCTTCAGCATTAGGGAGAAATTACGCTAGGAAATTAGCTGAGAAGCTTAAGGAATCAGGAATCAAAACCTACTTTTACGAAGTTATGGAGGAAGATATTCTCGAGAAATTTTCTAGAGGGGAATACGATGTACTTGTAGGTATATCGACCAGTAGAAGCCCATTGGCTAGAGGAATAGATCTGCCTGAAAGGATTAGGTACGCTGTGTTTGTTGGTGTACCTAGGAGGGAGATTAAGATAGGGAAAGAGGAAGAGAATCCGAATAAGATTTACGCACTCTTAACGAATATTGTTGAGGCACTAGATGAACCATTGAAGATAGAGGCTCTCAAGATAATTCAGAAGTTAAAAAACGTAGTTCCAGTACCTAGAGATATAGTTACCAAGATTCAAGAATCTTTTGAGAATGGAACTAGGCTTGAAGGATATGCAGGATATATACAACAGATAATTGAGCAGTCTAGGAAGCTGTTGAAGAAAATCATAACACCAGAATTCTTAGATAAGATAGCTAAGGAGACGGATACATTAGTCAATTTATTAGATGATGGCTTCTCTCTAATAATTCCAGATACTCTAGGGTACATCCAAGCTTCTGGGAGAACGTCAAGACTCTATGCAGGCGGGATCTCGAAGGGTGCAAGTATACTATTAGTTGATGATTTAAAGACTTTTACGGGTTTAACTAAAAGGCTTCGAGTAATTTTAGATGAATTTGAATGGGTAGAATATAGTGAAGAAGAAGCTGAAAGAGTCTTCAAAGAAGTAGATTATGATAGACAGCTAATCAAAGATATATTAGCTGGGAAGATAGTGCTCCCACAAAAAGATATCATGAAGATGGCTTTAATGATCGTTGAATCACCTACTAAAGCGAAAACATTTGCAAGCTTTTTCGGTAGACCATATAAAAGAGAAGTTGATGGTGTACATGTTTACGAGACAAGCACGCCAAATCTCATATTACAGATTGCTGCAAGTATGGGTCATGTTACAGAATTATCCCTAACACATGGCTTCGATGGAATTTTAGAAGAAGATGGAAGATATATACCAGTTTTCTCACCTATCAGGAAATGTAATAAATGTGGTTATCAATTTGTAGAAAGCAATAAATGTCCTTCATGCGGCTCGGAGGATGTAAGCTCAAAAAGAGATATCATAAATGGTTTAAGGAAGATTGCTCTCGAAGTTAATGAAGTATATATTGCTACAGATCCTGATGCTGAAGGAGAGAAGATCGCTTACGATATCTATTCCTCACTCATACCCTATAATCGAAATATATATCGGCTTGAATTCCATGAAGTCACGAGAAGAGCATTAACCCATGCATTAAACAATAAGTCTAAAATCTCAATTCCATTAGTTGAATCTCAGCTTGTAAGAAGGATTGAAGATAGATGGCTTGGATTTGAATTAAGTAGAAAGCTATGGGATAGATTTAAGATAAAGACCTTGTCAGCTGGTAGAGTCCAAACACCAGTGCTAGGATGGATAATTGAAAGATATAGAGAAAACAAGAATAAGAAGACCTTACTCTACATTGTGCTAGAGAATGGATTAGAAGTAGTTTTTGAGAATCCATCTACCTTAGAGTTAATCCTAGATAAGTATAAGCATGGAGAGTTAAAAGCTCTAGTCAAAGACGTAAGAGAGGAAGTTACAGAAGTTCAACCTCTTCCACCATACACTACTGATTCTCTCTTGAAAGATGCTTTTACTCAACTCGGTTTACCTGTTACTGAAGTTATGAAGCTTGCGCAGGACCTCTTCGAGAGTGGGCTCATAACGTATCATAGAACGGATGCTACTACGGTTTCTTCGGTTGGGTTGAGCGTAGCTAAAGAATATATAGAAACAATGAACTTAGGGGTATCTACTCCTAGAACGTATTGGAAAGAAGGAGCACATGAATGTATTAGACCTGTTAAACCTATAGATGTAAATAAGCTGTCTCAATATATTAGGATAGGGTTAATTAAGCCTTCAGCCAAGTTAACTACTAGCCATTTAAGATTGTATGACTTGATCTTTAGAAGATTTATAGCTAGTCAACTTCCATCTGCAAAGGTATTAGTCCAGAGATACAAAGTAGTAGTAAATGGATTGGAAGTAGATGTTGATAAGAATGTAGAGATCATTGAGCCAGGCTTCAATAAAGTTTTCTCAATTATAAGGGCAGGCAGAAGAGTCACAGAGGGAGAATACAATATCAAGCATATTGAGGTTAAAAAGATTCCAGCAGCCTGGCTTTATAGTGAAGGAGATATAATAGCTTTAATGAAGGATAGAGGAATCGGTAGACCTAGTACATATAGTAGAATAATACAAATCCTCTTCGACCGCGGCTATGTTTTTGAGAAAAAAGGTAGACTCATCCCAACCAATAAAGGTTTATCAGTCTACTCATACTTGAAAGAACATTTTGGAGATTACGTCTCAGAAGAAGTAACTAGACAGCTTGAGTCAACAATGGATAGGATTGAGGCTGGAGAATTAGATTATCAGCAAGTACTAAGAGAACTAAGAAGACAAGTTGAAGAAATTAGGACTATCAAGGTAGAAGCTTAGTCATCTCTATATGCAATTACATCCACTTCTATCAAAGCATCTTCAAGTGGTGGAGAAGCTATTACAGTTGTTCTAGTAGGCTTGTGATTTCCGAAGAACTCCTCGTAAACACTATTCATAATCTTAAAATACTCTGAACTCTTCAGGTATATATTAACTTTAACTATGTCTTCAATTCCGTATCCTGCAGATTCAAGTATTGCTTGAATATTCTGAAAAACCTTCTTTGCTTGCTCTTCGAAATCTTCCGCTAGTTTCCCAGTAGATACATCTATTCCTAGCTGTCCAGAAATAAACAATAATTTATCACATTTAAACGCTTGAGAATAAGCTGCAACAGGTTTGGGAGCTTTCTCCGTATATATTACTTCCCTAACCATAACTTCCCTTATAGATTCGTCTATAGATAAACTTTTAACTAAGCTCTAGATATGAAGAGACTCGAAGATGAAGATACTGCGTAATACCGAGAAGATAAGAAATGCAGAAGCAGCAGTATTAGATTGCGATGGTACGATAATAGATGCATCTAATTCGTATGACTTAGCTATAAGAGTGGCAATAGCAATTATAATTGATAAGCTATTTAACATTGAAATCGAGTTCGGTGAAGATTTTGAAAATTCATTATGCGCTCTAAGGATGACAGGCGGGTTCAATAACGATTCTGATTCTGCCTCAGCATTATTACAGACTATCTGCGTCTTCCTACCAGATACTCTAGACATTAAGTTAATGAAATGGGATAAAGTTGAAAATGTTGATAAATACGCTAAACCTGTTATCGCCGCTCAATCTTCTCCGAGATTTATCCATGAAGCATTAAAATGGTTAAGCTATGAAATGAAATCGAGAAAAGAATTTTTCGATTTAAGAAAAATTGAAAAACTACTTGATATGAAAGCCTTAAGTCTTGGAGTAAGTGATAAACTCTTTAAACTTAGGTCTATCTTGAGTTATCCAGGACTTTTTAAGGAGAGTTTTCTTACAACATTATTTGATGAGATATTTCTAGGAGCTGAAGGGGTAAGAGAAAAATATTCATGGGAACCATGCTATGTTAATTACACGGGGACTCTCAAGAATGAAAAGCTCTTAATCAGAGAAGAATCTGTAAAGAGGCTTGGTGAGCTCTTACCTAAAGGTGTTGCATTAGTTACAGGTAGGGGAAGATGGGAGACTGAGAAAACTCTTCAACCAATCTTAAAATACTTCAACATGGAAGCATCGATCTTCACAGCTGATAAAGGTTTAGAATATGAAAAACCTAGTCCAAAATCCCTAATAGAAACAGCAAATATTCTAAGAACTAGGAAGATAATTTATGTCGGGAACTCGATGGAAGATCTCCTTATGTCCTACGCAGCTTCTGGAACGGGGTTAGATATAGGGTTTGTAGCAGTCTCGAATAACGAGGAATTATCTAGAGAGTTTGAGGCACGAGGTGCAAATGCTATTCTAGAGGATATTAACGAATTGCCAGTATTGATTGAAGTTACGAGAAGCTAGAGACTCCGAGAATACTTATATACAAGTGTATGAACAAGAAGTCATGGAAGAAGCTAGATTAAAACGTAAAGGAGCATTAGTAAGAGAGAGTGGATCAATAATCCTCGTGAATGAAGAAGACAAAGCTTTCGGGGTTGATGAAGTCGTCGCATATATCTGGAGCATATGCGATGGGAAAACCGTAGACGAAGTTATTAACCAATTCTCAGAAGTCAGCAACATATCTAGAGACGAAGTAAGAGAGCCTATCATCAATCTTATCAATAAATTGAAATCAGTATCTCTACTAGAATAGGTTGAGTAAAGCAGAAGTCTAACCTTAATCCAAGGTTTTAGGTTAGAGAGCTTAATAGAAGCTTGGCGATGGTATGAGGACTTATCAAGAACCTTGAAATCGATGTATATTGGAGATCCATGTCCAACTTCTCGGGGAATTCCTCCACCAAACCACTTTTATCAACTATCTTAAATAATTTATCAATAACCTGAACTGGCAAACTCCTAAGAATCTTCATTACATTAGCAATTCTATCTAATTCTTTTGTAAGAGATTTTACTACTTCTTTATCCTGATCAATGTCTGTACGTGCTCCCGTAAGGTTCGAAGCAATGATTCTGCAAATACTTTTTGCAATTAACCCACCCATTATCACGCCTCCACCAGTACTAGCTTTAACGTGGCCAGCAGCATCTCCAACCGGTATGATTTTAGAATTAAGGTCTAGTTTTAGGGGTCTACCCGTATATACAGCGTGAGATACGCTCCTGATAATCTTGACCTCTGGAAATCTATCTTTTATGAATTTGTTTAATTTAATTCTTAAGTTATTCTTTGACGCAACTCCAAGCTTGCCTACCTCATCATTTATAGGTATAAGGTAAGCAAAGAATTCTGGTAAATATTCTTCGAAAAATAAGTAGACGTATCTAGGGTCTAGTGAATGGTCTTTCACCCACAGCTGGATAATAGGAATCCACATCTCCCTCTCCGTAGTCTTATTTAGGATTTTCCTAAGAAGAATAGAGGCCATACCTTCTGCATCTACTAGCATCTCCGCTCTTACTTCTAAACCTCTCCTCGTCTTCACTCTTAAGACATTGTCTACATTAATCGCATCTACTACTCTATCTCCTAATATTAGGTTTCCACCTTTTCTTTCAAATTCTCGTGCTAGGAAAAAGTCAAAAGATCTCCTAGATGCTACTATTGCAACTCTTCTTCCAGCATCCAGCTCGATTTTCCTTCCTGTGGGTGAATGAAAAACCGCTCCTCTTACAATATTTTCAACATACTTCTCAGAGATTGGTAATCCTAGTCTTTTAAAATTGACAATATTGAATAACCCTGCGCAATGCTCTGGAACTCCAATCTCTTCATGTTCTTCAACAAGAATTGTTTCTAAGCCATTCTCAACTAAGGTCTTAGCTGCTATTAAGCCGACAGCTCCTCCCCCTACGACTACTACTTGAGCCTTCAACCCTAATGGGAGAATATTCCCTCTATATATCAGCTTATTCATTTTAGAAGTTAAAAATTAAAAATAACATAGTTGAATATTACTCTTAGTAAATAGTGTGGTGATCTTTTTGAAAGCGCGTGCTCACATTATTATCGAAGGTAGAGTTCAAGGAGTCTTCTATAGGTCAAATACTAAGAAGATGGCTGATAAACTTGGCATAAAAGGTTGGATAAGAAATCTCCCAGATGGAAGAGTTGAAGCAGTATTTGAAGGAGAGAAAGAAGATATCAAGAAGCTCCTATCATGGTGTTGGGTTGGTCCACCAGGTGCAAAAGTAACAAATATTGAAGTTGAGTGGGAAGAATATATAGGAGAATTTAATGAATTTTCAATACTATATTAAGAGATTTTTCTGTAAATCTCTCTACCTATCTCAGTTAAGTGATATTCCTTTCTTGGCCTCTTTAATTTTCCTCTACTTGAGAAAGATTGCTGTATTAAACCTCTCATCTGGAGGTCTCTAAGATGCTCATAGATCGTTGGCAAGCTTACCCTAATTCCATATCTTAGAGCTAATTCTTTCTGAATCATATAGCCATGTAAGGGCTTCTCTACTAGTAACTCTAAGATCTTCTTTTTCGTGAAACCTATCTGTTTCTCCTTTCCTAAACCTATAAAGTTCTTCCTTTCAGTGAACGATTGTATAATTGTAGGATCCTTCATTCCAGACCCTGTAACAATATAGACGACCGATTCATCTCTTTTGATAATTCCTGAATCGACTGCATCAATCAAACCTGCAAGAGCTACGGCTGCAGCTGGCTCAGCTAGTATTCCTTCATTCTTTGCGAGGATCTTGATAGCATTTATTAATTGTTCTTCATCTACTGTAAGGATTGTTCCACCTAATTCTCTTACTGCTTTTAAAGCCGTGTAAGCCCATGGTGGGTCAGGTTCAGCAATATCTGGGAACATTATCCTATCTACTTGTATTGGTTCTACATCATCTTTGTTTTTCTTGTAGGCTTCAGCAATAGGTGCGCAGGAAGAGATCTGGCCTCCCAAGATCTTTGGCAGACTATCTTTTAATAAGTCTGCTCTTTCTACTTCTCTTAATGCTTTCCAGCATGCAGTTAAATGGGATCCAGTTCCAATAGGTATGGAGATCCAGTTTGGAGGGCTCCAATTAAATTGCTCTAGAATCTCTAGCATACAGGTTTTGTATCCTTCTATTAGTAGAGGGTTTAAAGATGTAACTAAGTGGTAGTCTATGGAATCTTGTAGTAGTTTTATCGTGAGCGAAGGATCGCTTGTAAGAAGTACTTCTGCATCGTATGCTAAAGCTTGAAGTAACTTTACTTGTTCAACTCCCTGTTTTAGGTAGATTGAACACGGTATACCAGCTTTAGCTGAGTATCCTGCTATCGAGACTGCGAGATTTCCTGAAGCTACACATAATATCTTCTGAATACCAATTTCAACACTTCTAGTTAGTTCAATAGATGCACCCCTATCCGTAAATGCTCCAGTAGGATTCGTAGCCTCATTCTTTATGTAAAATCTTCTTAAACCTATCTGCCTACCTAAACCTTCTGAATGATGTAGGAACGTTCCACCTTCACCTATTGATACTGGATTAGCTTTAAGACTTGGTAGAAACTCAAGATACCTCCAAACGCCTCGAGGTCTTGAGGAGAATATCTTCACTAACTCCGAACCATACTTTCCTACATTGTGGTCGACGAGGAAAGGTGTTCCACATACACATGTAGACATCATCCTGCCTGTATCTGTTTGCCTATTTCCGCATCTAGGGCAGACCAGCTGTATATTCATCCTCCTATATATAGGGTTCAGCTTATATATTATTTTTGAAAGAAACTTAACGGAATGAGGTCTAGCTCAACTGTAGGGTTGAAAGTAGCGAAACTAGCACTATCTATAGCCTTAGTAGCAGCAGCAACGGCTATTTTTACAATATATGTTCCAGCTACCCGGGGCTATTTTAATCTAGGGGAGACAATGGTTTACTTCATAGCATTATATTTTGGGCCATTTATTGGAGCATTTGCAGGAGGTGTAGGTTCAGCTTTAGCAGACCTTCTCCTCGGGTATACAATCTATGCTCCAGCTACCCTACTGATAAAAGCTGCTGAAGGTTGGGCTGCTGGATATCTAGCTCTTAAGTTAACGGGTAGGGAGAAGACGTTCAGGATATTCATACTATCTTTGATTGTTTCAGCAGGATACCTTTTCGTAATCCTCATTGTTGGATTGTATATTCTCTCTGGGGAGTTTGAAGCATCATTCATCATGGTCATGTCAGCTGTGGGTGTTATCCATCCATCAATCTGGTATCCTCTAGCTGTTTTAGCGATTGCAACACCATTATACTTAACTGTAAAGTCTAGGAAATCAGAAGGATTACTACTGCTTGTTCTACTACTTTCAGGATTAATAATGGTTTCAGGATACTTTATCTATGAACAATTTATCTTAGGATACTATGCAGTTGCTGAAGTCCCAGTTAATTTCGGGCAAGTAATAATTGGTACTGCTGTTGCAATACCATTATACAGAGCTGTGAAAAGACTGTCCGCTAGATAACTCCTATAACTACTATGGATGGAAACTTAGAAATCAACTTAGAGATTATAGGCTTATACGTATAGTATTGTCTTCCTCTAGATGGTATGTAACTTAATCCTACTAGCTTCTTTAAAACTTCGACTTCAACTTCTCCTCCATCTAGGAAGTATAGGCTTTCTCCTACTTCAAGGCTTCTCTTAAACACGAGTGGTAATCTCAACCTATCCAGTAATTCCCTTGGAAGCATCTCTGCTAATTCTCTTAGTTCTTTTTTATCAAAATAATGGCGTTCTCCTCCGATAGTTTCTACATATGGTGTGTCCATCTCTAGGAGGAGGGTGAGAGGAAGTCTAATACGGGGAATGTCTCTGTTAAACTCCCTTATTTGGCGTCTAAGCCATTCATCTGAAAAATCTACACTCAATCCTGTCGAAAATAATGTTTGCTTCTATTAATTATCTTTTACCTAGTTCAGAATCTCACTGAAAATAATCTGAAGTCACCATTCATTTCCCTTCTTGATAAGTTTACGAATCTTATTTGTCATTTCTCCAATTATATTAACCTAATCCGGTAATGTTGTAGATTGTCGAGAGAAAATCATTATATGGTTGTATCAACAGTAATATGTTAGAGCTTAGGGTATGTGGGGTAACAGTAGTGTAGGGAAGAAAGAGGTTCAGCTTCGTGTTGCTGAAGCTAGGCAGAGGGATATTGGGAGGAAGATTGCAAGAGTAGATAGTAGGGCTATAAGGGAGCTTAATCTCAGCCCTGGGGATCTTATTGAGATTAATGGTAAGAGGACTACTATCGCTATCGTATGGCCACCATACAAGGAGGATGACGGTATGGGTTTGATTAGGATTGATGGTGAAGTTAGGAGGAATGCAGGTGTATCAGTCGGCGAGTATGTTAGGATATCTAAAGCAAATGCTAAGCCTGCAACAAAGATTGTCCTCGCACCATATGAGACTCTACCATTCGTTGGAGATTTCGCAAGAATTGTTAAGAGCCAGCTCCTAAACCTACCCGTAATGAAGGGAGACACTGTAGTCGTACCGATACTCGGCATGGGTATAGAGCTGAAGGTAACATCCACTGCACCTACACACGCAGTAATAGTATCAGAGAACACTGTTGTTGAAGTTAGTACTTCTCCAGTTAAGAGGCTTGAAGAGACAACAGGGGTTACCTACGAGGATATAGGTGGGTTACATGAAGAACTACAGAGGATAAGAGAGATGATAGAACTACCTTTAAAGCATCCAGAACTCTTCCGACACCTAGGTATTGATCCACCTAAAGGAGTAATACTTTACGGTCCTCCTGGAACAGGTAAAACCTTGATAGCGAAAGCTATAGCTAATGAGACTGGAGCACACTTTATCTCAATAAACGGTCCAGAGATTATGAGTAAATTCTATGGTGAGAGTGAAGCTAGGCTTAGAGAAGTATTCCAAGAAGCCGAGCAGAACGCTCCAAGCATAATTTTCATCGATGAACTCGATGCGATAGCTCCTAAGAGGAGTGAGGTAACAGGAGAAGTTGAGAGGAGAGTTGTCTCACAGCTACTTGCCTTGATGGATGGTTTGAAAGGTAGAGGTCAAGTAATCGTTATAGGTGCAACTAACAGGATAGAGGCCATAGACCCTGCGTTAAGAAGACCTGGAAGATTCGATAGAGAGATTAGGATAGGCGTCCCCGATAGAAATGGAAGGAAAGAAATACTGCAGATACACACACGTAGAATGCCCATCGCAGAAGACGTAGATTTAGATGAGATAGCAGACATTACTCATGGATTTACAGGTGCAGACCTTGCAGCTTTATGCCGTGAAGCAGCAATGAACGCGCTTAGAAGATTCTTGCCGAAGATAGACCTTGAGAAAGAAGTTATACCTGCAGAGATACTAGAGCAGCTTAAAGTTACAAGAGAAGACTTTGCAAATGCTTTAAGAATGATCCAGCCATCAGCTCTGAGAGAAGTAATCCTCGAGATCCCAAATGTTAAATGGGAGGATGTAGGAGACCTCCAATCTGTTAAGCAGGAACTTAAAGAAGCTGTTGAATGGCCATTGAAGTATCCTGAAGTCTTCAAGAGGCTTGGGATAAGACCTCCTAGAGGCATCCTACTCTACGGTCCACCTGGAACGGGCAAAACGCTTCTTGCCAAAGCTGTTGCAACCGAGTCTGAAGCAAACTTTATCAGCGTGAAAGGTCCAGAAGTATTAAGTAAGTGGGTTGGAGAATCAGAGAAAGCAGTTAGAGAAATATTTAGGAAAGCAAGGGAGACTGCACCCTGCATAATATTCTTTGATGAACTTGATGCTATCGCTCCAAGGAGAGGTTTACATGCAGATGCTGGTGTAACAGATAGAATCGTTAACCAATTATTAACTGAGATGGATGGAATCCAGACTCTGAAAGGTGTCGTAGTTATAGGAGCCTCAAATAGACCAGATATACTCGACCCAGCATTACTTAGACCTGGGAGATTTGATAGAGTAATATACGTTCCCCCACCAGACGTTGATGGAAGATACCAGATATTCCAGATACATACCCGCGAGATGCCTCTATCAGATGATGTCGACTTAGGCAAACTTGCAGCTATGACGGAGGGATATACGGGTGCAGATATTGAAGCAGTATGCAGAGAAGCAGCAATAATGGCTATGCGTGAGAACATAAACATAGAGAAAGTAAGTATGAGACATTTCATGATGGCTCTGGAGAAGATTAAGCCAAGTATAACACCTGAGCAGAAACGTGAATATGAACGGATCTTAACTGAATTCAGGAAATCCATGGCCTATATCTCTTAGACTCTATAGTAACGCAAGATATGACTGGACTCGGAAAAGAATGGCTCGACATAGTCAATACTTTATCAAGAATCTCAAGCTACTATAGAGAATTAAACAATGCTATATCATTCGGAAGAGATATCAAGGTTAGAAGAGAAGCAGTAGAAAGATCTCTGAAAGACCCCAAGATAGTATTAGACTTAGGTGCTGGAGACGGTTCTCTCACCGAGATAGTTCTAGATAAATATCCTAATATTGACCTCCTAATTATGCTCGATGCTCTCCCAGAGATGTTGCTGAAAGCAAGGAAGACTCCGAATATAGAAAAGGTTCAGGGGGTATTTGAACATCTTCCATTTAGAGATTCTGTTTTTGACTATGCTTTAGCTGCTTTCTCACTACGTGATGCAATAGATTTGGAGAGAGCATTAAATGAGGTTAGTAATGTATTGAGAAAAGCTAGTAAACTGATAGTTGTAGATCTAGGTAAGCCTAATAATCTTCTAAAGAGGCATCTGATAAATTTCTATTGGACTATCATTGCACCTCTCCATGCTTTTCTTAAGCTTGGATTCAAGGGGTTGAGCAGCATAAAAATTAAGAAGACTTTAAAATTCTATCCAATGACAAATCAACTCCTACATATTTAAGAGAGATCTGCATTTTCTAACCGAAGACGAAGGAGGAAATCCAAAAAAGAAGAAGAAAGCCATAAAACATCAAAATTAAGAATAATTAAGGGAGGGGCTGGTTTGGTAGCCCTAGCCACCCAATAAATTTATAGTCGGTCCTCGCTTCATGCGTTTTGGACTCGCCAAGGACTATATACGTAGGCATGTGGGTCTTGCTAGGGCTTATGCTCCAGCCCCGTCCCCAGCGAGCTCCATCTGCTTCCTTGCTTCAATCACCATTTTCAGAACTCTTCTCATATCTTTGAGTTTTGGTGAACGTAGTTCACTATTCTTCCGTAGAATAGCATTTGTAAGTATCAATAGATATCTTTGAGCTCTATGGTTATACTTTTTCATTCTTCTAGCATCATATCCCTTGGCCTTGTATAGTCCATGATATTTTATAGATTTCTGATATGATGTGGACTTATTGTATACTAGTTCTCCAGCCAAGCCCGTTAATCCATCAATATCATACATACCAAGCCCTATACTCTTAGCTATATCCATGAATCTTGGAATCAGTCTAATAGCTTCATCAACAATCTCCCTCCTAACATCTTCAACCATCTTCTCCAACATCTTAATATCACTTCCAACATCAACACCAACCATGCTGGCTCTCTGAATTCTTTGGAGGTTTTTGTAGAGTATCTCTCCTTTCATCAACAATGGCCTTTTGACACCCTGCCAATCTTAGCTTTCAAGTCTTCTCTAAATCTCTCTCTAATCTCCTTTCACTTCCACGGTCTAGTGAAATAGTAGATTCTCTTACCATTATTGATTGATTCTCTTAGTTGTTGCCACATATTTGGGAATATTGATGAGTCAAGATATATCTCATCATAATCC
>Ga0209393_1000621_pt1 | contig 16658 bp, 18 predicted proteins | sample SSWtaG_2_FD_184117 | JGI IMG/M metagenome (GOLD analysis project Ga0209393, IMG submission 184117) | Hot spring microbial communities from Sandy's Spring West, USA to study Microbial Dark Matter (Phase II) - SSWsed_130316 (SPAdes)... | ecosystem: Environmental > Aquatic > Thermal springs > Hot...
ACAGGTGAGGGAGCAGGGCTGGGTGTGGATAGGTGAAGAGAAATGGCTCCACGTCCGGCTGTCGGATGGGACCACGGGCTGGGTTCGCCGCGACCTGCTGGAGAGGCCATGAGTCTCTACCGTCCAGTTCTCAGGATAGAAAACCTATATCCTGCCCTTGTCTTCTAAGAGCGTGTCTAAAATCCGACGTCGAGTGGCAAAAGATCGAGCTGCTTATTCCAAAACCCCGGACGAAAGGAAACGCAAGTGCCCCCTGCGGGAAATCCTGAACGCCATCTTCTACCGGCTACGCGCCCGATGCCCGTGGCGTATGCTTCCGCTTCCATCTTTGGCGAAAAGACGGGACCTGGGAGCGTATCAACGCAGCCCTGCGCACCGAACTCCGTTGGGCGGAAGGCCGAGAAGCGGAACCCAGTGCGGTGATTCCAGATAGCCCATCAGTGAAAACGATTGATGTGAAGGGAGAACGGGGGTTTGACGCGGGCAAGAAAGTCAAAGGTCGTAAGCGCCATATCCTCGTGGACACCCTCGGTTTGCTCGTGCTGATCGTCGTGCATTCGGCGGCTATCCAGGACCGGGATGGAGCCAAACTGGTGTTGGAAAAGGCCAGGCTGTTGTTCTCCCGTCTGCGCCCGATCTGGGTGGATGGCGGCTATGCCAGGCAACTGATAGACTGGGTGCACGGTGTGGGCGGTTGGATTCTCGAAATCGTGAAGCGCAATCCAGAAGTTCAAGGCTTTCAGGCACTGCCTCGACGCTGGGCTGTCGAGCGCAGGTTGGGTTGGTTGAACAGGTATCGCCATCCTGAGAAAGGATTATGAAGTGCTCCCCGAAACAAGCGAGGCGATGATCTACGCTACTATGGTGCACCTTATGGTCAGACGCATGGGACGGCGAGCCCGGAATTTTTAGTCTAAGCAACTTAGCGGGAGCCCGAGCCCCGTATGCTAGGCATCTCCAGGAAGGCCATCAAACCGATTAGCAGCAATCCGATGGGGATCAAAAAGAAAATCCACCATGGTCTCCTGCCCCATCGGGGAGTGCGGGCTAGCCCATTCGTCCAGCCCATGAGTATGCCGATCAATCCACCAGTGAGGCCCCACCCGATCACAGGAGGAGGGAGATCCACGATTTGCCTTAATGATGCAGACCCGATCTTCCATACATAGAAAGCAATCCGTTCCATGCCTAACAAAGAAAATATACCAAAAAGGTATAGAAATATGAGCCCAATAATCACAAGTAATATCTCCATAATATCTCCTTACCCGCTTGCTTCATAATCATGAAAAATCAACAAAATCCATCCCATGAAAATCAGTCCCATTATTGCAATAAGACAAGCCTTTGGACCCCCATATTCGCTATCTATACGATCTATTGTGTCAAATATTTCCGGAGAAAACCATGTTCTGAGCGGTGGGATGGCTTCTCCAAGAATATATCGAAAGCCGCCGCTGACCAAGGCGAACAGAAGACCATATCCAAGGACATATAGCCAGGTCCATGGGGATACCAGAGGTGCAGCCTGCCGGCGCTCCGGGGAAGCCATCCGATGAATTCTCTGCTCGACCTGGCTCAGGCGGTTCTGGATATAACGCTGGCGGGCAAGGGATAGAGCGGCTTCATAGCGCGCTCGCTCCTCCTCGGAAAGCCTTTCGGGATCCCGATGGCGCCACTGGCTAAGTGGGAAACCGCAATTCGGGCACTCCGCCTCACCGCGATCCGGGCGATTGCAGATAGGACAGCGCCCACCCATGGCCTTGCTCCCTTTTATGAAGCCCTCTCCCTTGGTATGATACTCGGGGCTTCATAAACTGTCAACCCATTCCGAAGCCAGTCAGGGCTTTCCAGTTTTTCAAGGCCATGAGGATCCGGCAGGGGCGACCGGCCGGTCGCCCCTGCCGGGCATGCATATCCGAAACCCGTCGTCGACCAGGAACTGATCCCCCAGCACCCTGACTCGTCCCGCATCTGGAAAACCGGTTCGGAGAAATCACTTGACATGATCCGGTTTCGCATATAATATAATCTAACAAACGAGCTTAAGACCAGGAGGTGGCTCATGGCAGTTCAATCGCCAGCTTTCCTGCTTCGGGTCGCCGACGCACTGATCGAGGAGGTCGAGCAGAAGACCGATTCCGTGCTGGAAGCCGTCCGAACCCTGGAACGGCGAGAAGGGTTTATGGAGAGCTTGAAAGGAGCTCTGGCCGCGGGAGCTCTGGTGGGCGAGCTCCAACGAAACCTGAAACTGGCTATACAGCTGGCGGACCGGGCGGCGCAGATGGACCCAAACGCGCGTGAGGAAGAACTTACTCCATCCGTGGTAAAAGCCCGGGCTCTCTTTCAGCTGGGCGTTATCGCTATGGGTCAGAGGAAGTTCAAAGAAGCAGTGTGGTTCTTCGAGGAATCTCTGAAACAGACTCCCACCCAGAGCACCTATTTGAACATGGCCTATTGCTTCATGCAGATGAAGGGGCTATTCACAGATCGGACCTCAGATGCCATCGCAGCTCTGGAACGGTGCGTCGAGCTGGATCCAACTTCGGAGCTGGCCGTGTTGGCCGGTAAGGAGCTGGCCCGTCTGGGCCGGCTGTGAGAAACCTTTAGGGATCCAGAGGATATCATCCCGGCAGGGAGAGAGCCTATCGCAGCACCAGATGAGACCTAACTGGGTCATCCCCACCGCCATATATAGGGTATTTTGGCTGATCGCTCGCCATATGTGGCGATTCCTTCCCGTCTATTAAGGCATAGAGAGGGCTGGTCAGGGAAAGCCTAAGGATCAGGGTCTGCATGCCAGCTTGATCCCCCTCACAAGCCCTTCGGACCAGGATTCCGACCATGCCAGCGTGGTCCGAGCTTCCAGAAATCAGCGGAGTGATCTTCCTTGCTGGCATTGACAAGAGCGGACGTCTACATCCGGTAGGAGGACTGCCCCTCAAACTGAGGGCTGTCGCCCGCCTTGCGCCTCCTTCACCTCACACAATCGTCGTTGCCCGCGATCAGCAGGATGTGCCGCCTGAGCTGGAGCAACCCACAAGCCCCCTGTGGGTGATGCGAGCGGATACGATAGGGGAGGCTCTGGCTCGCATCACCGCTGCTGCTTCCGTGCGCTGGGGCGACCTGCCGGATTATCGGGTGGAACTGGAGCGCCATACCGAGCTGGTTGGGCGAGAATGGCTCTGGCCCCGGATTAACCGCTGGATTGCGGAAAGCGCCTGGGCCGAGCGATCTCCCCGCATGCTCCTGCTGATCGCTGGACCGGGCTGGGGAAAAAGCGCGCTGATCGCCGCCCGGCTTCGCCAGAACCCCCTCATCGCTTTCCACTTCCTGCGTCGGGGGATGGGAGACTGGGATGATCCCGAATTCATGATCCGTGCCCTGGAGGCCCAGGTTCGGATCCATTGGGGGCTGCCTCGAAAACGCGAAGAGGATGCCCTCTCCTCCGCCGAGCGCTTCCGGCGAGTGCTGGAGGCTGCGGCCTGGAAGGCCCGGGAAGCCGGAACCGTCCTGGAGCTTTGGATCGATGGCCTGGATGAAGCCTTCGGGCCAGGCGGCCGGGCAGAGGGTCGCTCCATCCTGACCTGGATACCGGCCGAGCTTCCCCGCGGGACAGTTCTAATCATGACCTCCCGTCCGGGAATTCATCGGGAGCTTCAGGATCCCTCCCTCGTTGAGATCCTCGACCTGGACCAGGAAGATCCAGCCCAGCGGGAAGATATTCGCAAATATCTGGAACAGACCAGCCGGCAGCGCAATCTGGGCCTCTCCCCACTCCTGCTGGCCCATTTGACCGACGCGACCGAAGGATGCTTCCTGGCTGCCGTGCTCTACCTCCGGGACCGCCCCACCCTGCATGATGAACTCCGGAGTTGGGAGGATGATCCCTCTCAGATCCCCCGGGGTTTGGATGGATGGCTCCATGCCCAGTGGGCCCGGATGGAGGCCAGCGCCACCCGTCATCATCTCCCCCTTACCCTTCTCCGTCAGGGCCTGGGGCTGATCGCCCTGCTTCGCAGTCCCCTCTCCCTGAATGACCTCGAGACACTCATCCTGGAGGCTCTGGCCCTGCTGGAAAGCGATCCCAACCTGCGCCAACGGATCTGCAGGATCCACCCTATAGAGGAGATAAACCGTCTAGCCCGCCACTTGTGGGACATCGTCCAGATCGGAACTGGTCTCTTTGAATGGATTCGCCCGGATCCCTCTCAAAACCTGCGATTCTTTCATACCCGGTTCCGCCAGTTCCTTCGGGAGCAACTTCCTGTAGGGGAATTGCGTATATTGCATGCGCTCCTTGGAATCGGAGCCCTCCGTTATTCGCACCTACCCTCCGGAAGCCAGGCCGCCGTTTACGTCCGAGATCACGGATTGCATCACCTGATCGAAGCCGGAGAGAACGAGAAGGCATACACCTTGGCACTGGATCCTTCATATCTGCGATCCCGGCTTCAATCCGGGCGATCTACGGCCATGTCGGAGCTGATCGAAGACCTCGAAAAGGGCGCTCAGGCTTTCCACGACGAACGTGGGAAGGATCTGCAAGCCCTACGGAGGTTCTTCTGGCGTCGGATGAACCGCCTGATCGCAGAGCCGGCCATGATTGAAGCGGAGCTCTGGAACGAAGGGCAAAGGGATCTGAGCCCCCGGGGCCGGGCGCTCATCCAGGCGCGAGGCTTCCCCCGACCGGGCCTGCGCCGGATCGCCGGACCGCCGAATCTGACCATGAAAGGACATAGGGGTGCAGTGCTCTGCGTCGCCTTTGCACCCAGGGGGCACGTCCTTATCTCCGGGGGCGAGGATGGAACGATCGGTTGCTGGGAAGCCTCATCCGGAAATTGCCTCTGGCTCGGAGAGGGCCATGAAGGCCCCGTGCGACAGGTGGCCCTTTCGCCGGACGGACGCTGGGTCGCCTCCGGAAGCGAGGATCGCACTGTGCGATTATGGGATATCCAGACCGGACGCTGCCTCTGGATCGGAGAAGGACATAGGGGCAGTGTGTGGAGTATCGCCTTCTCTCCAGACGGGCGCTGGATCGCCTCTGCAAGCAGCGATAAGACTGTGCGCTTGTGGGAGGCCAAAAGCGGCCGCTGCCTCCACATCGGAGAAGGACATAGCGGTTGGGTCATGACCATCGCTTTCTCCCCGGATGGAGAACACCTGATCTCCGGAGCCCGGGATCATACCCTCCGATTGTGGGAAACAGCGCATCTGCAAACGCGCTGGGAGGCGGACAAACACACCGATGAAGTCTGGGCGGTGCGCTTCCTCCCCGGTGGAGAGGGAGTCATCTCCGGTAGCTGGGACGGCACCGTCCGGGTATGGGAGGCGAAGACCGGCCGCTGCCTCTGGATCGGCGAACATCCGGGAGGGGTATGGGCGATCGCGATCCACCCGCGTGGACGATATGCCGCCTCCGGCGGCTGGGATGGGACCATCCGGCTGTGGGAGCTTCAAACCGGCTGCCTGATCTGGACCCAAACGATGCCTGGGGAGATCCGCGCGCTGACCTTCTCGCCCGATGGATCCCGTCTTGCCTCTGGATCCCGGGATGGCACAGTCGTCGTCTGGGACACAGAGATTGGACGCCAGATCTGGACAGAAAAGGATCCCTCCGGTCTGATCTGGGCCCTGGCCTTCTCCCCGGATGGAGAGCGATTGGCCTCTGGGAGCGCCGGCGGGGTGATTCGAATGTGGGCGCTTCAAGAAGGGCTCCTCATGTGGGCTATCGGCAGCCTCTCCGAGCGCGCCGCCAGCATCGATTTCACGCCGGATGGCACCCACGCTGTTTCCGGCACCGAGAGCGGCTCCCTGGTCCTGTATCGGCTCGCAACCGGTGAACGAATCTGGCTGGGATCCGGCCACCCCGACCCGGTGCGAACCGTGTGTGTTTCCCCCAGCGGGGACCGGATCGCGTCCGGAGACGAGGGGGGCCAGATCGGGCTCTGGGATGCCCGCAGCGGCGACCTCCTCTGGCTCTATCCCGCCCATCAGGGCAGGATCAATGCTTTGGCCTTCGCCCCGGACGGCCAGGTCCTGGCCTCCGCAAGCCTGGACCGCACGCTCCAATGCCGGGAAGCCCGTACAGGAAGACTGCTATGGCGTGCAAGCCATGAGGGAGGAGTATGGGACCTGGCCTTCAGCCCCGATAAGTCCTGTATCGCCTCCGTAGGGGGTGATGGAGCCCTGCGAGTGTGGAAGACCTCGTCAGGAGATCCGATATGGGCCCGCAAGATGTTCGACAAGCTTCTCTGTGTGACCTTTTCCCCCACTGGCAAATGGATCGCCTGCGGAGGGGGGCTTCTCACCGGCACCGTGCGTCTGTGGGAAACCGATACCGGCCGCCTGGTCTGGGAGCACCAAACCCGCCCCGGCAACGATATCCTCCTCTTGGCTTTCTCCCCTGATGAACAGTGGCTAATCTCCGGAGATGAAAATGGCCACCTGGACCTCTGGGAAACCGCAACCGGTCGTCTCCGATGGAGCCGCTCCGGCCATCCACGGGCTCTCTCCGCCCTTGCCTTCTCCCCAGACAGTCGATGGATCGCCTCCGGTGCCCTGGATGGAACCGTCCGAATCTGGAGCCGGGAGGATGGAAGGCCAATGGGGATGTCCTGGTTCGATGCCCCGGTGCGGGGCCTCGCTTGGCACCTCGATACCCTGCGGATCGGAACGGAAGATCTGCGCTGGTGGATCTACGAGCTGGTCCTGTGAGATCAGCGCACCGGCCGGGCATCGCCTTCCCCATCCTTGGAGAACCAGAGCCGACCCCCCCTCACATCCCTGCGAAGGATTTCCTATTCTTATATAGGCATCGCATGGATTCTCTGCTCAGAAGGGAGGCCCCTATGGCTGGAGAAGTCACTCTGGAGCTTTTGGAGGGATACCTGAGGCGATTCGGGTGGAGCCGCTATCGAGCGGAACCTGAACCCAACGAACGGGAAGGGCGCATCCTGACCGGGTGGCGCCTGAAGCCAGAAGATCCCGGCTACATTATGATCATCGATCCGGTGGTGGAAAAAAACGCCCTCATCTTCCATGTCCCCCAGCTGCTCAGCGCCCCCCCGGAGCGGACCAGCTCCGATTCCTTAAGGGAGCTGCTCCTCGCCATCGGATTGCTCAACTTTCGCATGATCCTGGGGAAATTCTCCTATGATCCCCGAGATGGAGAGGTCCGATTCACGTTGGCCATGCCTATTGATCGAAACACCCTCACTTACGAGCAATTCGAGCATTGTATGCGTGTGACGATAGCGATGGTTGAACAATACGCCCCGCGCCTGCGCGCTATCCTGGAAGGGGAGGAAAGGTGGACAGCCCTGCTGGAGGAGGAAAAGGCGGAAACAGGGATGGAGCTTCTGCATCTGCTCTCCATGCTCTTCAATCGATCCCATCGACGGGAGCGACCGATTTATCCTGAAAACCCGAGGATCTGTTACTGGGGCCACACGGAAGAGCGAACCCAGCTTCGACTCTGTGCCGACAGGCGTAACTATGTCTGCCCCCGCTGTTGCCACGAGGAGTGCCGAGTGGAATACCCGGGGTGGTATGGCGAATGCGCCGTCCGAGGCTGGCCGGTGTGGCCACCTCCTTCGTTGTAAAATATAATTGAGTCCACTGCAAAAAGGGCAACGGAATGGGAGGCGGCCCACGGCGATCAGCCCACCTATCCCGTGCTGGCGCAGGTATTCGCCGAGCATTTCCGCCTGGAGCCGCAAGGACTGCAGGTCAAGGAGGCCAGCGAATTGAGCGCCAGCAGCCTCCAGTCGCCGGATGACCTGGAAGCGACCTATCGGGAGAAACGGGGGCAGGGCCATCGCGGTTATGTGGTCAACCTGGCCGAGACCTGCGACCCCGAGAACCCGGTGCAATGGATTACCAAAGTGCAGGTAGCGCCGAACACCACGGACGACAGCGTCCTGCTGGCCGAAGCCCTCCCTGACCTGAAAGCCCGCACCGGGGTGGATGCGGTCTTCACCGATGGAAGTTACGGGAGTCCCAACAATGATGCCCTGCTGGCGGGGCATCCGGTGACCCTGATCCAGACGGCGATGCGGGGCCGGCCGCAGGACCCGGAGCGGTTCCCCCTGGAGGATTTCTATATTCAGGAGGATGGTTCGGGTCAGGTGGAGCAAATCACCTGTCCAAAGGGGAAGTCGGCGGCGGTGAGTGGATCCACTTCGGGCCAGGCTTGGGTAGCGGTCTTTGGGCAAGCCTGTGATACCTGTGTGGAGCAGGGTCGTTGTCCGGTGGTTTAGGCGGAAACGGTCTGGCGAGTGGGTTTTGCGCTTTAGGACCGAAGCGCTGCAGCGAGCCCAACGACGGCGTCGCTCCCGCCAGCATTGGGAGAGTGGGCGGAAGCTGCGGGCGGTGGTAGAATCCACGGTGCGCAGGGTGAAACATCCCTTTGCGGGAGGGAAAGCCCCGGTACGGGGCCGCTTGCGTGTGGCCTGTATGGTCATTGGCTCGGCGGCGGTGGTCAATGTCCGGCGGTTGCACCGCTTCTGGCAGGCCAGAGTACGGCCACCGCAGGCGGAAAGGAGACCGGAAGGAGGGCGGAAGCGGCAGGCAATGCGGGTGGAGCAGCCGGCGTATTCTCCTGTGTTTTCTTTCATTCGGACGATTCGGGCATTGTGGTGGCGATGCCCGGCGCTCCAGCCGCTTCAACGCCCGGCATCGGGTTGCTAAAGTTCGGACTTTTTGCAGTGGACTCATAATTATAATCAACCCGCCGTTCATCACCTCAGCCCTCGATCCGGTGCACTGCAGGCTGGGGGGAAAAATGGCCAGGCGGACCTATGTCGGGAAAGATCCCCCTGAGAATGGACGGACTTTATGGGCGAGACCCGTCCAGCCGCCGGCCTTCCGCTTGTGCTGGCGGCGGATTTACATCGAGATCCTTCAGGCCCATCTGGCCCATGGCGAGAAGAAGGAGCTGGCCGCCTTCCTCGACATTACCCCCCAAATGCTCAGTGCCCTGCTTCATCCCGAGGATCGGCGAATCCCCTCCCTCCGGGTAATTGAAGGGCTCCTGCGTTTCTTTGAGGGACGGATGGACTCGCCCACCCTGCGCCGGCTGCACCTCGCCCTGCTGCGGGCCGCCGGACAACCGGCCCTTCAAGAAGGCCCTCACATCCGCCGGGCTGATCCGGTGGAGCTGTTGCAATCGATGGAACGCTTTCTCCAAGCGCTCCCGCGCCTCCCTGCGGAGGAGAGCCTGTTCATCGCCGAGGAATGGCTGGAGCGGACCGCCCGCCTCCTCCGGGAGCCCTGTCCACCCCGAGAGCGCTGGGTTTACATGGCGCTTCGCACCATCGCCCTGGCGGCCGCTGCCTCCATCGCCAACCTCTGGGATGATCTGGACGCAGCTCTCCGCTGGGGACAGGCCGCAGAGACATGGGCGCGCCGCCTGAGCCGGCTATCCCTCCCGGGATCCGCGGGGCCATGGCGCGAGCTGCTCTTCCGATGGATGGCCTGGGCGGGAGCCGCCTCCGCCAGCGGCTTCTATAACTCCGGCAATCCCCGGGCGGCCCTGAACCGTGTGGAGAACGCCCTGCGATGGCTGGAGGAACTGAGCGCTCAGCCGGAGTGGCGGCGCGCCGTCCCTCGCCCCCTCAGCCGGTATCACCTCCTCTCCCTCGCATCCGCCCGGCTCCCTTACGCACGGTGGCTCCCGAAACACCCGTGGACCTCCCTGGAGCGAGATCTGGATCAACTGTGGGCTCGGATTGAAAAAGACCTCTCGCCAAGCCGTTCCGAGCTTCCGGAACCTGTCCTTGAGAAATGGCGGTTGGGTCTGCGGCGCTATATGGCCCAGGCCATCCTCGAGCAGGGAGGCCCTCCCTCCCGCGCCTGGTTCTGGCTCGAGCCAGCCTGGGATCAACTCCCCAACCTGGAACCCCTGGCCCAAGTGACAGTTCTCCGCACCACCGCTGCCTATGCCTGGCGCATTGGCAATCTCGACCTCCTCGAATGGACCCTGCAGGAAGCGGTGCGGCGAGCCCATACATGGGGGCTCCGGAACCAGCTGGCCAAAATCCAGCGCATCTGGAGCCCTCGCATCCCTGCCATCCTGGAGGAGGTGGCCGCAAAATTTCAACCAGCTATGACACGGCAGATCAACCCGTCCCCTTAATCTATAAAATATATTGTAAAAGCCGGGGCGGGAGCGCCCGAGATCCTTCGGATCCCATCCTCACCCGGGAGGTGATCTATGGCCGCGCAGGTCTACGTGGATCCGGATGAGCTGGAGCGTTTCCTCAACCGCCTGGTGCGGTTCAGCCGGGAAATCGGAGAGGCCACCCAGCGCCTCCGCGGCGCCATCGGACGGCTTCAGTCCACATGGCGGGATCAGGAGTTCGAAAAGTTCGCCGAGGCCTACCGGAGGACCGAACAGGAACTCCAGATCCTGATCCGTGAAGTTGAAACCGTCCAGCCCCATCTCCGCAACGACATCGACTTCATCCGCGCCTACATCCAACAACAGCTCGGTCGCTGAACCCATAACGCCCAGGAGGGTGAGAAAATGCCCAAGGCCATCGCGAACCCTGAGGAGCTGCGCCAGTTCGCCCACGTCCTGAAGCAGACCATTGATCAGCTTCGTGGAGCGAAAACCGACGTACAAACCCAATTCCAGCAGCTGCATGAACACTGGCGGGACGAGAAATATCACCGCTTCCAGAACATCTTCGCGGAGTCCATGCGGCACCTTGATCGCTTCTTCCAGGACGCCGAGAGCTACATCCACCACCTCCACCGGAAGGCGGAGCTGTTGGAGCGTTACCTCCAGCATCGCTATTGAAGGAGGGCGAGATGGGATACTATGCCCGGTGTCCGAACTGCGGAAACACCCAACAAGGAACTACGATTTATCGCTGCGAACAATGCCGCAGCCTGTTCTGCGATTCATGCGGCACCCCCGGTCTCTCCGATCAACTTCTGGACTTTCTCATGATGATGTCCCCCAGCGCCAAGTGCCCGTTCTGTGATCAAAGGCGAGTGAAGTCCGTCGGCCGGATCGGGGAGAAGAGGCCCCTGTCTTTCTTCTGATGACCGTGTGTGCATGCCAGATTCGAGGGTGGAGGAGGTTAAACGATGCCCGGCCCGAAACCGATGCCTCGCCCCTACCCCGAAAGGGAGCCCAACCCGGACCAGTCCCCTCGACCCTGCCCCCGGTGTCGGGGGACGGGAAGGGTGACCGAGCGGACACCCGATGGGAAGACCGTGGAGAAGATCTGCTCGGTCTGTGAGGGAACCGGCATCTATCATCCGACCCGGTAGAGGTCTGGACGGGAAGGCCTCGCGGACCGAGCGCTTCCGGATGGTGAAACCCAGTAGCCATCCACGGGATCCTTGTTTGAAACGGGAGGATAGAGATGGCCCAGGAAGTCCACGTGGAATCCCTCGAGCGGCTGGAGGCCCTGGAAACTCAATTCGCGGAGTTCGTCCTAGAGGTCGCCGACCAGGTCCGCGCCCTCAATGGCGCTTTCCAGCGCGCCGTCGCCTATGCCCAGGAGGCCATCCAGCAACAGCGGATGAAGGTGGCCCGCCTGGAGCAAGCCCTGGCTCAGGCCGACAAGGAGGAGCGGGAGCACTTGGAGTGGGAGCTGGAGCAGGCTATGCAGCACCTGAGCCGGCTTCGACGCTGGTATGCCCAGGTGGAGCAGGCCTACGACGCATACCGGCGGCAGGAGGCCCGTATCCAGGCTCTGATCGCGCAGGAGGCTCCCAAAGCCCGAGCCCTCCTGCGCCGGAAGATCGAAGACTTGCGGGCTTACATCGCCCTCACCCTCCCTGGCTCATCCCCTGCGCCGGACGCCTCGCTAAGCGAGGGTGAGACGCTTTCCTCTACCACTACCATGTCATGAGTTTCCCCGATTGAGATCAATCCGGCCCTGGTGCGTGTGAAGGATGTGGACCCGGATTTCGTGAAACCCCCCACGGATATTCTCGAGATCAGATAGGAGGAATGGCTCCATCACCTGCAAATCATCCAGAAGCTCCGGAACCAGGGATATACGGATGAAGACTTCCAATCCTATGCGCCACAGTCAAGACCCGGCTGAGCGGGCCTTAGGAAACACTTACCACGAGTTTTACAACCACGATCTTTGTGATGAACGTGGTCGGATGAATCAAGATTTCATTGTGGTGGACCGGATGGGAGATCATTATGAGGTGGTCAACGGGCGCCATCGGATTTGGCTTGCCCGGCAAATGGGACTTCAACGGATCCCGGCCAGGGTGCGGGCCCCGAATCGGGAGGCTCTGGAACGGCTTCGATCCGGCGGCTCGGAGAAGAACCCGGATCCCGGATCAGGAGGTTCGCTATGACCGTGGATTCCATCGAACAGGTGCGCCTTCTCTGGACCCGCTGGCAGGGTCACTGGCAGGAAGCACGTCAGATCTGGCAGGATCGCGTGGCCGAGCAGTTTGAGCAAGAGTTCGTGGAGCCATGGACCCGGGAGCTGCCGGCTTTCCTGAAGGCCGCCGAAGCCCTCGCCGCCGTGTTGAAAGCCGCACCCCGAGAAGAGTGACCGGTCTCACCTTCGCTTCCGGAGGCGGGTGATGATGAAACAGGATCCCTCCCTCATGCATCCGGCGGAGGTCATCCAGGACCTTCGCCACCACCTGCAGGCCATGGAGAATGCCCTCCAGCAGATCTCCCAGGGCGCCGACCATCTGATCAACAACCTCAATCAAGCAGAGGCAGCCCTCGAAGGCCTGGATAGACAGATCGGCGAGATCTCGGGCTTCTTGAGTAAGGCGAATCCTTCCGATCCCCAGCAGATTCTGCCCGCGCTAGAGAGGCTGCTTTCGATACTGGGGGAGCGGGATCTGAGCCAGATCGCCGGGGACGGCCTGCAGCTGGTCGGGGATGTGCTCAGCTGGATCCAGGAGCGGATCGAACTGGATAGGCTCCGGAGCTTTTCCGTCGACCAACTCCTCGAACAAAAGCAGCTTCAAAAAGCCCTGCCTGGGTTCGCCATCGGCTCGGGGATTGTGAGCGTCGCGCTCTTCCTGCTCCTTGTCCTGCTGGGCGCATCCCCGGACTCCGCCTTCAGCACCCTGTTCTGGATCAACGTGCTGGGATATGTCGGATTTCTGTTTCGGGGAACCTTCATGCGCTCGTCGTGACGGGGAAACCATAAGCTTCGGGAGGCTCGGCCATGGATTGGGTAGGCGGGATTTGCGCCATCGCGTTCCTGATCACGATCATCCCCTACGCCGCCTTCGCCTACGTGGGGGGAAGGGCCTATCGATTGTTTGTGCTGTCGCCCCGTATCGCCAGTCTGGACGCTCAGATCCGGAGCCATATCCACCGGATCCAGGCGCTCCTCGAGCGCATCCGGACGGAGTGGATCCCCCGGCAGCGACAGCGGATTGAAGAGGGCAAGCAAGCGGTGCGGATGGAGATGGAGCGCCAGATCCAGGCCGAGGTGGAAAAATTCTCCCAGGCCTATCAATCGTGGAAGGACAGGGCCGCCGCTTATCGGCAATGGGCCGAGGACCGCTGGGAGGGGATGCGCTTTGCCGACCCTCGCTGGAAGAACTGGAGCCTGGCCTCCCAGGCCCCCGCCTGCTTGCGCCTCGGGACCCTCCGCATGCGCTTCACGGTGGATCGGATTGGGCTGCGGGGGGAGACAGGGCCCGTGCCCGCCATGGTCCCCTTCCGGGGCGCCCGGGGACTCCTGATCAAAACCCTTCCCACCCGGCGTGAGGAAGCCCTGATCGGGATCCAGGCCTTCCTGTTCCGCCTCCTGGCCACCATCCCCCCCGGCAAGCTCCGGTTCCTGTTCCTGGACCCGGTGGGGCTGGGGAACAACGTGGCCTCCCTGATGAACCTGCGCGAGTTTGACGAGTCCGAAGAGGACTCCCTGGTCTCCTCCCGGGCCTGGGTGGAGCCGGATCACATCCGCAAACAGCTGGAGCGGATCAAGGACCATATCTCCACGGTGATTCAGGAGCGCCTGCGGGACAAATACCAGAACATCGAGCAATATAACGAAGAGGCCGGGGAGATCGCCGAGCCCTACCGCATCGTGGTGGCCCTGGATTTCCCCAACCAATTCGACGACATCGCCGCCCGGCACCTGCTCAGCATCGCCGAAACCGGCCCCCGTTGCGGGGTCTACCCCATCATCTTGATGGACACCACCGCCAAACTTCCTTATGATTTCAAACTGGAAAAGCTGGAGCAGGCCCTCAGCGTCATTGAGTGGTCCGAACCCGAAGGACGATGGGTCTGGCGGGATGCCCCGTGGCCTGCCCTGGAGTTTGAGCGTCCTCCCCAGCCCGCCCTGGCCGAGCGCCTTATCCAGGAATGGGGCAAGGCCTCCATCGAAGCCCGCAAAGTCGAGGTCCCCTTCGCCCGCATGCTGACCATGCCCGGCGTGGACCTCAGCCCGGAGCGCTGGTGGCAGGAGAGCACCGCCCGGCAACTGGCCATTCCCCTGGGCCCGGTAAGCCCCCGTAAGGTCCAGTTCCTCACCCTGGGCAAGGGAACCATGAACCACGCCCTGGTGGTGGGCCGCACGGGATCCGGCAAGAGCAACCTGATGCACGTCATCATCACCAGCGCCGCCCTGAAATATCCCCCCGAGGAGTTGCGGCTGTATCTCATCGACCTCAAGACGGTGGAGTTCACCATCTATCGGGATCTGCCGCACGCCGAGGCGGTGGCGGTGGACAGCGATCGCGAGTTCGCCCTAAGCGTCCTGAGCGGGCTGGACCGGGAGATGCAATCCCGCATGGAGAAGTTCCGAGCCGTGGAGGCCAACGACCTGGAGGAATACCGGCAGAAGAGCGGACAGCCCCTTCCCCGGGTGCTGCTCCTCATCGACGAGTTCCAGGTCCTCTTCGAATGGGACGATGAGATCGCCGCTGAGGCCCGCCGGCTCCTGGATCGCCTGGTCCGTCAGGGCCGGGCCTTCGGGATCCACATCCTGCTCGGCTCCCAGAGCCTGGCGGGCGCTCCCCTCCCCCGCAGCACCCTGGACCAGATGGCGGTGCGCATCGCCCTTCAGTGCAGCGAGGCCGACTCCCGCCTGATCCTGGCGGAAGACAACCCCGCCGCCCGTCGTCTCACCCGGCCCGGCCAAGCCATCTATAACTCCGCCAACGGCCTCGTGGAAGGCAACCAGGAGTTCCAGGTGGCCCTCTTCGACGACGCCTCCCGAGACGAGTTCCTCGGTCAAATCCGGGCCCTGGCGGAACGCCACGCCGTCCAAGCCGGCCCCATTGTCTTCGAGGGCAACGCCCCTGCCCGCCTGGACGCCTGCCTTCCGCTCCGGCAGCGGCTGGCCGGCCAGAGCCCCCTCCCGCGCATCCCCGAAACATGGATCGGGGAGCCGGTGGCCATGGGCGAGCCGGTCACGTTGCGCTTCCCTCGGGCCAGCGGTCGTCACCTGGCGGTGATCACCCGGGAGGAGTCGGAGGGGGTCGGAGTGCTTCTGGCCGCCGTCCTCGGGCTGGCTACCTCGTATCCCCCGGACCGTGTCCGCTTCTACATCGCCGATTTCACCACCGCCGATGCCGAGTGGGCGGAATTCCCGGAGTATGTAGTGGCTTCCATCCCCCACCCCGCGGAGGTCATGGGCCGGCGGGATTTCCTTCAGACCCTCGCCAATCTCCACCGCCGCGTCCAGGACTTCGTCGAAACGGGCGAAGCGCCCCCCGAGGACGTCTACCTCGTCCTGCTTGGCCTCCATCGGGTCCGGGATCTCCGTATGTCAGACGACATGGGCTTCCACTTCGGAGCCTCCCAAGCGGAACAGGCCCCCCCTCCCGAGCAGCTGGCCACCCTGCTGCGGGATGGGCCGGAGGCCGGCGTTCACGTGTTGCTTTGGTGCGACACCCTGGCCAACCTGCGCCGCAGCCTGGATCGGCGGGCCATCGGGGAGATCGGCCTGCGGGTCGCCGGGGCCATGAGCGAACAGGACTCGGTGGACTGGATCGACACCCCTGCCGCTGCGCGCCTGAACAAGCCTCACCGCATGCTCTTTTACGACGACGAGCGGCCCGGCGTCTACATCAAGTTCCGGCCCTATGGCATCCTGGACATCCGAGGGCGGGGCGGACAGGTCCTCTGGCGCTTCCCGGACTACGTGCGCCAGGTTGGCGAGGCCCTCCGTCTCCGCTTCGCCCCCGCCGGATGACCGGGAAAGGAGGGCAGATCCCTTCCCGAAATCGTTGCGAAGGAGGCATGGGATGAGTCAGGTTTACACGGATCCGGAGGCCTTAGAAGTCTTCCTCCGGCACCTTCAGCGCTTCCGGCAGGTCGTGGCGGAAGCGGATGAGCGGATCGGACGGGAGTTGATGCGGCTTCGCCTGGAATGGCGGGATGAGGGCTACGAGGCCTTCGTCTCCTCGTATTTGAAAACCCGCCAGCGCCTCCAGGACCTGAACCGGGTCATCGAGGAGGTCACGTCCCACCTCCGCCGGGACATCGAGACCCTGCGGGCTTATCTGGCCGCCTCGTTGCCCAGCGGTGCCGCTCCAGACCTCGGCGCCGTCCCCTCTGCCGGCGAAGCCGCCCCCAGCCTCGGTGTCGCCGCCTCCTCAGGCGGGGCCCCTCAACTCCCCGGGATCACCATGTTCCCCCTCCCGGAGGGCTTCCAGTGGGTTCGCGTGGAGGATCTGCCCTCCCCCTACCC
>Ga0209393_1000626_pt1 | contig 16551 bp, 13 predicted proteins | sample SSWtaG_2_FD_184117 | JGI IMG/M metagenome (GOLD analysis project Ga0209393, IMG submission 184117) | Hot spring microbial communities from Sandy's Spring West, USA to study Microbial Dark Matter (Phase II) - SSWsed_130316 (SPAdes)... | ecosystem: Environmental > Aquatic > Thermal springs > Hot...
CCATCCCCGCCCTTGAAGGGGCGAGGCATTCAGTTGTAAACATACACAACGGGACAAACAAAAATATGCTCGAAAACTACGTGAACAACATAAAGCTGAAGCTCATGGAGGTAGAGAGCGACGAGAAGATAGCGTGCACTAGGCGACATAAAAACAGGCTAGCACCCTCCACCGAGCACCCACACCCCAAACCCCACACTCTTCCCCCCGGGAGGAGCGAGGTATATATACCCTCGCCGCCTTCACACCCTACAGGTGAGGCGTGGTGAGCTCCAGGAGGCTGGCGGCCCTGGTTCTCGCGGCTCTGCTGTTAGCCTCCTTTGCTGGGGCCATCTACTGGCTCTCAGGCGGCTTCCCCTCCGGCTCTCAGGGCGCCAGCTCAGACGGGGGCTACGAGGCCTAGGGGGGCTTAGGGGCGCACCCCGACGTGCTCTACTACGAGTGCGGGGACGACGACACTAGCCCGGACAGGCAGGTGTGGTGCATACTCCTCTACAGGAACTTCACGCTCGCTGTGGCGAGGAGCGGGCTCACTCTCTACACGGTGGACAGGGACACCGTGCTCGGCATGCTGCTCAAACAAGAGTACCAGGTCTTCAACGCCACCATCTACGAGTCCCAGAACTTCACAATCCAGCTGACCTGCGACAACCTTGAGAGGTACACGCTCTACTGCGTAGTAGGCTTCCTGTACCCGGAGACCGGGCAGTTCGCCGCCTCAGCGGTCTTCCTAGTGCACAGCCTCAGGGTGTGGGAGGTAGCCAGCTCGAGGCTCCAGGGGCCTCCAGCCACGCTGGGCGGGGTGCTCTACGTCCTGGACGGGGAGGTGCTCACAGAGCAGCTGTGGAGCAGGATGGCTGAGTACAGGGCGGGAGACGAGAGGGTGAAAGGCTACGTAGAGTGGCTGAGGGCAGCAATAGCGGGGGTAGCACCAGGCTACGCCAGCGTGTTCGACAACCGCGAGTGGGCCAGGCGGGGCGTCACACCGCCAGACTACGACAGCGTAGTGAGGATAGGCCGAGTAGAGCTACCCTTCGGCGTAGGACTGATAGTAACGGCGTACACGGCTGGAGGCGGGGCAACAGTAGTGGTGCACGCAACCATAACGGACACGGAGGAGTGGCTGGAGCTCCTAGCCAGGCTACACCCACACCCGCCAAGCCCCTACACGGTAAACGTGACGCAGGAGTGGGCGCTGTGGACGATACGCCTGCCAAGCGGCGCCACGTACATAGTCCAGGAGGACGGCACAGTAGTGCCGGTAAACGGGGTAGCAGTACTCCTAGAAATGCCAGCCTACACCCTCTACTACCAGACCTACCTATTCGGCCGGCAGGTAGTCCTAGGCCAGTACCAGCTACTAGAAGAGTACGTGTACTGGACACTAGTACACCCAGCATTCGCCATAGCAGTAAGAATAGCCAGCCCGTCGCACGAAAACCTGTGGGAGCTCTACACAAGGTACGGCACAGAGTTCACCAGAGGCGTAGTATTGCTAGATGTCAGGCACCCGGGCGACGTCGCGTGCGAAGTAGAGCCAGGGTGCGGGTACACGCCGTACATGATAAGGCTGATGGGGTGGGGCGTATGCTGGGAACAGTCACACGCAACAATGGTGTTCGCCAGCAACGCGCTGGGAGCACACACAGCCTACATAGAGATGCGAGAACTATACCACGCGATATCAGTACTAGCGAACGCCACCAACCCAACCATAGACTACGACAGAAACGGCATACCAGAATCAGAGATAATCATAGACACGGCTAGACTCAACTCCCCAAGCCTCATAAACAGCAACATCGACGTAGCAATCGAGTTCCCGCCGTTACTGGCCTTCCCAGTCTACTCCCCAGTATTCGACCTTGAGCTACATGCATCGAACATCAAACACGAATTCCGCTACTTCTACTACTTGTCAGGGGTTGTGGACGCCATGCTAAGCCTCCCGCCGTGGCTGAGAGCACCCTGGACAGACGCCCTGCTAGAGCCGTCCAGGTTCCATCAGGAGCTAGCCAAGTCAATAGCCATAGCCGAAAGCCTACTACGGCTACCACCATGGTCGATAATCAACTGGGACTACTGGCTAGAGGAGAGAGGGATAGCGAAGGACACGATGACACTCGAAGACGCCATACACTACTCACTACAAGCCTACAAAGAGTACGCCGAGAAACACGGCTGGACGCCGCCGCCATCACACCGAGCAGTAGCAGGCGTAGCTCACCACGCACCGCAACTACACAAAACACCGACGCCACCGCCAAAAGAGCCGGGCAAAGGGTAAACCCGCAGTCCTCCCTGCGCACGTCCCCGCCCAACAAATAGTTTTTAACGTCGCCCGCGCCCTCTCTAGAGAGTGAGGCCGGTGACAGGCGGGTGAGAAGCGGGAGGCTAGCCAGGGGAATAGTTGTAGGCGTTCACCATGAGAGTCTTGCTCGTCTCAGGAGTCTCACCCATGTACACAACGTCCTCAGGGCTTGAGCCCGCGTACTTGAACTTTCAACTCCATGTTGTGGATTCTGCACTATGGGGGGTGTTGTTCTGGTTTATCCTGCTGTAACCATCTATCTCTATTAAGTTTTCCATTACTATAACCTTATCTCCTCCCGGTAGCACCCCTATGTGGGGGCTGTTGTTTCATGTACTTAGGCTTTACTCTATTGATCCCTCTAGAACTGGGGATTTTCCCATGTTGTTCTGCTAGGACACTCTATAACGGTTGAGCTCCGATCTTGAGACCATTGACCGTAAGGTATTTAAGCATCCCCACTTTACTAGGGGCTTTGTTTACCTATGTGTTTTAGGTAGTCTTCCTGTTGGTTGTGTGGGGTTACTTTCACCAACCTAGAGGGGTGGGGTTGGGGCTCTAGTGTATCTAACCTATATACCGCTCAGCGCAGGCTATGTAAGGTAACTTCTACATTTGGAGCTCCCTATAACGCTGGAGGCGTACGGGTTAGAGTAGTTAGTCAAGCCGTTGAAGGAGGGTTACTCTTTCACTAAGTGAACTCCCCCCCCGCTAGGTTAGAGGTAGTAGTAAGGGGGCTGTAGGGAGTTAGAGTAGAAGCAGTAGTAATGTCGTGAGATCATGAGGGTTACTTTAGCCTGGAATGAGGAGTACCTTAGAAGCGCCCTCCTGAGGTTTATATTGCAGGAGTTCAGAGGGACCTCAAGAGGGATGCTCGACGTAAGCTTTGCAGGCATAGTGCTCCACCGGGAGGCTTCGAGACGTTCCTACATGAGGGGAGGAGGTGTAGGAAGGCTCTCATAGAGGGTGGCGAGCGTTGATGGATTGTTCTAGGGGGTGTTGTTGGAGCTATTAGCGTTGGTTTGAGATACTTCACCTCAAATGGGGGCTCTTGTAGTGTTAGGCTCAATTGAAGCTCGCTGTGTGTAGGTGATGCCTGTGGGCTTACACCAAGGGTCTAGCCCTGCTAACGGTAATAGGGGTGCGATTGGACACCGTTAGTGGGGAGGTGCTGTGAAGCTTGTAACACATAATGCTGTAGGGTTAGGGGTTGCGGCTATGGTGTCGTCGCTCTTAGGCTGTAGCGTAGGTTGCGTTATAGCTTCAAGCTTGCTTGGAGTCATAGCTCAGAACATTATAGACTCTTTCTCCCACGAGTATAGGGGGAGGTATACGAGGAGGACGAAGCTACTTCATAGCGTTGAAGGCGCTACGGTCTTAGCTGTAGTTCTAGGAGGCCTTATCGCGGGATCTCTAAACTTTAAGGCAGCAGACACTATAGGGTTACTAGTAGCTCTAGAAGCATCAGTCCTAAGCCACCTCCTCTTAGACTCTCTAACACCTGACGGCGTATACGTTCTAGGGAGGAGGGTCGCTTTAGCTAGGATACCCTATAATGACCCAGAAGTTAACATCGCACTACAGGTACTAGGACTCCTAGCCTTAACAATAGCAATATTAACCCGGGTATAAGATCTAACCCCCCGGAGGGCGAGGGAGCAGGGGAGATCAGCTTAGTACTGGATACTGGAAAGCTCGCTGAGATAACGAGCTTTTCAAGGGTTTCCTAAGAGCGGTAGGATCCCAGCTTATAACGTCCCCGGCAGGTGGAGAATCCCCTATGGTGAGGTTGAGAGAATTTAAGAGACGCTGACCTCCTCCCCGCCCTAAAGGGGCGAGGATTCCCCTCCCTTTAGGGCGGTTCCTCGGTTCCCCCCATCGATTCGGGGCTACATCTGTCATCTGGGGGCAGTTGGGGGTTCAGAGCTCCCCACTAGGTCTGGGAAACACCGGGGCTTACAAGAGTTTCTTCCATCCCCGCCCTGAAGGGGCGAGGCTTTCAGTTGTAACCCTGAGGATAGCGAAAGTCGAGAGTAGGATCCTGGGGGCCTCGTAGGATCTGTGGGTATAGTTTTAAATTACTTAAACTCAAGTGTGTTGAGCTTAACCTAGACCTGTAAGAGTGTGTATGATGTTAGCTTAACTCCGCTAATTGAGCTACAAATATTACTAGGCATCGTTAGCGGGAAGCGTAGCTAGGAGCCGAGGTTACCTTAAAACCTTAAACTAGTAAACCACTACTCTAGGGTGGGCAGTTTAGAGTGTCATACCGGGTTTCCAGCCCTACTGGGGGTGGTAGGATTAGGGTTCTGGACTTGGATCTTGTCACACTGGATCTCGCTAAGGCTCTCGTTAAAGTAGCTAGGGAGGCTATAGGGTATTATCTTGGTGGTGGTGTTAGACTCTATGAGATACCTAGGGATGTTAAGGATAGGTTCCCCGAGCTGGAGCTCTACGCCCCGGTATTTGTAACATTGGAGAAGGTTACTGTAAAGGAGGGGGTTAGGGGTAGGGAGCTTAGGGGGTGTATAGGGTTTATAGAACCTATACTACCTCTAGGTGTAGCAGTCATAGAGTCAGCTGTATCCTCAGCTTTCAACGACCCGAGATTTCCCCCTCTAAGATCTAGGGAGTTGAAGGAGGTTGTGTTAACCCTAACCATATTAGGCGAGAGGGTAGAGGTTAAAAGGTTAAACGATGTAACAATAGGTAGGGATGCATTATACGTTGAGAGAGGGTTACATACAAGGCTCTTCTCAGGAATACTACTACCAGAGGTTCCAGTAGAATACTGCTGGGATGTAGAGATGTTTGCCAACATGACGTGTAACAAGGCAGGGTTAGAGTTTAGGTGTTGGGAGAGGAGTGGGACAAAACTTTATAGAATACCGGGGAGGACGTTCAAAGAGGTGGAACCGGAGGGTGAAGTCGTAGAAGTAGATCTTGTAGAGGAGTATAAAAGGGCGTGCAAGCCGGGGGAGAAAGCTTAAACCCCCTAGAAGCTTTTAATACTTGGAAATGACTGTTAGAACCTTCTCATATCAAATGCTCGCCAAAGTGTTTTGACAGACATCTCTCTCTGTTTCTACTAAAGTACTTGCACTCCACTAGTTTTACGACTTTATAGCATTTACTGATGACCGCCTCAAGATCGGATAGCTCGTCATCCTCATTCTGCTCCCGCTCCCTACCTCTTGATAGGGCTACTAGGAGTATTGAGTCTCTACACTCTGCTACCATGTTTACATCGTAGGGGCTGGCTTCAAGTAGCCTGAGATACTCTACTAGCTTATCTAAGGCTCTCTCAAGCTTAATAGCTACCCTCGCTTTTACCAGCTTCTCACCACTACTACCTACCAGCCATTTGGGTATCTCCTTCTCTAAACTGTAGTCATCGAGTAGGAGGGATAGCATGTAAATCTCTATCCTCTCCCATAGCGACGCCTCATCTATGCTCCTAGGCCTAGCTACCGGGCCCCAATAGCTTCTAATGATCTCCTCCCTCAAATCACCTTGACCTCTTTGCATACCGCTTATACCTCGATTCCCCGGGGGTTACCCTAACAGGATTTTATTTATTGATTCGGAGGAGTTAACATGTTGTGAATTAAATTATTTTAAGTCTAGACTTTGACTTTGCTGGATAGCTCTTCTAAAGTGTAGTATATCCTCTTCTTCCTCCTCCCTCTATTCTCCACCTTTAACAACACTATCCTACCTACCTCACAGGTATTCTTAACATGCGGGCCTCCGTCAGCTTGTACATCTACACCTTCTATCTCTACTACCCTCAGCTTACCTACATCCGGTGGTATTTTATCTGCTAGTTTAACCAAACCCGCTATCCTTAACGCCTCATCTCTCTGCAACCAGTACACTTTAACGTTCCTACACGCCCCCAGCACCTTATTAGCCTCCTCCACCGCCTCCTCGAAAGCCTTCCTCCAATCGCCAACATCTATGTCGAAGTCGTCTCTAGAGTAGTCAGGCGTTATATGACCTCCCGTTATGAGAGCCCCATACCTAGAGTAGAGAATAGACGCTATAACATGTGCTGCTGTATGAAGCCTCATCATCCTATACCTCCTATCCCAGTCTATGAAGCCTCTAACGCTTACACCAAGCTTAAAGGGGCTAGGATCTTCTACTAAATGTGCAACCTCATCTCCAACAACTTCAGCTCTTAAAACCCTAACCTTATAACCTCCAACCTCAAGGTAACCCGTATCAGTATCAAGACCACCGTAAGGTGTAGGGTGGAAGGCTGTAGCATCAAGGAACACATAGCTACCCTCAACCCTAACCACATTAGCTGAGAACTCCACCATGTAGCTATCCTCCTGAAATAAAAGCCTTGTCTTCAAAACACACACCAAACCCGCTAAAAAACACTTGAACCTTAAAAACCTTCAAACCCCAGCTCTAAGAGCCCATAACATGGAAGAACGCCGCAGCGCAGGCTTCATAAAGCATAATAGTGGCAGAAGAGAATCCTCCGACCCCTCCCCTTTGAAGAGGCGAGGGTCCCCCCCAGGGCGGTTCATAGGTTAGAGGAATGGAAGTAGGTAAGCTGGAGGTGGGGAATCCATAACATGGAGTTGAAAGTTAAGCGGTAGTTCCTGCAATACTGGGATCTCTAAGAGATAGCACAGCTATTATCGCGTGCTCGCTGTGAACGCTAAGCGGACCTAAGGATACGGTGACAGCACCATAGCGTCTCACAACGTCTTCAGCCCAGCTCGGCATATCGATTTGAGAGCCTAGGTAGAATGCAGCCCTCCCACCGACAAGATCTGGGTTTCTGAAAGCATTTACACCATCCTCTCTCAGCAAAACAGCTCTAAACCCGCTCTCGCTAACAACGTGAACCAACCTCTCAAAGTCTACGTCTAGAACCTCTATGCAACCGCTAGAACTCCTTGCTAGAGCTCTAGCAATCTCAACCATAACATGCCTTTCACTCCTAAAACCAGGGCACTCCCAGGTTTTCATATAGAGAACCTTAGGGGGGTTTGGAGGACCTAAAAGCACCCCCAGAAACCCGGAGCTTGGATAAAGTTGAACAACCATCATACACCTAGCAATAACATCAAGCCTCCCGGAGCTCCCAGCATAACCCTTAAGCCTAAACCCACCTGTAGCAGCAGTAGGGCTCACCACAACAAAAAGACTGTCAACAAAGCTAGGGATACTAATAAGCATAATCCTAACACTAACCCTCCATTAAAAGAGAAGCTAATAAAACCTTTAAAAACTCCCATAGAAAGCTAATCCTAACACTGGGAGCGGCCGTCGTCTAGCCTGGACTAGGACGCCGGCCTCCCAAGCCGGCGATCCCGGGTTCAAATCCCGGCGGCCGCACCACCCGGTATACTCCATCTACATAGTTATCCACCGCCCTCCAGTTAACCCTAGCTCACACTTTACAACTGAAAACCCGCCTTTCAAGGCGAGGGTGAGAGAATGCTTACAAAGCTTAGCCCTCAGCACAGCTTGAGAGGGATCCTGGGGCGAACCTCTAGGACTTCTCAGTATTGACCACGACTGCACCCCCACTTCACGCTCTCCAAGGTTTTAAACCCATAACCCTGAGCTCCGCAAGGGCCATTAATAGCTCCTACTCGCTCTCGTTATCAAACTCAGTGAGCGATTCCGCGTTGTGGTGCGAGGGGCCTGAGGATAGCCTAAAACGCCCTTCTAGGTATTGCTCGGTAGCAATGTTAGGGTTTAGGTCTTTAAAGCCCCCTAGTGAAGGAACATAGCACTTGTAAACATCAATTAGCACTTAAGCTTATCGATAGGGGTGGAGTGGTCTATGGTGTCTTAGTGGGGTGGAGGTTACTATGTAGTTTCATCTTCTCAGTAATACTATAACTTTCCAGCTTGCAGGTACCCCTGCTGTAGCTCTCCTCCCCGCGATCTTAATGAATAGGTGGTTACTTACATCTACCTCTATGTAGTTTTCCGGGTTTACGATTCCTCTTGATAGTAATCTCCACTGTGTATGTGTGCTATCGTTCGCTATGTAGGGTATGTTTGTCCCGTATATCTCGTACTCTATAGGTCCTCCCGGGTTTGTTGCTATTATTATTCTTGCCTCTCGCCACTCCCCAGCATCTATTGGTGGGCTGTAGTGGAACCATGTGTCCCCTGGGTCGTGGTCTTGGGCTAGGGTGAACCATAGTGTCTGATGGTATGGTATTTCGAGTATCTCCCCTACTATGGATCCGTATTTTCCACTCCAGTCTATGAACCCTATCGTGCCCCTTAGTGTTGGGAATACATGCGTTGTCTCTAGAAGGCCGAAGCTTGTCGGCCTATAAGCTGTTGATGGTATTGTTGAAAACCCCTTCATCACCCCCCATCGCGGTCTACAATCCTTATCTAGGGCTACTATGCCTCCACCAGCTTCAAACCCTACTACTGTCAGCTGCCCCCCTAGCTCTGCGACACCTATCCTAAAAGCTGAGTGTGGCGTGAAAGGCCAGAATACGTTGACATGCCCCGGGCTACTAGCACACTGCCATACAACGTTACCACTATCATCAACCTCGTAGACCCCCTCTATATCACGATTCCTTACGAGCAGGTACCTACCGCCAAAGGACGGGCTATGCCAGTTTGGAACAGCTGGCTCGATGAAGGATATCTTAGCGGCACCGCTACCAAGAATAGGCCCCCAAATAGTTGAACCATCGAAACGCAGTTTGTAGAAGCCAACACCGTAATCTGAGACTATGAAGCCGTCACCGTTAACCGAGGGAATTATATCGTGAACCCATTTAGCACCATAACTAGGCTCAATCCTACGTTTAACAACCTTAGTCTTCCTATCAATAACAACCCAGCTATTATCCCCTGAAGGGGCCACTATATCCCCCATCTCTAAACCTAAGGAGCTTGCAACATCAACCCAGGATCCAGTGATAGGGTTAACCTCAGAGATAACATGGGCTACATGAGGGTTAGGTACTGAGCCTCCGGGTACGGAGGCCTCCCACTCAATCCTCTTCTCCTCAAGGTCTAAGATTAAAATTTTATGCCTACTAGGAGTAGTATGGGGTATAGCTAGGACAAGCTTCTCCCTCCCATCAAAGGGGTCTATGATGTGCTCAGCGTAATGCGGGGTGTAGCCGTACTTGTAGAATAGTATCCTGAACTTGAAACCGCCATAGCCTACCACAATATCGCTGTAAACTCCGCCTCCAGGACTTTCTTTAACCTGAGGTAGCATTCAAGGCACCGTGGCTAGCTTGTATAGCTTAGCTCCTATATAGGGTGGTTTGAATTAAATTATAGCTCTCGATCTTCTAGCCGACGACTCCTGCCGTGAATGGCGGGGGTTCTACGCCCTCTAGGGCTACTCTCATCGACCCGGCGCCCTCCGCGGGCTCGGCATCACACTTTCAGGTCCTGCTACCAGCCCGGGGGGTGCGAGCTCGTAGCCTGTTAAGCTCGTTCGCACTTAACTACACGGTTAGCACTCCTAAAGGGTTTATAAGAGTTTTGAGGTGGCAATATACTCCTATGCTAGGCTCTAAACGCCTCTCCGCTCTAAAGGGCGAAGCCTCTATCAAAGGTGGGGGTTTAGGGTTATATAGTGTGATTTTAAGGTTTCGTGTATTCCCTTAACCTCTAGGTGAGTTTATGGTACTAGTTAGTCCTCAGCTTATAGAGGCTCACGTTAAGTCTAGTAGGCTGCTCGCTAGAGCTTGGGATTACATGGTTAAGGATGTTGAAATCCAGGAGTTACTTAGAATGAGTAATGTTAATGCTGTTGTAAGGCTTCTCTTCAACGACCACGGCCCCGTCCACGCTACCATAGTCTCCGGGGCTTCCCTTGAAATATTCGATTTACTCTTAGAGTCTGGTATAGTGCCTTCTAGCGTAGCTCACGGTATTGTCAGTGACGTTGAGTACTCTAAGCTTATAGTGTTGCTTGGAGCGTATCTACATGATATAGGTAACTCTGTTCACAGGCATGGCCACGAGTATACGGGGACCCTCATAGCTTACAACATACTATCGAGAATGCTACCTGAGATACTCCCAGTAGATGATGCTAGGTTCATATACAGGGTTAGAAGCGAGGTTATGAACGTCATATACAGCACCGCTATGGACGTAGATGCTTTAACCATTGAGGCTAGCGTAGTTAAGGTGGCTGATGGAACGGATATGGCTGAAGGGAGGGCTAGAATACCCTATAGCAAAGGTAAAATGGATATGCACGCGCTCTCAGCACTAAGCATAGATAAGGTTGAGATAGAACCAGGCGGGGTTAGGCCTGTAAGAGTAAAGATTACAATGAACAGCTATGCAGGCTACTTCCAGTTAGAGCAAGTACTACTACCTAAGATAAGGAGATCACTAATAGGGGATTACATAGAGGTACTACCGATACTCACCCTTGAAGATGGTAGGGTTAAACCATTACCCCCCATAAACCCTTAGCTCCAACCTAGGAGAGATGGTAGTTCGTAGAGTGTCATCCATGTAGAGGTATAGCTGTGTATTTAAAGGATCTAAACAATCCTGTATGCTATGGTGTTTAGATATGGTTCTCTACACTAGACCTCCGATTGTTGAGGTCTACCAGGGAGACCCGTTCGCCTCACCGTGTGAGTGCCTCGTAATCCCCGTATTTCAAGGTGCTGACGGTAAGCCTATGGTAGGTGTTGTTGGAGATCTTGATCGAGGCGGCCAGCTTAAGGGGGCTTCTGATCTCGGCTTCTTCAAGGCCGGTGTCGGCGAGGTTCTCAGGGCTTACGTTGATGGTAAGCTTGCCGTCTACGTCGGGCTCGGCAGGTTTGATGATGAGTGGTCTAAGCTACTTGAAAACACTAGGAGGGGTTTAGCTAGTGGTGTTAAACAGGTTGTAGAGTCTGCTAAGTGCTCCCTCCTAGTCCTGTCAAGGCTTAACCAGGATGTTGCCCGTGAAGCGCTTTTAGCGGCACTCCTAGCATCTTATAGGCTTGAAGCTTTTACTAGCGAGAGGAAGAGGCTTATTGAGAGAATTCTTGTTGATAGAGGTGACCTGGATCTAGACTACGTTATGGCTGTAGCTGAGGGGGTGTACCTAGCACGTGATATTGCTAATGCCCCTCCACACGAGCTCCCTCCCAGGAGGCTAGCTGAGGTTGTTAAAGAGCTCTTCTCGAAATACCCTAATGTGGCGGTTGAAGTCTTCGACTTCGATAGACTCGTTGAAGGAGGGTTCGGTGGTATTGTTAGCGTAGGGAAGGGTTCTAAGGAGAAGCCTGTAATGGTGGTGCTACAGTATAAAGGTTCTAGCGGTGCTCCAGTAGCGTTAGTAGGCAAGACCGTTGTATTCGACACAGGCGGTATAAATATCAAGACGGGGGAGTCCCTGGTCTACATGAGATCCGATAAGGCCGGGGGCGCGGCCGTCCTCGGAGCTCTCTGGACAATCTCTAAGCTTAACCTAAAGGTTAACGTCGCTGGCCTGGTGCCCGCAGTTATAAACGTGCCTGGCGGGGAGTCGTACCTGCCAAGTGATATCATTAAAATGTGGGATGGAACAGTAGTGGAGGTTACTAACACTGATGCTGAGGGCAGGCTCATAATAGGTGATGCTATAGCCTACGCGGCTAAAGCTCTAGGTGCAGCGGAGGTAATAGACTTAGCTACACTAACGGGAGCTATAGTGGTAGCACTAGGCCCCCTGATAGCCGGGCTTTTCACGAGAGATGAGAGGCTTAAGGAGGGGCTCCTAGAAGCCTCAAAGAGAACTGGGGAGAAGCTGTGGCCCATGCCGGTGGAGGATGACTACAAGCAGTGGCTAACCCGGGGGGCTATGGTTGGAGATATAGCTAACGCTGGTCAGAGAGCTGGAGGAGCTATATACGGAGCTTTATTCCTCGAGAGATTCTCTCACGGCAAGCCTTTCGCACACCTAGACATAGCGGGGCCGGGCATGGGCTATGAGGCTAGCGGTGTAGCTCCAGCATACTGGCCTGATAGGAATCTAGCTCCAGGGTATGGCGTTAGGTTGATAGTCGAGTACATCCTATCCAGGTCTATAGCTGTAGCCTCCTCCTGAACAACGTGTTTTCCCTAGCTATCCTAGCTATAGCCTCCTCAACGCTATCTTCAGGGTTAAGCTCAACCTTAAGGAATACACCTGTCCTCCCATGCTCTCTTCTCCTAGTGAGAACTCTAATCCTCTCAACAACAGTTTCAAAGGAGATTCCCAGGAGCCTAGCCACATACCCCTCCCTCCCAATCACAGGGGACTCTCTATGACCAAAATCCGTAGGCTCTATGAGCATGAGCCTCTTATCAACACCGGGAACCCTAACGCCTTCGCGTAAGGCGTCTAGAGCGCATTCACCACCCCACTTATAGAACTCCCTCTCCCTAGACCTTAGCCGTGCCAGAGGGTAGCTTACCACAAGTAACCCTTCGTAGTCAAGGTACAAGTAGACCTTAGGGGTGTACGTTGGGGTTGCTTGAATAAGCTCCTTCCACTTAACCCTAAACCCCCCCTTCTCTAGGGTAAGCTCTACAAGCGAGGGGTTAGGGGGATCTAGTATTACAACGTCAACATCGCTATCCACGTTAACATCGCCTCTCGCTATACTACCATGGGTTACCAGAGCCCCATGAAGGTCTTGTAGAACCTCCATTACCTTAATGGCTAAAACCCTCTTCTCCTCTAGAAGCCTCCACCTCCAAGGCTCATAGTGAACCTCTAAATACCCCTCCATACTATCCCCTAACACGGAGACTCCAACATACATACTAACCCTTAAACACCTTAAAGGCTACTTAACATCATTAGCTCCAGGTGCTGGGGGTTGGCTAGAAAGAGAGGAAGTCCATTCACATGCCCACAGTGTGGGGCAAGAGCTTCAAGCCCTATAAGAACTTGGACTCTCGTATCACCAATCCCGGATAGGTACGGTAGAGTTACGATAACAGTAATGGGCGCCTTCGTCTGCGATACGTGTGGTAAAACTTGGAGTAGCCCAATAGAGAGGATCAAAAGCGGAGAGGAGAGAATAGAAGAAAGTAGAGGTAGAGTTGAAACAGAGGAGCCTGAAGTTATAGTAATAGACTTAGAGGAGCTTAAGAAAGAACACTAAGGGTTTAAACTGGCTAGCGGTAGTGGTGTGGGAAAGAAGCTGATGTAATGCTTCTATTAACGTATTAAGGTAAGGGCTCCGGCTCCTAGGAGTTGATCTCTTAGAGACGGGTTTTAGCGATGTTATACCTGCTAATTTCCATTAACTCCTTTTAGCTTGCTAGTACTACGTGTCTAAGCTATAAGCGGAGAGACAGCTAAGAATATGATGAGGAGGGAGGTAAGGGGAGCTGGCTTTAAAGGTATAGAGAGCTACTCCCACTCTATAGTTGCTGGGGGTTTGCTTGTTATGTCGTACACGACTCTAACGACTCCAGGAACCTCGCTCACTATCCTCGAGGATATACTCTCAAGCAGATCCCATTTTAGCCTAGCTATAGAGGCTGTCATTGCATCCACGCTTAGGACAACCCTTATCGCTATTACGTGACCGTAGACTCTGCTATCTCCTTTTACCCCAGTTGCCTTGGAGTTTAGTAGTACGGCGAAGTACTGCCATAACCTATCCTGTAACCCTTCTGCCTCAATCTCCTCCCTTACTATGGCATCAGCTTTCCTCACAATTTCAATCTTCTCTCTTGTAACCTCACCTTCTACTCTTACAGCTAGAGCAGGCCCGGGTATCGGCTGCCTATTTATAATCTCCTTTGGAACTCCTAGCTTAGAGGCTATCCTTCTAACCTCATCTTTGTAAAACCATTTAAGCGGTTCTACGAGCTTTAACTTAAACCCTTTAGGTAACCCTGCTACGTTATGATGCGTTTTAATAACGCTAGATCCAGGCCTCCCCCCACTCTCTATGACATCGGGGTAGATGGTTCCTTGAACTAGGTACTCGGCCCCGTAGGATTCCGCAACCTCCTCTAGGATCTCAGCGTAAACCCTGCCGAAAGCCCTCCTCTTACCCTCAGGGTCGGTTAACCCTTTTAACGCTTCAAAGAATCTATCACTAGCATCAACTACCCTAACCTCCAAGCCGATCTTCCTGAGCAACTCCACCGATCTCTGAGGCTCTCCAGCCGGGTGGAGGCCGTGATCTATCATTACGGGGATAAGCCTATCGCCTAAAGCTCTCTCAGCTAGAAGGGATGCTGTTGTTGAGTCAACTCCACCGCTTACAGCAGCTACAGCTACGCCATCCCCTACAGCTTCTCTAATACTTGCTATAAGCTTATCAACCATATGCTCTGGTTTCCAGTTTCTTTCAACTCCTATGAGCTTCAACCAGTTCCTGATAAGCTTTAAACCGAACATGGTATGTACGACCTCTGGGTGCCATTGAACCCCGTATACTACTCCGACTCTAAAAGCAGCTACAGGACTACCTTGGCTAGTTGCTAGCACTACAGCCCCTTGAGGTGGTTGTAGTACAACATCGTTATGGCTCATCCATGCTACAATAGTCTCAGGTATACCGTCAAATATGGGGTCTCCCCTAGCCTTAACAGACACTATGGTGGGCCCGAATTCAGGTTTATAAGCTCTCCCAACACTACCTCCAAGAACCTTTGCTAGGAGCTGGTGCCCATAGCATATCCCTAGGGTTGGTTTAGCCTCCTCAACCACGATACTCGCTATATGGTCATGCTTGCCCTCCCATACGCTAGAGGGTCCTCCGCTTAGGATAACGCCTTTCGCCCCCCTGATAGCTTCTCTTAACTCCTCTAGGCTTGCGCTCTCAGCGCTTAAAAACTCGGTGTACACGCCTAGCTCTCTAATCCTGCGCGTTATCAGGTGGGCGTATTGGCCGCCGAAGTCTATTACTAGCACGTAGTCGTAATCCAAGATACCGCCCTCCCCGGCGAATATTCTAGCCCTGAGTATAATAATACTGGGCGGGTATTTAAATAATAGCAGTTCATATGGGGATAACCGGTGTTTCCCCGAATCGAGGTAGTGTTACAACATCCCCGGGCTGTGCGCCTTCCACTGGGATTATTCTAACACCGAGAACCCTCCCCTTAGCTCTAGAGTACGCTGCAACCTCTAGTATGAGGCCTGCAACGCCATCCACATCCCCAGGTACAACTGCTAGGTCTAAGCCTGCTAAGCACACTCCTGAAAGCCTAGCTAGATCCTTAGCTGTAATCTCACCCTCACTAACCCTAGCTTTAAGCTTTAAATCCTCAGCTACGGGTAGCTGGAGTTCATTGAACCCCACGGCTAGGCCTATCTTAGAGGATACGTTCTCTAAAACCTCATTGATAACCCTAACGCCCATAGCGAAGCCCGGCTTAGGCATTCTAACCCCTGCTACAGCCTCGGCTAAGCCTAGGGAAGACTCCTCCATCCACGGTGCTACGCTTAGGTCAACACCGCCTAAATCCGCCTCTAAGTTCTTTGTAGCTTCACGTAGAGCCTTTAACGCTACTAACCCAGCGTTTTCAACAGCTTCATTTAAACCTCTAACACCGCCCCTCTGATAAGCATCCTTAAGGTAGTTAGGGTATGTTAGGGATGCTGTAAGGCTAACCTTATCACCTGGAGAGTAGCTTAAAGGATAGTATGGAGTGTATATAGGCTTACCTAAAACGTTAACCCCAACCCTCGTAGCACTACCTAAATCCTCTCCAGCCACATCGTGGATGAGCTTTGAGATCGCCCTCGACGTACCCCAGGTAGGCTCTTCAAGCACTATGCCTATGTAGAGACCGCTGGAGACGGTCTTCCCGACAATCTCACTAAGCTTGGGATTTGAGCTACCAACATTACCCATGGAGACTAGGACCTCCTCAGGTTTAACTCTCGTAACTATATCGAGGACCTCGAAGAACACAGTGTTGGTAGTATCAGGTAAGGTGACCCTAACACTATCAACATCGACTCCGAGCCCTGACTCTACAATATCTCTAGCTTCAAGTAACCTATACATCTTATCCTCCACAACACCCTCATCTTCGAGGAGCTCCCTTGAGAGGTGTAGGGTTAAAGCTCTTATCCTATACGGGTACGCCACCGCTTACACCACGTGATAGTTACAATCTCTACCTATAAAGCTCTACGATCTCTCCTCTATCTCCTCTAGGCTCCAAGGGCCCTCCTTCCACATTCTCCTAGCTAGCTCTCCATCGTACATGTAGAGGTTGAGTAGCTTTCTAGCCTCCTCCCTCCTAGCCCTGTGTTCTTCTAGGAA
>Ga0209393_1000630_pt1 | contig 16519 bp, 16 predicted proteins | sample SSWtaG_2_FD_184117 | JGI IMG/M metagenome (GOLD analysis project Ga0209393, IMG submission 184117) | Hot spring microbial communities from Sandy's Spring West, USA to study Microbial Dark Matter (Phase II) - SSWsed_130316 (SPAdes)... | ecosystem: Environmental > Aquatic > Thermal springs > Hot...
CCGCAAGAGGGTGTAAATAAACTCTGTTTTAGTAGTTCTTTTATGGAAAGAGAAACTAAGCTTGAAAGACCTTCCAATTGGTGAAGGATTCTATTTTCTATTTCGTCAAAGTTTGCCCTTTCTAAATTTTCTTTATCCGTTGGCACGCATCCCCAGGCGATAAATCTTCCTCTTTCTTTTAAGAATAGACTCAGTTCTTTAGAATAGATGGCAAATTTTTCGAAGTAGTTAAAACTATCAAAGCTTACTATGTCTGGGTCGGATTGAAATACAAGGTCCCAGTCTGTGTTTGCGCAAACGTGAATACCAACAAGAAATCCCCTTTGCCTTAGATTTTGAATTATCTCTTTCAGCATGCTGATTACTTCAGCTTTAGTAATAGTTAGAAATCCAGAGCTACCAAATCCAGCTAAGCCTGGCTCATCAAGAAAGATGATGACCCTTTTTTTGGCTTCGCTGAGCACTTTGGCTTGGGCAAGGGCTTTTAAAGTTAAAAATTTAACAACGAGCTCTCTTAAGTCAGGAATAAAAATTAGGCTTTGCCCCTCAAGGTCTTTCAGAGCTGAAGAAAGGGTGAATGGACCGGTAATCTGCCCTTTAACCCAAGAACACGGATAAAGCTTTGACTTTTCAACGAAGGGCCTAAGGGCTCGGGCATGCTCTTCTGAAGGAAGATAATGTGTTAAGACCCCATCGTAGTCATCCGCAATAACCCTTTGATAATCTTCAAGGATTCTAAACAAGCCTTCTTCAAAATTAGGATGGGTTAGATCAATCCTCTCCACAGCTTTGTCAAATCCTGGGAAACCTTCGCAAGCTTGAATGATCATCCCTTCAGATTTAAACTTTGGTAGCTGAGGCCAAGCAGGTATATCAAACTTAAAGGCATAGGCTAAAGCGGTTTCAATATCTTCAAAGGGCAAGCTTCCAATGTGCGTAGTTTTGCAAGCTAATTCAGGGGATGGCACATAAACCTCCTTCTTGAGAATTTTCAAGGCAGGGATTTTCCTTTACTTCTACACTGAGCCTGCTTCTAACAGCTTCAAAGCCCGTATAAATCTCAATTTTGTCCTCTTTAAACTCTATTAAGCTGGGTAAATTTTTAATATTTAATGTTTTTACTAAAGGAAAAGCTTGATTTAATGGGACTTTTTTAAGGTTTAAGCCTAATCGTTCGCTCTCGGCTATGACTTCTTTGCAGGCAGGACAATGTAGAGAATAGATTAAGATAAAATTTGTTTTTAGTTTGTCTTCTTTTGAGATGATTGGGGATGGTGAGGAAATATAGAGCCCCAGGGCAAGACTAATCAACCCGAAGAGAAAAGCAAACAAAACATGAGATGAGGAGATAGGTTCGTCTTTTAGATAGGTTAAGACGAAAATAGCTCCAAAAAGGGTTATAGAAAACACTACTATACAAAACCAACAGGGCTCAGAACTGTTCATAAAGAAAAAAAAGATTAAATAGGCATTCCCTATCAGACCTGAACTTAAAAGATAGAGAAGTAAATTTCTAAATAAACTACCTCCAGTTTTTTGATATAAGTATAAAAGACATATTAAAGCAGTGTAAAAAAGCAGGGCAAGGATTAAAAGATATTTTTTTCCAAGGAGAAGGAGCTCCTCCGCTACTAAACAGCCAGAGGTTGGGCATATGCTTTTTTTGAAGTAATTTTCAAGAATGAATTCTAAACCTACAAAGAGGACCCCAAAGATAAAGATAAAGTAACATAGCTTTAGGATGAATGAGCTTCCCTTTTTCATGCCTGAAATCAAAGTTTACTCTAACCTAAGCTAAAGTAAAGTCTTGTTATCTTCTTTGGGATGATTTATAATCAAAATAGAGCGATGAAAAAGAACATTTTGTTATCCCTGTTGATTGCTTTTTCCGGACTATTATTTTTTGACATTGCTTTTTCTGGGGATATTAACATTACCGCAGACAAGATGGAGGTTTTAGAGGATGAAGGAATAGCCATCTTTACCGGAATGGTCTACGCTGAAGAAAAGGATCTAAAGCTCTGGGCTGATAAACTCTATATTTACTACACAAAATCTGAAAAGGGGCGCGAACTTCAAAAGGGGGTTGCGATCGGTAAAGTTCGTATAGAAAAGGGTAAATGGAAGGCAAGCGCAGGCAAAGCTACTTATTTTAAGCCAGAAGAAACGCTTATTTTAGAAGACCAACCGAAGGTTTGGTACGAGAACCACCTTGTTGAAGGTGATGTTGTGATAGTTTATTTTAACGAAGAGCGAAGCGAAGTTTTATCTAAGGGTGGAAGGGTTAGAGCGGTAATTAGGAGATAGCATGTCCCTTATAGCTAAGAACTTAAAGAAAAGCTTTAAAAAAAGATTGGTGGTTAAAGGAGTTAGCGTAGAGGTTTATCGGGGAGAAATTGTAGGGCTTCTTGGTCCTAACGGTGCTGGGAAAACTACTACCTTTTACATGATCGCAGGTTTTTTGCATCCAGATGAAGGAAGGATTTATCTCAACGACGAAGACATTACTGACCTTGATGTTGCTGAGCGTGCCAAAAGAGGAATAGTCTATCTTCCTCAGGAAACTTCTGTTTTTCGGAGCCTTACCGTTGAGGAAAACCTTCGTATGGGTATAGAAGGTAAAAATTCATCCGCTAATGGCTCTAACAAAAGGGAACTTTTTGAACGCTATGTAGAGCTTTTTGAACTTAAGGGACTTCTTAGAGAGAAGGCTCACCATCTTTCAGGAGGAGAAAAAAGAAGAGTTGAGGTTGTTCGTGCCCTCTTAACCGAGCCCCTTTTTATCCTTCTTGACGAACCCTTTGCCGGTATAGACCCCATAGGTATTTCCCAGCTAAAAAAACTTTTTAAAACTCTTAAAGAGGCAAACATAGGTCTTATCATATCTGACCATAACGTTAGGGATACTTTACAGATTTGCGACCGAGCCTATGTCATCGCTGATGGGGAAATAATTGGAAGTGGCGATGCCAAAAGTTTGGTTGAAAATTCTTTGGTAAGAGAAAAATACTTAGGTCAAGAATTTAGGATTTAGGCCTATGGAAGTCAAAAATCAGCTTAAGCTTGTCCCACAGCTGCTTTTAACTCCCCAGCTAAAGCTTCTTCTTAAAGTTTTACCCATGAACACCTTGGAGCTTCAAGAATACCTTCTTGAAGAGGTAAACAACAATCCTTTTTTGGAGATTGAATTTAAGGACCTTCCTACAGACCCAACAAGAAAACAAACAAGAAGTAGTGATGAGGTCCATCTTAGCGAAGAGGTTGACTGGGACTACGGTAATATCAGATACCATTTTGGAGAGGAGGAGCCAGAAGAGGAGGTAAACATAATTGAAAGGACGGTCAAAGCTGAAGACTCCTTAGCGGATTATCTTTTATGGCAATTGAGCTTAAAGGATGTTACTGAGCTTGATAAAAGGGTTGCTCAATACATAATTGGGAACCTTGATGATCGCGGTTATCTTCGGGTGTCGCCGGAAGATATTTCAAAAGATACAGGTCTGCCTCTCGAAAGAATAGAAAAGGTTAGAAATATAATAAAATTTCTTGACCCGGTTGGCGTTGCTTCTCTCAATTTAAAGGAATGCCTTTTAGCTCAACTTGAATCCTTGGGCTTTAAAGATAAGAGCTTACCCTATAGGATTGTGAAAGATTACCTTGAAGAAATCCCTAAAGGCGCTGAGAGACTTTCTCAGTTTTTAGATGTTTCGTCCGAAGAGGTAGAAGAGGCTTTATCGGTTATAAAAAGCCTTGAGCCTTATCCAGCTCGTAACTTTTGTTCCGTAACCCAGTTTTCAGTTGTTCCGGATCTAAGGTTTTATGAAGAGGATGGCGAGTGGAAGGTTGAGGTCCTTAAAGAAAACCAGTTTGAGCTAAAGCTTAACAACTACTATACCCAATTCTTAAAAAGAAGGTTAAAGGGTTTGCCGAAGCAAACACAAGAGTATCTTCGGGAAAAAATGCGGATGGCAGAAACTTTACTTAAGGCGTTAGATTATAGATATACAACCCTTTATCGCATAGGCAAAGCTATCTTGGACCACCAAAAGGAGTTCTTCGAGAAAGGTCCAAAGTATTTAAAACCCTTGACTTTAAGGATGCTTGCCGAGGAAACAAACCTTCATGAATCAACCGTAAGCAGGGTTGTTTCACAGAAGTATGTTGATACCCCCTTGGGAATCTTTCCCCTCAAGTATTTTCTATCTTGGGGATATGTAAAGTCCTCTGGTGAGGGTGTGTCATCTAAAGCTATTATGAACTATCTAAAAGAGTTGATTGAAAAGGAAGATAAGACCAAGCCTTTAAGCGATGCCGAGCTTGCTAAAGAGCTTCAGAAAAGGCTTGGGGTAAAGATCGCCAGAAGAACGGTTACAAAGTATAGAGAAATGCTAAACATCCCATCCATGAGAGAGCGGAAGAAAAAATAAATCCGTTATAAAGGAGGAGGTGCTATGGAGTTTCATTTTACCTTTAAAGGTATGGATTCTTCACCAGCCATAGCTCAATACGCAGAAAAGAAGTTTAGCAAGCTTGAGAAGTATTTTTACGGACCGGTGCATGCTCAAGTTGTTTTTAAAAGGGAAAAGTTCCGCGAAATCTGTGAGGTAATTTTAACGGGTGATGGGGAAAGGATCGTCGTAAAAGAGGAAACAGATGATGTATACTCATCCATCGATTTTGCCTATGAATCCTTAGAAAAGCAGGTTAAAAAATTAAAGGAAAAGAAAAAGGAGATTAGACCGCCAAGGGGGGTAACCGAAACACGAACTATTCCTACAGCAGGCTATACCGTGCAAGAGGTTGAAGTTTCGCCACTTTCAACGGAGGAGGCTTTTGAAATCTTTCGTAAAGGTAGGGATACGGTTTTTCTTTTTTACAACACCGATTATGAAAAGATATGTTGCCTCTATAGGGCTGGTGATAAAGAAATAATGTTAGTGCCTGTTCTATCTTAAAGATGCAACCCTACTTAGTCATCATCACTGGAGAATCTGGGGCGGGGAAGAGCACCGCCCTTCGTACCTTTGAAGATTTAGATTTTCTTGCTATCGACAACTTCCCTATAAGGCTTTTAAAATCCTACTTAAAGGAAGTTAGCGAATCAAGGCTTACGGATAAAATAGCCATAGTTGTTGACCTAAGGGACCCTTACTTTTTACAAGAGTTCCCTAAGGTCTATTCTGACCTCCGAAGAGAGTATCCAAACTTTGAGCTTTTATATTTAACCGCAAACACCGAGGTTCTCATTACAAGGTATAACCAGACAAGAAGACCTCATCCCCTTCTTCGAGAAGAAAAAAACATTGAGTCTGCGGTAAGGAAAGAAAAGGAGCTTTTATCCTTTCTTCAAGATTATGCAACCTACATCATTGAAACAAGCAACTTTACCTATCATCAACTCAGAGCAGAAATTCAAAGGATCTTTGGACGAGGTGAAAGCTTACACAAGCCTTTTCTGCACATCATTTCTTTTGGTTTTAAGTACGGGCTTCCTTTTGAGGCAAACTACATCTTTGATGTAAGGGCCCTACCAAATCCATATTTTATCCCTGAGCTAAAACCTTTACCTGGAACAGACGAGAGAATAATTCGCTACCTTTTGGCTGACGAGAAAACTGAGAAGTATTTGCAAGGCATTGTAGAATTTTTGAGAATGGTTATCGGTTTTCATCTTGCCGAGGGAAGACGATACTTGGCTGTAGGAATAGGATGCACAGGCGGAAGGCATAGGTCTCCAGCCATCTCCCATCTACTTTATCAACGTTTAAAAGAAGAGTTTAAAGAATTAGAAATAGGGCTAACCTTGAGAGACCTTGCGCGTGAAGACCTTTCTTAAAAAAGAGGACATCTTAAAAATTGCTGAATTAGAAGCCTCTCTTTTTAAAGAAAGAGCTTGGACTTTAGAACTCATAGAAAGCGAGCTTGAAAATCCGCAAAACTTGGTCATAGCAGTGGAGGATGATTTTTCAGAAATTATTGGCTATATTATAACTAAAGTAATTCTTGATGAGGCAGAGGTCTTGCGATTTGGAGTAAAAAAGGAAAGGCAAGGACAGGGGATAGGAAGAGGATTACTAAGGGTAACGCTTGATATGTTGAAGAGGAAAGGTGTGAAGAAGGTTTTCCTTGAAGTTTCGGCTGATAATATAAAAGCTCAAAGATTATATGAAAGCTTTGATTTTAAAAAGGTTGGAGAAAGAAGGGGCTACTATTCACCCGACAAACCAGCTTTTATTATGTGTAAGACATTAGAGGAGGGGGAGCTATGTTAAGGGTAGGGATTAACGGTTTTGGAAGGATTGGTAGAGCAGTACTTCGGGCACGTTTTAAATATCCAGAGTTTAACAATTTTGAAATCGTAGCTATAAACGACCTTGCACCTCCTCAAATGATCGCCCATTTGTTTAAGTATGACACTATCTTTGGGAAGCTCCCCTATCAAGTAGAAATTAAGGATGATTCTATGGTAGTTAATCAAAAGGAGATAAAGATATTTCAAGAGAAGGACCCTGCTAAGATTCCCTGGGAAGAGGTAGGAGTTGACTATGTTATTGAATCTACAGGGCTTTTTACGGACGCGGAATCGGCAAAAGCTCACCTTAGGGGTACTGTTAAGAGGGTGATCATTTCTGCCCCAGCCAAAGGGGAAGATGTAACCATTGTGATGGGAGTAAACGAAGAGGTCTACGACCCTAAAAAACACTTCATCATCTCTAACGCCTCTTGCACCACCAATTGTTTAGCTCCTGTTTTAAAGCTTCTTGATCAGCATTTTACGATCGAAAGAGGATTTATGACTACGGTTCACGCCTACACGAACGACCAAAGATTACTTGACATGGTTCACAAAAGTGACTTTAGACGAGCAAGAGCAGCAGCTTTAAACATGGTGCCTACTACTACAGGTGTAGTAAAGGCTTTAAAGAAGATCTTACCACACCTTGCTGATAGAATAGACGGCATGTCCATACGAGTTCCGACACCTGATGTTTCTTTGATAGATTTGGTTTTAGATGTTAAAGAAGAAACCTCTGTAGAGGAGGTAAATAAAATTTTTAAAGAGAACCAAAATCGTTACATTGCTTACATAGAGGAACCTTTAGTATCAATGGACCTTGTAGGAGATCCACATAGTGCTATCGTTGACGGATTGTTAACAAAGGTTATCGATAAAAAGATGATTAAAGTTATAGCCTGGTATGATAATGAATGGGGTTATTCAGTAAGACTGCTTGATTTAATTAATTATATATCTAAGTTTGAAAGTTGATGCAGACGCAGGAACAGTTTGTTTCTCAAGCTTATTTAGCAAATTTAGCAGAAACTTACATAGAAAAGGTTGAATTTGATAAAAAATATGAACCTCTTATTCTTGCTTTTCAATCCTTTCCAGCCTTAAAGAATCAGTTTGAAAATCTACTGAAAGAGGTCTTTCATCCTTATAGAAATACTCAATTAGTTCTTGAAGAGCTTAGGCTATTTTTGCTTAACAATGTAGCGTATGTATATAAAAATGAATTTTTTGACCAATTCTTACAATTGCTTTTTGACCTATTATTTGGATTCTATGGAGAAGAAAAAGATGTTAATACTAAAGTTAGTGAAATCCTTCTTTCTCTCTTGAAAAAAGTAATAGAAAGTGGAATAGATATTAAGAAATTAAAGTCATTGTTTATAAGTTTAATTGAAAGATTTTTGTCTTTAAATGATAATCAATTTAAGTCTTTTTTTGAAATAGCTATTTCGTTAAAGAAGATATTATGGCAAATTAATGAAAAAATTTTTGACGAAAATTTAGAATTTTTATCGAAAGAATTACTAATTCGTTATTCTTTGAATGTCTATGTCTTATACAAACAAATTCAAGGAAAATTACCATCTAATCAAGAGATAATTGAAAATTTTAATTTAATAGAGCGAACAGATCTAAATTCGCTTTCTTTAAAGGAGTTATTATCCTTACCAGATCACTTAGAGCTATTAAAGATATTAAAAGAAGTTATATTTAAAATAATCACTAATAAGAAAATTTCTCTAAGTGAAGAAGAAAAAGTATCTATTTTGCTTTCATTATTAGAAATTTCCGATTTAGGCTTGTTGCATGAAGAGCTTCTTCGTGATGTAAACAAAATATTAATCTCAATGATAGAAGCGAAACCCCATGAACATCTTGAAGAGTTTATAGTTAAATTTTTTGTCTTTTTAAAACAGAAGTCTAATCTTTATCCATGGACAGTTTTTGAATGTATTAAAAGTATAGGCACTGCTATTCTAAGGAAAAAGGCTGTATATTTAACTGAAGTTTTTATTCAAGAGGTTTTAAAATACGGTTTTACACCTCCAGCTATAACTGGGATTGATTTAAATTGGAAAGTTAAAAGGAATCCCTATCATGTGCAAAATATTAAAGTTTGGTTAGAAATTTATAGACAAAATCCTGAATGGTGTAGTAGTTTATTAATAGGTTTGATTATATATATAAAACTTTATGGGGTATTAATAAACGATACGGATTTATTTCAGAGGGAGATAAGTAATTTATTAAATTCGGAAATAAAGCATACATACAATCAAGTAAAACAGTTTTGTAGAACTATTCCTGTTTTCTTTCATGAGATAGGAGCAGAAGGACTTATACGTGACCTTTCAACTTATCTTGATGAAGTATTCGGAAGGAAAAATAGTCTATTTCATTTTTTGAGAAAATTTATTCATGTTGAAAGTTCAAGTTTAGTTGTTAATTTGATGGAAGATATAATGAGATTTTGGTTTACTCTAAATCCAAATTCTATAGCAAAATATTTACCTGATCTTTTGTTAAATAAAATCCTTAGTGAAGAATTTAAGTATCACTTAGAAATGCAAAATATGCTTTTTTCTATTTTTAAAGTTATGGGAATATATGAAATTGAAAAACTCTTTGAACTTGATTTTGAGCAGTTAGAAAGATATTTATCTTCAGTAAACCAAGATTCTAATCTTAAATCTGTATTTCTTAGTTTTTTTAAGCTTTATAAGTTAATCAAACAAAAGTATTATTTTTCACTTTCAGATTTAGAAGAATTTGTTCGAGAATTTTCTGTTCTTGGTTTCGATTTCATAGAAGAATTACCTACTGTCTTAAAAGAGAAAGAACTTTATGAACAAATTGAGATCATCTTAAGTTGGTTATCACATTTAAAAAACGATTACATTCTTTCACCTTTAAAATTTCCAAAAAAAGAAGATATCATTAAAAAGAGACATATAGCGGCTGATATTCCCTCCATTTTTGGACGCTATTCAGAACCGAAGTTTGATGCTTTAGGATTAAGTTTTAGATTAGAATCTATATTAAACACTCTATTTGCAAAGTTAATTGAAGAGTTTAATTTTCAGATCTTTTCAGAGTCTACTATGAAAAAGATTTTGAACATTATGAAATTATTTAAAACTGCACTTGAAGTAGATGGAATTAGTTCTCAACGTTTTAATCATTATCTACATATTTTAGAAAATTCTTTGTTGAGCTATCCTTTAACTTTTAATCAATATCTTGATATTTTTAAGGGTTTACTTGAAGGTGTTCAACATATAATAAAATCCTATTATATTAATCCCTATTTTAATAACTTTACCTTAATTTATGAAGTTTTAGACAAGAAAAATTTGCTTGATAAATATAAAAAAGTTTTAACTGGTAAGAAAACCGAAGAAGCATTTCATTCTCTATTAGAAATTCTTTTAAGAGATATTATTTCGGAATCCTTTGTTATTAAGCATCTTGATAATTTTCTTAAAAATATTTACAACTCATTAGTTAAACTTAAAAATTTGTATACCAAAGATGAGTTAAATTTATTGTTAACCTATGACCATGATAAATCCATAAGTTATTTATATCAATCAAAAAATGAGGCATCAGATACGATTTATCTTGGAAATAAGGCTTATAATTTATTATTATTATCAATAGATGAGAATGTTGAAGTAAAAATACCAAATGGATTTGTATTAACAACGGAATTGTTTAGAATCTATCCTTTATTAAAGAAGCATAAACAAATATGGGCTTTATATGAAGGTTTGGTTAGAGCTGGGATTCACCATATTGAAACCTCTACAGGGAAGCGGTTTGGTAGTTTAGATAATCCTTTGCTTTTAAGCGTTAGAAGTGGGGCAGTAATTTCTATGCCTGGGATGATGTCTTCAATCCTCAATGTAGGAATTAATCCTACAATTGTGGAAAGTTTAGCTAAAATTAGTGGAAATGAATGGTTTGCCTGGGATACCTATAGAAGGTTTCTTCAAAGCTGGGGTATGGCTAATGGTATACCTCGAGATGTTTTCAATTCCTTGATGCGAGACCATAAGAGGAGATACAAAGTCAAAAAGAAGCGCGAATTTTCGGGTGAACAGATGAAAGAGTTAGCCTTTCTATACCGTAAGAAGATTGAGGAATTTGGTGTCCCTGTGATCGATGAGCCTTGGGAGCAGCTTTTTAAGTGTATCGAATTAATCTTTAATTCCTGGTATTTCCAAAAGGCTACCTTTTACAGAGAGATTATGGGCATTGCTGAAGAATGGGGTACAGCAATTTTGGTCCAGGAGATGATTTTTGGCAACCTAAAGCCTGTTTCTGGCACGGGCGTTGTTTTTACCACCTCACCTTATGGCAAGTTTCCTCGTGTTGCCCTTTGGGGCGATTATACACCTTACAACCAAGGAGAGGATATTGTATCTGGTCTTGTTAATGCCTATCCGATATCCATCGAACAGAAAAAGTTTGAGAGAAGAGAGGGAGAAGCTTTAGAAGAGGCTTTCCCCGAAATATACAATGCTCTTCTTGATCTTGCCTATTACTTAGTTTATGAAAAGGGATGGGATCATCAAGAAATAGAGTTTACCTTTGAGGGTCCGAAAAAAGAGGACCTGTATATCCTTCAAGTTAGGGATATACACTTAAGGGAAGAGAAATACATACCCTATTTTAAAATCTCTTTTCTTAAAAACCTTCCTCTTATAGGGAAGGGGATTGGTGTTTCGGGGACTATTCTCTCCGGTCGGGTGGTTTTTTCCTTAGAAGATATAGAAAATTTAAAGCCTACCCAGGATCCATTAATTTTATTACGATACGATACTGTTCCAGATAACATAAGAGAAATTTCTTTAGTTTCTGGATTGTTAACCGCCCGTGGCGGACAAACTTCTCATGCGGCTATAGTTGCAAACAGACTGGGCAAGGTTTGCGTCGTTGGTTGTGAAGACCTTCGAATAGACGACGAAAAAAAGGTCGCCAAGATCAAAGAATTTGAAATTAAGCTTTACGATTGGATTACCCTTAATGGAATGACAGGGGATGTTTATTATGGTAAAATTGCAAGCAAAGTTGTTTAAAAAATAATTTTACACTTAGGAGGTGCCTATGAAGCTTGGTATAAACGGGCTCGGAAGGATTGGTAAGCTAACCCTTTGGCACCATGTAGCTCGTAAGCATTTTAAAGAAATTGTGGTAAACCTTGGTAGAACGGTAGGTACATCCTTTCAGGACCTTGCAGAATACATCGAAAAGGATAGCACCTACGGGTGGTTACCTGTTTGGTTGTATGGGCATAAAGCTAACCGGGTAATCGAAGAGCTAAATGAGAAAGAGGGCACGATGGTTATTGATGGGGTGAAGGTGAAGTTTTTGATGAAAAACAGAAATCCTAAGGATATAGAATGGAGAGATGAAGGAGTAAAGCTGGTAGTAGACTGCACTGGTAAATTTAGGGACCCAAACGCCTCCCCTGATGACCCTAAGGGTGCAGCTCGTGGACATTTTCAGGCTGGGGCAGAAAAGGTGATTATTTCAGCTCCCTTTAAGGTCAAGGATAAAGAAAAAGGTATTCCTGAAGATGCTATTACAATCGTATACGGGATAAACGAAGAGATGTACAATCCTCAGAAGCATCACCTGATATCCTCCGCATCTTGTACAACAACATGCTTAGCTTACATGATGAAACCTCTTTTAGATTATTTTGGGCCCGAAAGGATACTCTCTGCTTCCATGGTTACTGTTCATGCTACAACCTCCTCTCAATCTATTCTTGACAGGGTCCCAAAAGAAGGAGAAAAGGATCTAAGAAGGGCAAGAAGTGTTTTTAACAACATCATTCTTACCTCTACTGGTGCAGCTGAGGCTTTGGGCTTGGTCATTCCTGAGATGCAAAAGATTGGGTTCATCGCAGAGAGTGTAAGAGTTCCTTTAACCACCGGAAGTTTGATAATTTTAACTGTAAATATTCAAGATGAGAGTTTAGAAAATCATATTACGAAAGATTTAATCAATAGTATATATAAGGAAGCCTCTGAAACTAAATACAAAGGATATCTGATTTTTTCTATGGAACAGAATGTTTCAACGGATATCATAGGGTATCCAAAGGCAGCCGCTATCATTGAAGGAAGAGAAACTCATACGAGGACAGCTTTAGCTAAGGTTGATTTACTTAAGGCTTGTAAAGGACTTACTGAAGAAAAAATAAAAGATATACTTTGTTCTCAGATAGAGGTCCCAATTACTCAAGTTGTAGTTTATGGATGGTATGATAATGAATTAGCTTCATATACACATCTTATGGGAGACTTAACAATTTATATAGCAGAAAAAATGGTTTAAACTTATTTGCTTATGATGAGAAGAAAGGGTAGAGAAATAGCCCTACAAGTATTATACCAAATGGAGATGAGTAAACTTTCTGCTAAGGAAGCATTAGCACAATATAGGAAGCATTTTATTGAAGCCTCTTCCAATGAGGAAGAGGCTTCTTACTTTAAGGATGTAAAAGACTTAGAAGAAGCTTTCATTTTTGCTTCTGACTTAGTATTAGGAATTGAAAAGAATAGAAATTTTATCGACAGAAAGATAAAAGAGTATACTCAAAATTGGTCTTTTGATAGGCTTAATAGCACTGATAAAAATATTCTTCGTATTGCAATATTTGAAATGTTTTTTCGTCCTGATATACCTGAGGTTGTAAGCATTAATGAGGCTGTAGAATTAGCAAAACTTTACGGCACTGACGACTCTCCTGCCTTTGTAAACGGTATACTAGATAGTATCTATAAAAAGGAACTGCTAAATGACAAAAAGGAAGATTGAAGATATTTTTAAGCCAGAATTCTGGTTAAATCTTTCTAAATTAGAAAGTAAAAAACACAAACCCTTTTTATCCCCTGATGTATGGGATACTATGTCAAAGGATTACGACGAGCTTGAAGAAACTGAGTTCTACAAAAGTTTAAAAGAAGATGTTTTATCTGAAATGGAAAAAAGAGGGGCTTTAGACCCTAATTTTTCAGTGATAGATGTCTGTAGTGGCACTGGGAGTTATACCATTGAGTTTGCTAAAAGGGTTAAAGAAGTTTTAGCTATAGATATATCTCAAGGTATGCTTGAACAATTAAAGAAGAAGCTCGAAAGGTTAAGTATAAAAAATGTAGAAGTAATCTGCGAAGATTGGTATAAGTTTAATAGCACAAGAAGCTTTGATACAGTGTTTGTTTCTATGACCCCCGTTCTTTCTGACCTTGAGCAAATAGATAGATTTTTAAGCCTGACTAAAAGACATTTAATCATCGTCCATTGGGCTGGGCTAAGAAAAAACGAACTTTTGGAAGAGATATCCCAGAGATTTTTTAGAAAGCCCTATAAAGCATTTACCCCCGGTATTGTGTTAATTTTTAACTACCTATTTTCCAAAGGATTGGCTCCGGATTTAAAGTTCTATCAGGGGTACTTTGAAAGGAAGAGCAATTTTGAGAGAGTTTGGGAGAGGTTTAAAACAAGGTTGATGGCAAAGGGATATAATATTTCATCAGAAAAAGAAAAAGCGGTGCTTAATTTTTTAAAAGAAAAGAGTAAGGATGGTATCATAGAGTACAAGACTAAAGTAAGAATAGGGGTTTTATTCTTAAACAAGGAGGGATTCAATGGAAAGAGTGGAATTGGTCGTTCATGGTATGACTTGTGAGCATTGCGTAAGGAGGGTTGAAAAGGCTATCCTTTCTACAGGAAAAATAAGGGATGTTTCTGTTGATTTAACAACTGGCAAGGTAAGCTTTTTTAAAGATGAGGACTTAGACCTAAGTGAAGTTGTTAAAGCCATAGAAGTTTACGGATACAAGGTTATACAAAACCCAAAATAGCTTGTCAGATAGTCTCAGAAACCTATGGATAATGCTTCGAATTCTATGGATAAGGCTTCATTCATCATAACTATCGATGGACCGGCAGGCTCAGGGAAGACCACTACGGCGAGGATCTTAGCTAAACGACTTGGTTTTGACCTCTTAGAATCAGGATCTTTTTACCGCTTCATTACTTACTTTCTTTTAAAAAATTCTTCAGAAGTATCTGTATCCGAGTTTCTGGTATCTTCAGAAAATGAACAAAGAAGACTTCTCCAAAATATTTTTAAACATCTTGAAGTTAAGCTAAATTCTGAAGGAACCACTTTATGTTTGAACGGCAAACCCTTGAAAGATGAGCTGAGAGAGCAAGAGGTAGAAGAATGGGTCTCTCAAGTTGCGGCATTACCTGTAGTTAGGGAAATGGTAAATGAATGTTTAAGAAACTTAGTTAAGGGGAGGAAGGTTGTTGCTGAAGGTAGGGACATGGGGAGCGTTGTTTTCCCAAGGGCAACCCTTAAATTCTACTTGGATGCTAATGTAGAGGTCAGAGCTAAAAGAAGGGCTAAGGATTTAAAAGGCTTTGATGTCCTTGAGACCAAAAAGATGCTTATCAAAAGAGACGAACTTGATTCCACAAGAGAGGTTGCTCCTCTTAACATACCCGAAGGAGCCATAATTATCGACAACAGCAGTCTAAGCATTGAAGAGGTGGTAAAAATAATGGAAGAAAAGGTAAAAGAAGCTCAGAATAATTTTTAGTATAATCACGATAGAGAGGTTATGAAAAAAGGCAAGCAAATGAAGCATCTTACTAAAGAGGAGTTTATTAAAATTGAGAGGAAAAAAGCAAGAAGGCTTAAAGATACGCGCTGGTGGAGAAGAAAGCTTGAAAAAGGGATTTGCTATTATTGTGGACGCAAAGTGTCAAGGGAAGAATTAACTATGGACCATAAAATACCCCTTGCCCTTGGTGGGATTTCATCGAGAGAAAATATCGTCCTAGCCTGTAAGGAATGCAATACTAAAAAGAAGAGTTTACCCCCTTGGGAATGGGAGGAATATCTCACCAAACTCAAAGGACAAAGAGGGGGAGAGGAGTTTGAAGGCTGTAATCCAGAGGGTTAAAAGGGCAGAGGTTCGCGTAGAAGGACGAGTGGTAAGCCGAATTGATAGAGGACTATTAGTTCTGGTTTGTGTGGAAAAGGGTGATGATGATAGGATAATAAACTGGTTTGCGGATAAGATTGTTAGCTTGCGGGTCTTTAGCGACGAGGCTGGTAAGTTTAACCTTAATGTGAAGGATGTAGCTGGAGAAATTTTGATAGTATCCAATTTTACCGTTTGCGGTATCCTTAAGAAGGGGACTAGACCGAGTTTTCATTTGGCAGAGGAACCAACCATTGCCGAAGCTTTAATTCTTAAGCTAAGGGATTTGATGGAAGAAAAAGGGATAAGGGTAAAGCTTGGTGTTTTTGGAGCCCACATGGAAGTTGAATTGATAAACGATGGCCCGGTTACAGTGGTGTTAGAGCGTTCCAATCCGGCAAATCAGTCTTAGCTTAGAGTTCTCATCATCATGGAAAAAGCGTTATACTATGGACTGCTAACCTTTCTTTTAACAGGTTTAGGCGCAAGCTTAATTTTTTTTATAAGGGGTAACCCTCGTAAGTTTCTTTGTCTATCTCTTGGCTTTGCCGGAGGTGTAATGATCTCAGCAAGCTTTTTTTCTTTGATTTTACCCTCTCTCGAAATTTTTGGAAAAGGTTCAATGGTCTCAGCCCTAAAGCTTAGCTTAGGTTTTATCCTCGGGGTCTCTATCCTTAGGTTGCTCGATATTATTACGCCACATTTGCACCCTGGCGTGACTACTTTAGAAAAGGAGGGTCCTGCAATACCACTGAAGAAAACTATTCTTTTATTCTTAGCTGTTACCATTCATAACATACCAGAGGGATTAGCCGTTGGGGTATCCTTTACTGTGGAGCTTGCCTTAGCGATTGGAATTCAAAACATACCAGAGGGATTAGCTTTAGCTTTAGCCTTTAGAGCAGCTGGTCTTTCGAACTTTCAAAGCTTTTTCTACGGCTTTATTTCAGCTGTAGTTGAGCCTATATTTTCTGTGTTAGGTGCATTTCTTATACATATATCAAAGTTCCTTCTACCTTATGCGATGAGCTTAGCTGCAGGGGCTATGATCTTTGTGGTAATAGAAGAAATCTTACCTACAGCACAAAAATTGGAAAATTCAGATTTCGCAAGCCTTGGCTTTGGCATAGGTTTTCTTATCATGCTAATCCTTGATGCAGGGCTTGGTTAAGAATGAGGTTCTTTTACTATTATCAAATCAGAGAGTATTTATATC
>Ga0209393_1000635_pt1 | contig 16417 bp, 22 predicted proteins | sample SSWtaG_2_FD_184117 | JGI IMG/M metagenome (GOLD analysis project Ga0209393, IMG submission 184117) | Hot spring microbial communities from Sandy's Spring West, USA to study Microbial Dark Matter (Phase II) - SSWsed_130316 (SPAdes)... | ecosystem: Environmental > Aquatic > Thermal springs > Hot...
TCGCCGATTAGGTAGTCGAAGCACTCGCCCCTCCCGTGGGCGATAAGCCCCTGGAGGACCACATACCCCTCCCTGACGCCCTCCACCACCTTCTCCCGCTCCAGCAGAGATCTGTACCTGGGATGTGCGGGCGAGATCACCGCATGGCTACACGGCGCAGTTTAAAACATTATTGGTCTCCAAGCCCGCATCAAGCCTCGCCTATGCACCACAGAGGCGAAAACCTCCGCACTGGCGTATGAGGTTTAACAAACCACAGACCCCAGCCAAGGCTCACGGCGAGAAGAGGGGGAGAATGCAACACTCCCCATGAGTCTCTTAACTGTTGAGACATTTCCAAAAGTTTATATGTTAACAAAGGTGATGAGATGTGGAGATCGTGGAGATGGACGGCTCGGGGAGGATTTACCTGCCTGCCGAGGTTAGGAGGCGTGTAAAAGCGCGGAGGTTTAGGTTGAGGATTGTGGAGAGCGGTATTTTGCTGGAGCCTATCGACGATGTCGATGTCTACTACGGCAGATTCGGCCCGGCGAGGTATTCCACAGTAGAGGAGATTGAGGAAGCATTAGAAGATGCCACGCAGGTTGATCTACGTTGACGTCAATGTCCCCTACTACTTCTTCACCGCACATCCCCAATTCGGCGAGGGCTCCCGGGAGCTGTTGAAGAAATACCAGGGGGTCTCGCCACCTCTGCGCTCTCGGCGTGGCTTCTTTACGTCTTGATACGGAGGGAGGAGGTGGTGGATGCCCTTAGAAACATCGCCGTCCTTCTGCCGCTAGACGCCGAGATACTTGCCAGAGCCCTCCGTCTGGAGAAACCTAGAGAGTTCGAAGACAGGATACACCTAGCCACAATGCAAAGCTACGGGATATACCATTTTGTCAAACGACGCAGATTTCGACAACGTCGGCGTGTTTAGGATAGCCCCCGGCCGAGGTGAAAAGTGATCGCCCTGTTGCCGCGGGAAGCCCGGCGGCTCTGGCCTGTGTTACTCCCTGTAGTGTTCTTTTGTGGGGAACAACCCTTTTCTCACCTCCTCCGCGTATCTAGAAACCGCTTCTTTAATTGCCGAGGCGACGTCTGCGTAGCGTTTTGCGAAGCTGGGCGCCCTCTCGGAGAGGCCTATGACGTCGTGGAGCACAAGTATCTGCCCGTCGCAGTGAGGCCCCGAGCCTATACACACAGTAGGCACGTCGACGGACTCGGTCACCTCCTTGGCCAGCGACGCCGGGACGAACTCCAGCACTATGGAGAAGACCCCCGCGTCCCTAAGCGCCTTGGCGTCTTCCAGAACCTTCCCCCTCTGCTCTTCGGTCCTCCCCACCATTCTGAAGCCGCCTAACGTGAGAACTCTCTGCGGGGTCAGCCCTATGTGTCCCATCACCGGTATGCCCGCCTTCACCAGCTTCTCCACGATGTGGGCATACTCGGCGCCGCCCTCCAGCTTCACGGCGTCTGCCCCAGCCCTTATCAATCTAGCAGCGTTTCTAAGCGCCGTCTCGGGCCCCGGCTCGTAAGACATGAAGGGCATGTCGGCAACCACGAAGGCCCTTGGCTTCGCCCTAGCCACAGCCTCTGTGTGCCTAATCATGTCGGCCATGGAGACGCCGAGGGTGTTGGGGAGCCCCAGAACCACCATGCCCAAGCTGTCGCCCACAAGGATGCCGTCCACCCCCGCCTCGTCCACGAGACGCGCTGTGGGGTAGTCGTACGCCGTGATCCAAACGTAGGGCCCCCTCCCCTTGACAAAATCCAAAACAGTCTTCCGCCGAGTCACAGATTTTAACTAGGCCCACTTTTTAACTGTGTTTGCCGTAGTCGGCGTCGGGGCGGTGGGGAGCCTCTTGACGTATTTCCTCAACTCCGCCGGCTTTACGCCGCATGTGGCGACGCGGAGCAAATGCCAGCGGTTTATCTTCTGTACGGATTCCTGCGCCGAGCTTAAGGTCGAGGTCGCGGAGCGGTTCCCCTCTTCGGTGAGGTACACCCTGGTGGCGGTTAAGGGGCCGGACACCCCAGGCGCCTTGGCTCTCGCCGTGGGCATCCCAGTTATTTTCCAAAACGGAATCGGCGGCCTCGAGATGGCCAGGGAGCGGTTCCCGGCGGCGATGGGCGCCGTGGTTACCTACGGCGTATACCGCGAGGGGTGTAGGGCTGAGCTTAGGGGCTGGGGCGAAATCGTGCTTCCCCGCGGCGCCGAGGAGGTGGCTGAGGCTCTAGAGAGAGGCGGCGCCAGGGTGAAGGTGGTGGAGGACGTTGAGCCGTTGCGTTGGGCGAAGCTGGTGGTAAACGCCGCCATAAACCCGGTGACCGCCATCCTCCAAGCCCCCAACGGCGTGGTAGTGGAAAACCCATGGGCCAAATCCCTCGCCGAGAGGCTGGCCTTGGAGGCGGCGGAGGTGGCGGGCGCGAAGGGCTACTCCGTGGGGAACCCCGTAGAAATTGTTATGAAAGTCGCCGAAGCCACCGCCCGGAACATATCTTCCATGGCGCAGGACATAATGCGGTGTAGACCCACAGAGGTGGACTTCATCAACGGTGCCGTGGTGAGATACGGGGAAGAAGTAGGCGTGGAGACGCCATATAACCACGCCGCGTATCTCCTCATCAAGGCACTAGAGAAGAGATGCGGTTATTGATCCCCCACCACATTACCGGCTTCTGGCTTCCCCACTACACCGATGACCCGTTGACAACGGGCTCGCTCGGGGCCGGCCTTCTGCTGGAATACGCCGTGGCGACGTTTAGAGAGGAGGGGGTTTACTACAACGGGATGTACATGGGCGGAGGGCCCGGCGTGGAGATCCACACCCCGTACCCGCTTGGATATGGCTACGCCGGCTCGGCTGTGTTGAACATCGCCCGATATGTAAGGCTCCGCGGCCTCTCTCTAGAGGCGTTTCGAGAGGCGCACGTAGCCGAGGTCGCCGCCGGCACGGGGCTCGGCGACGTGTTGGCCATATATACCGGGGGCTGTCTCGTGGTGAGGACGAAGCCGGGGGCGCCCGGCGTAGGTCAGGCAGAGGGGTACGACTGTCCCTCTCTCGCCGTCGTCACAGTTCACATACGCCACGTCGAGACCCGGGAGATGCTACGTAGCCTCCGTGGAGCGTTAGAGGCGGAGGGGAAGAGGGCGTTGGAGAGGGCAGTCGACGGAGACTTCTATGCTTTTTTAGAAACCGCCAGAAGCTTCTCGCTCGCCGTAGGCTTCCTCGACAGAGAACTAGACGTAGAGATTTCGAAGCTCAAAGGCGTGGTGGGGCACTACGCGAAAAAAGGCGTCTTAGTCGTCGTAGCCGAGCTAGACAGTCTAGAGGAAGTGTTGAGCTACGTAAGGCGGCTCGGCCCCGCCGTCGTCTGTATGCTAAAGAGGCGGGCAGTGACCCCAGCCAACTCGCCTACTGTGAGTCAGAAAAATGCACAAGGCCGAGGTTAAAACTCGGCGTCCTCGACGTCGAACTCCTCTACCTCCTCCGGCGCGGGCTCTTGGCTGGGGAGGCCGCCCACCGCCGCGGCGTAGAGCGACATGTCGAGGAGCCCCAGCGTCAACAACAACGGCAATACTGGCCCCAGCGGCTCTAACAACGCCTCTGCTTCGCGGGCCCTCCCCTGTTGACGAAGCTCTACAACTCTCTCCATAGTTTCTCTCACTTGTTGTCTCCAAACGTGGAGGACTTCCCAGCCTCTGCCAGTCATGGTGTAGACCTCCTTTTTGAAGAGGAAGCCCTTCTCCCGTCGCTCAACCAAGCCAAGTCCCGTCAAACTAGATAAAATAGACTCGACCTCGTGAGGCTCCATGTCTACTAGTTCCGCTATCTCGCTCACTGTCTTATCTCCAGTCGCCAACGCTTCTAGTACTGCGTAGTACTCGGCCTTAAATTGCATGCCGCCTCTATCGTGGCTACATATAACTTTTTCGCAGACGCGCCACAGGTTAGCAACTGCGTAATCTGTCTCTGCAACGCTCTGTTACCGCATTTCTTTTTCTTGAAGCTCTCTTCAGGTTAAGCCGCTGGATTTACAAAACACCGGGATGTATGACGCTGTCGAACTTCTTAAACCGCGCGCCGTTGATTACCGCATTGTGTATATAAACCCGTGGCGCTTTTTACATGGTGATGTGAAGCGGCTGCAGGCGGAGTTGTGGCGAAGATGGGAAGAGCTGAGTCCATGGTGTATAGAGACGGATCTGCACCTCTGGACCTCCTTGCCAACGTCATAACCTATCCGTAGCCCATAGGCCAGCATATTTATAAGTTATCAAGGTGTATATAGTTAAAACCTGTGCATTAGCCTTTCGGTTTCCTCTGTTTGGAGTTGTCTCTGTACAAAAATATATAGTTTACACTAGTAAAATTTAAAATACTTAATAACGTGAATTATTAATTATCTATATTATACATAGAGTGATCATGTATATAGTTTTTGTACATGTGGAATAACATGTGTACATATGATATAAAAATAATCCATATACCTCTGCTAGTCTAATATTACTATATAAGTGAGTAATAAGACTTAAATATAAGCTACACCTACATTCCACATGTCACAACAGGGACAGAAGATAGATTGGAGCTCTCTGTGGAAGAAAGAAGATTGGTGGGCGTTATGGCTTGGCCTACTTGTATTTTTACTAAGCTGGTTTCTACTACTAGGGTGGACCCCAAAAGTCTCGGTATGGGTTGACGCGGCGAAGAGTATATCTACCGTCTCTAAAGACTACGCAACGCTAGGCGCCGCCTCCATCTTGTTGCTCTATTTGTTTACGTTAATTTTGACTTCCGTGGCTGCGGCCGCGATGAAATACGACGTTAAGGCATTTGCAACGGGCTTTACGATAATATTCTTCCTGTCATACTTCATGTGGTGGGTGGGGCATAATGCATATATCGCCGCCACGCCAGATCAATGGAGCACGTTGGGCATTAACTGGTCGCTTCAGTTAACAGGAGAGGCGGGGTATATACTTGCGCTAGTGCTGGGGTTGTTGATAGGCAATGCGTTTAGGAAATTGCCTAAGCCGCTTGAAGCCGCCGCCAGGCCTGAGTGGTATATCAAAACCGCTATAGTTCTGCTAGGTGCCGTGGTAGGAGCTAAATCTCTGGCAAATCTTCAGACAGCCGCGGTTGCATCGGGCGCTGATAGCCATTGTGGCGGCGTATCTGATCTTTTGGCCTATTGCGTACATAATCTCTAGGAAGATAGGGCTTGACAGACAGTGGTCTGCAGTGTTGGCGTCTGGCGTCAGTATATGCGGCGTTTCTGCATCTATAGCCACGGCTGGCGCCATCGGGCACCTGCCGTAATTGCAGGCACAATAGCGTCTATTATAGTCATCTTCGCCGTAATAGAGCTGATAATATTGCCCTGGCTTGGAGCCCAGTTCTTGACATGGGCCCCCCTGGCCGCTGGCGCATGGATGGGACTTGCGGTTAAGACAGATGGAGCCGCGGCTGCATCGGGCGCTGTAGCCGTTGCGTTAATAAGCGTCACAGTGCCAGAGGCCAAAGGCTGGGTATTAACAAGTGCAGCAACTACAAAACTCTTTATTGATATCTGGATAGGGGTTTGGGCCTTTGTCATGGCGCTCTGGTGGGTGACTAGAGTGGAGAGAAAGCCTGGAGAAAAAGTACCGGCTATAGTGATCTGGTATAGGTTCCCCAAGTTTGTAATTGGCTACTTCGTCACTATGTTGTCGTTATTAGCCTTGGCGTCTTTTATGCCGCTCAGCGCTGCAATAAAGGCGGCATCCGCCATAAGTGGGCAAGCCGATGTGCTTCGCCAGTTCCTCTTCTTAATCACATTTACATCCATAGGGCTCACAACCAATTTCCGCAAGTTTAAAGAAATAGGGGCTGGCAAAGCTGTCGTTGCATATCTCATATCTCTGTTAATTATAATTATCATAGCGTTAGTGTTGGCATTGGCCTTCTTTGCTGACGTTCCCTTGCCAAAATCCTAAAAATTTTCCACTTTTTAAATAAGTTATAATTACGGTTTTTTAATAGTTAAATTTTGTGTCCGGTACGCCATGTCTTTAGTGGCTTAGCTGTGGCGATCGGTGACGGGGTTGATACATCACGGGGTCAGCCGAGGCGGCTCGACCTCATTTCGTAACGCCGCCAGGCGGCGACAGTACGGGCATAGAAACCGCCAGGCTGTGTCTTTATACGGCGTCATAGCTCCGTAGGGGCCCAGGTGTATCACAACTCAGCGACTGGGCTCATACGTGAAATGCCTAAGGCTTTTAACTTTTTCCGCCTAAACGCGCCGGTCCAGCGAAGTTGCCAGCTTACCGTCCTCTTCGGCGTTTCAAATCTTAACGCCATTTCTTCGATTAAGTTTTCCAAAGAGACTTTCTCACGCCGTGGCGAAGACAGTGAAGTTTTTAAATATTGATGTTGAGAGGGGCGTGAAGCTGTTCTACGTCGGTTTAGCGCTCATCTTCCTCGGCGTTCTCCTGGTCTTCTTAGCTCCGTTTCTGGCTTTAATGCGGTGGGAAACGCCGAAGAACGGCGTAGAGATAGGCGGCGCCGTGGGGTGCGTGGTGATTTTCTTCGTGCCTATATGTTTCGGCGTGGGGGCTCCAGGCCTCATGACGTGGGGATTAGTGGCTGCCGCCGCCTTGCTTTTCGTCGTGGCTTTGTTTATGTGGCTTATCTTCCGGCGTCTTAAAAACGGAGGTCCGTATCTATAGCTTAGTCGCTGTTACCTTATAAAGAACAAAGTAGACGCGAAGAGGAGGATTGTGAGGATAGTCAACACAATGGCAAGTAGCATAGCCGCCGTGGCTATACGTTGGCTTGTGCCGAAGACTATGGGGACGGGGCCTACAATGACTACGCCGCCAGCCTCTGTCTTTCCCTCGCCAGGTCTTATAAGGGACAGGAGGAGGAGTAAGATGCCTAGAAATACCAGGGCTATGCCCAGTATTACCAGCTCTATCACGTGTTGAGGGGGGTGCAGCTTTATAAAGTTATATGCAGAACCTTTTTATAGTGTTGGATCTGGCTCGGCATGGTTAAGCTATGTCCCGTCTGTGGTGTGGCTCTTGTGCCTAGAGTCGTATATGATATCGAAGTAGACTCCTGCCTTAGATGCGGCGGCGTGTGGCTAGACGGGGGTGAGCTCCAGAAGTTGATAGGCAAGGTCAGAGAGTATAAGACTGAGTATTACGCCGACGAAAGCTACAGAGAGTGGGAAGAGAGCTGGCGTGAGAGGAAGAGGAAAAAGGGGATTTTCGAGTTTTTTGAAGACTTGTTCGACTAATATGAAATCTGACGTGTTTCAAATGGAGGATGGCATATCTCCAAAAAATCTGAATATTGAAACGATCGTCAAGCGCTTAGGCAACTTCGGGAGGACTTCAAGGTGTGTGTAGAAGGTGGGAGAACGCGCCAGCTATGTTACGCCGCCTTGGTGAATAGTCTCATAGACGCATTTGGGTCGCTTCTGCCCTATGTCATCCACGACGCCGAATACCGCTTTTATATCCTCAAGGGCACAGAGGGAAAACTCCTAGTGTACGACGCCGACGAGGACGCCTACAGAATCGTAGAGTTGCCCGAGGCCGTAAGGGTTTTGCTTAGCGCTAAGCAAAGTATTTAAACTACGTATTAAGTGTTTCCGTGGAGAGGCTCTATCCGTTAACGGCGACTTGGCTGAGCGGGCTAAGATGCGGGCTACTCCTCTCCACCACGTCCATTGTCACAAAACTGACAAGTATTTTATAAAGATTTGAGAGTCCACTGACAACACGGCCTTAAACGCCGACACGCAACGACTTTTACAACACGTCGAATCCGACGAGAGGAGGGCAAAACCGGCGACAGTTTTATAAACGAGACACGGCTCTCCTCGTGTTTAAGATTTTCGCGGCGGCTTTTCTCTGGTCTACAATAGGCGTAGCCGCCACATATGGCGGAGACTTCATCTGGCTCGCCTTCCTCCGCTCTTTAACAGCCACGCTACTTTCCCTCAAGACGAGGCCCACCCTAAAGGGGCTGGCGCCGGGGCTTCTCCTCGGCGGGCTTTTCTCTGTGTATCCACTAGCCGCCGTATATGCAGGCGTCGGCACAGCCGCATATCTCCTCTACACAGCCCCCCTGTGGACCACGACAGCTCTTGCATTAACCGGCGAACGGCCTACAAAGCGGGAGCTCGCCGCCGTAGCCCTAGTCCTAGCCGCCGTGGGTGTGATGGCGTGTTGGTCTCTATCCGGCGCCCTCTCTCCCCCTGGCCTCCTCGCGGGCCTGGCGTCTGGGGCCTTCTACGGCTTCTATATCGCCGCCGCCCGTAGGCTGGCGGCGTCGGGAGACGAAAAGGCCGCATCGCTCGGCGCCATGCCATATACGCTCGTGGCGACGGCCCCTCTCCTGCTGTTGAGGCCGGAACCTCCCGCTCTAGAGACCGTTGCCGCCGGCGTCTATCTAGGCGTCTTCTGTACCGTCCTGCCCTACCGTCTCTTCGCCTCGGCCGTCAAGACTATGAGGGGGTCCAGGGCCTCCGTCATAGCCACGGTGGAGCCCGTCCTCGCCGCCGTGTGGGGCTACCTCTTCTTCAACCAGACGCCAGACGCCGCGGCCCTCTTCGCATACGCCCTCATAACCTCCGCCGCCGTCTTGTCATCGATAGACCGCCGAGGCTAATCCACGCGCAGACCTAGACAGCCCATACAGAGGCGGCCGCCGTAGAGGAGCCCCACCGCTTTTGAACCTGGCGTACACACCTCGCCTATGTTGCCACTTCCGCAGATCCCCCTTTGATCTCTATGTCGAAGAAGCTAAATACCCCATATCTTTCCGTTCCGTGAGCTTTCTACTTCAAAACGCCAGATCTTTCATGAGGGCGGCTAGGCGGGATCTAGAGGAGGGGGAATACAACCTAGCTCTTTTCCACGCAGAACAGGCACTACAGCTGTGCACCAAGTATAAACTGTATCTTAAGTATGGCGATTATCCTAAGACACATAAGCTGAAGGAACTTCTAGAAGCCCTCCAACAGAGCTATGACGCAGTAATCATAGATCTCCTCGAGGATGCTTACATAGGCTCCAGATACCTCCCCGTGCGGTATTCAGCCGAGACGGCGCGGAGAGCAGTTGCAGAGGTCGAGCGATTGATGCGGGAGATGGGATGTCTTTCATAGAGTTGTTAAAAGAGCTTTACGAGAGGAGGAGGAGCTACGTGGAAAACCTCTGGCACTACCTCAAGTTAATCAAGGAGGTGGCCACGCGGCACGACCCCCGCGCCTTGGTAATCCTCTTTGGCAGCTACGCAGAGGGTAGGCCGAGACCCGACAGCGACATAGACGTATTAGTCGTGACGGAGCTGGCGGCTGAAGAGGAGCCGAGGCTACGGCTGAGGAAAGAGATAGAGGATGCGCTGGGGCGGCCAAACCCCTTCGAAATCCATATAGTGACTCCGGAGCAATATCGGCATTGGTATAAGAAGTTTATAAGAGCGGAGATAGAAATCTGACGATACATAACTGTCACAGAAAGGGGCTGTTAAAAGAGGGGCTGAAGGCGCTAAGATTTTAAATCCGCGGACAGTTCCAAAGTTCATCGTTAAGGCGCTGGAGAGACGGGGCTTGGACCCCGTTGCGTATGTAGTTGAGCTAGTCGCTGAAAGTGTGACCAACCCACGGGAGAAGGTTAGGCGGTATTTTGAAAGTGCTGACTATTTCTGGCAGGAGGGGCTTGCCCCTGCGGAGAGAGATTTAAGACAAGCAGGGGAGAAGCTGTGGAAGTAAATTATCCAGCTGATAAAGGCTATTGCTGAGGCGAGGGGCTTGTGCCACGACTCGCACGGACTTATATGGGCTGTGATTAGGAAAATCGCCGCCGAGGCGGAGGACGGGGAGGTGATAAAACTCTTCGCCGCGGTTGAGCAACTGCACATAAACTTCTACGAGGGGCACCTCGACAAGTTCGATTTTGAAGTGCTCAAGAAGGTGGCGACCGAGCTAAAAAGACAGGCTTAAAAAGCTCGCCGCTCCATAGACCTCGAGGCTCTGGGAGCCCTCACAGCTCTTTACGTCGCCCGGCCTAAGGACCGCGCTGAGAGGCGAGAGGTCCCTCAAGCCGCATTCTCCCGAGCGCATTGACCGGCTTGAAGCCGAGGTAGCCCCTGTTCACCTCTTCCAGGGCGAGCCGCCGGAGCCCGGGGTATGCGTCAAGCCGGCCCCCACGGCGATGCAACCCAGCTGGAGCTCCTTGCCGCATTTTCCATGACCTGTTGCAAGGCTTCTACGTCGCGCCTAAAGGCGTCTACGCAGGCAAAAGCCCCTGTCTCAACGTGACGGACAGGACTGCCCACGTTGCGCCTTGCCGGGCTTCGCCACTTCTCTGAACTGAGCCGCCTTAGACTCCTAGACAAGCCTCCGCAGAGCCTGGAGGAGCTCCTCCTCGGCCTCCGCCGCCGTGGCGACTCCAATCGCGGTGGGCACCGCGTAGTTTGAGGACTGGCCCAGGTCTACGTAGCCGCTTAGGTGCACGGGTCTCCCCAGCCCCTTGTTGGCCAAGTCGGCAATTGTTCGCGTTAAGCCCCGCGCCCGACGTTAGTCGCCACTTTATCGTCGCGAAGACCGCTGCCAGCCCTTGGTTTGCCCGGGAAACCTAGTGCCGGTGGATAGGTAGAAACCCGCCGCCTTCTCTGTATAAAGACGGGAGTTGCACAAATGCGCGGTACAGTTAATAACACGTTGCTGTGACCTCCCTATGTTGAAGATAGCCCACTCGCCTGACGCAGACGACGCCTATATGTTCTTCGGCATAGCCACAGGCGCCGTCAAGTTGCCCGCTCCGCATGTGGAGTTTCTAGCCGACATAGAGACTTTAAACAGGCTGGCTCTGGAGGAGCTCCTAGACGTCACGGCGGTGAGCGCCCACGCCTACGGCCACGTATGCGAGAGGTACTACGTAATGAATGTGGGCGCCTCTATGGGCGAGGGCTACGGGCCTGTCGTGGTGGCGAGACCAAGCGTCGATAGGCCAAGACATATAGCTGTGCCCGGCCGCTACACCACGGCGGCTCTCCTCGTCAAGCTGGCGCTCCCCGAGGCGAGAACTGTGGAGATACCTTTCGACAGGATCCTGGACGCGGTGGCGGCGGACATCGTAGACGCCGGTGTGCTGATCCACGAGGGGCAGATCACATATCACAGATGGGGCGTCAGAAAAATATTGGACCTAGGCGAGTGGTGGATGCGCGAAACTGGACTCCCAACACCGCTGGGCATAGACGTGGTAAAGAAGACGCTCGGGAGAGACTTGGCAGAGAAGCTTTCTAAAGCCCTCGCCGACTCCATCGCATACGCAGACAGCCACAGAGAAGAGGCGCTGAGGTATGCGCAGAAATTTTCCAGAGGACTCACGCTGGAGGAGACTGCCCGCTTCGTCGACATGTACGTAAACCAATATACCAGAAATTTGGGGACTAGAGGCCGCCGCGCCCTAGAGGAGCTCTTGGCCAGAGCCGCCGAGGCGGGGCTGACGCCAAGTTGCCAACCTGAATACGTCTAAACGCGGCCGGTATTACGAAGCCTATTCCGTCGGAGTCTTAAAATTTTTCTTAGCCACCAAGACGTATTGCGCCAAGCTTTTCACATCTCCCGCCACCGAGTACAGTCTGGCGTATCTACTCACAAGCTTTGTATCTAGCCGTGCATTGAAACTCATGTAGATTCAAGGCGATGCGGCGTAACGGTCAATTCTATTTAACTCCCCTCCGACTAGCGGACAAGGAGAGCGTAGTCACCTCCGCGCCGGGCGATGGGGCCCGTCCAGCGCAGATCCGCGGCCCCGTCCCAGGAGCCGGCCCGGGGCCCCGAGCCCCCCGGGTGCGGCAGGGAATTGAAAGGGGACATTACGGTACATCCCAGCTTCGAGGAGCTCGGGGCCAGCTCCGTGTCGTATCGCGCATCCGTCAGACGTCCCTTTAGGTACTTGGCCGAGCCGCACCACGGCTTTTCTAGCTCTTTACCTTAAGTTGCCGGATATTTAGCCACCCCGCTGCCGAAATTTACGCTAGTAGTCATGAGCTCCTCGTCCTCTAGGGGGCATCTCCTCCCCTCCCAACCACTGCCCCATTTCGCAGCCCCACGGACTACCGCAGAGCACAAAGGGGCCACGCCGACTCAACAAAGCAGTTGACTTGTAGAGGCGCAACCGCCAAACGCCCCATTTGCCGTGATAAGTCTCTCATTGGCGTGGAGACGGCCGGAAAAGAGAGATAAAGCGGCGTGAGGCGGACAGTGCGATTAGGAAGCTCATAAAAAGACAACGACTTGACACACCTGGGCTCCAGTCTGGCTCATTCCAACAGGGATGCCGCTTTTCGTTTAGACGTCAATTTAAAAAGCCGTCTGCGAAACACCTCGCCTCTTTGGTCTCCCGCCACGACCTGTTCCGCCTGCCGCAAGTCGTCATACCCTGCAGTCGTCTCGCCTAAGATGCAGCCCGTAACCCGCTTCTCCATGGAAGATGCAGCCAGCTATGCTTGTTGTGTCCCGCGATTTTCGCCTGCTAGCCTCTTCTCTATTTGTGTGATCAGCCGCTCTATAAACCCCCTGGCCACGTCGTCGCTGGGCATTTTGCTGAGGACTCCCGAGGGGTCGGGGCCGTTGTACTGGTACTCGCATATTAACAGTGCTAAACCCGTGAGCTCCACCGCCTCCGGCTCCCTCTCTCTAAGCCTATGCGCTATCTCAGCCATCATCGAGGTGGGTACCACCGCCAGCACCCACTCTCTACGCAAGACGCCAACTCCCTTACCTACGATTTTAACGCCCTCCAGCTGGAACACGTCTTGGTGTTTTATCGCTAGGTAGGAAAGAAACGCCTTCCAAGCTTGAAACGCCTTACTGGCGGCGTTTCTCGAGAGGCCGGCCTGGAGGAATTTCTTAGCCAACTCCACCTCAGCTTTACATTCCAACAACCTAGCCTCAGCCACCTCCTCTAGCCGTATCCGCAGGATCTCGACACGCCCCCCGCCAGACTTCACATATCTACTGGCGCCTATCTTTAAATTTTGTCGTCGACGTCGCCGGCTCTCTACTCTCGACCGACAAGCGGGATGAGCTTTTGTCAGTTATATAGGGGTGCGTATTACCTGGTATGCTCTTTGACCTCGCAAAGGCCGAGGTGGAGAAGGCCCGCGCGGCGAGACACAGAAGGCTGTTTGTACTAGTGGGCGTAGACGACCGGAAGCTGGCGGAGGCGGCGGCTGAGGTCCTCCGCGGCTACGAGGCGGCTGGGGGGAGCGGGGAGGGGCTCTACATGTTTCAGCCCGAGTTCTCCGACGCCAACAAGCGTATGAACTACTTCAGAGACGCCGTGGGAAGCTCCTCCCTGGAGGTGGACTTCAGGCCGTATAAAGACACGCCGCAGATACTGGGCAGCACCTACGACTTCGCCGTCCTCGACCTAGTGAACGACTTGAAGCCCAACGACGTGGGGAGGCTTGGCGGCGTGGTGCGGGGCGGCGGCGTATATGTCTTTCTGGTGCCGCCTCTTGACGCCTGGAGGAGCTACATCACCAAGTTCCAATCCACGCTTCTCGTGCCTCAGTTCACCCCTAACGACGTCCGGCATAGGCTAAAAGAGAGATTTTGGCGTAGCCTCTACAGCCACAGAGGCGTGGTTATATACGATGTGGACCACGGCGTGTTGCTCAAGTCCTCCGGCATCGAGGACGTGCAACCTTGCGAGCCCAGGAAGCCGGAGCCGCCTGAGAAGGCGGTTCTCCCCCTCAAGATATACCGCCTAGCCGCAACGCAGGACCAGGTTGAGGTTTTGAAGCTTTTTGAGAACTTCTACCACAAGCCTAAGAAGAAACAAGCGCTGGTGGTAATAGCAGACAGAGGCAGGGGTAAAAGCGCCGCGCTGGGCCTCGGCCTCGCCGGTATCGGACACAAGTTGCGGAAGGCGAAGGCCAGGGTGCAGATCGTGGTCACCGCAATGGAGTACGGCAATTTGGAGACCCTCCTGGAGTTCGCCGTAAAAGGGCTGGAAGCGCTTGGCTATAAACCCGGCATAGTGAGGGAGGGAGGCGAGATCAGGGCTATAAAGGCCAGCGGGATATTCATCGACGTTGTCACTCCCTACATGTTGCTGAAGCGGGAAAACGCCGATATAGTCGCCGTTGACGAGGCGGCAGCCGTGCCGCTGCCGGTGCTCTACGGCGTCCACAAGAGGTTCGACCGCTTGGTCTTCGCCACCACCATCCACGGATACGAGGGGGCCGGCCGCGGGTTCTCCATCAGGTTCCTCAAGTACCTAAGGGAATCTAAAGACACTGACGTACACCTCTACGAGATGGAGGAGCCCATTAGATACGGCCGTGGGGATCCCGTGGAGCAGTGGCTTTTCAACGCCTTCCTCCTAAACGCCGAGCCCGCCAAGGTGGAGCCGGCGGATCTCGACTACGTGAAGAGGCAGGAGGTTACGTATCTAAGGGAGGAGGAGATACTGAAGGACGAAGAGACTTTTAGGCAGTTCTTCGGCATATACGTCCAGGCACATTACCGCAACGAGCCCGACGACCTGGGGATGCTTTTAGATGCGCCGCACCACACCGCCAGGGCGCTGGCGTTGCCAAACGGCAAACTCGTGGTGTCTGTTGAGCTGGCCTTTGAAGGCGCCCTGGACGACCTCTCCATAGACCAAGCCCTCCGGGGGCTTAAGCTACCGGGCAACATCATCCCAGACCGCTTCCTCAAGTACTGGCGTCTACCTGAGTTCGCCAAGTTGAAAGGCTGGCGGATCGTCCGCATAGCCACGCACCCCGAGCTTCAAGACATGGGGCTTGGCACCATTATGCTGAAAAAAATCGAGGAAGAGGCGCGGCGACTGGGGATGGACTGGGTAGGCGTGGGGTTCGGCGTTTACGACAAGTTGCTGAAATTCTGGGTGAGAAACGGCTACGTCCCCATACACCTCTCGCCTGAGCGGAACCCCTCCTCTGGCGAATACAGCGTACTGCTGGTAAAGCCGCTGAACGAGAGTGCCGAAGCCTACGTCAAATACGCCAACGTGGAATTCCGCCGGAGGCTGATCCACTCCCTCATGGGCCCCTACGTGGACCTCCTGCCCACCGAGGTCCAGCTACTTCTGGAGGATTGGGGTTGGGAGGTAGACGCTCCGCCCGCCCTCTCCAAGAACCAGCTAGACAGGCTGGTGGCCTACGCATACGGGCCCATGACCTACGAAAACGTGACAGACGCCATGTATATGCTGGCCACCCAGTACTTCTACAGCCCGAAAACCAGGCGGCCGAGCCTCCCCGACGTCGCCGTGAGGGTGCTCATAAGCAAAGTACTGCAAGCTAAGCCCTGGAAGGAGGCCGCGGAGGCCGCCGGCGTGAGGCGCGGCGACCTCATGCTCCTCCTCCGCGAGGTTGTGAAGGTCCTCCTCTTCTACTACTACGGCGGAGAGTTCGAGGTGCCCCTATTCGTCGTGGGGACCGTGCGCGGCAGAGAGTAGATATATAAGGAGAGTTCGAGGAGGAGCCATGAGGATCGCGATAGCCACGTCGCAGGGGGGCAACGTGTTCCACGGCCACTTCGCACACGCCCCCATATTCAAGATATACCGGTACGAAAACGGCAAACTCCGGCTGGTAGAGGAGCGGAAAAACCCGCTGGGAGACGTCCCCGACCTCGACGCAGGCGAGGGGCGCCACCATCATCACCACCATATGCACGGCATCGCCAAGTACAGATGGCTGAGGGAAAACGTCATCCCTGACGTAGACGTGATTCTAGCCGGCGGCGCGTGCCAGACTAGCTACATGTACTTCACGTCTGAGGGCGTGAAGCTCCTCTTCACAGAACCCGTCGCGGTGGACCTGTTGACGCAGTACATAGAGGAGAACCCCCGCGAATTTGAAAACGCCCTGCAGGAGTCGGCCGAGTCCTAGAGCTTGTACACCTCTTTCCTGAACTCCTGGACGTTTTTCCTCAGCTTCTCCGGCTCGGCCAAAGGCATGGAACACGCCATGCCGGCGCATACATAAGCCGCGGGCCTCGGCCCCCTCAACATAGCCCTTATGGACTGCTCTGGGTAAGGCCACTCCCCCGCGGAGACCGGAACGGCGAGGTGCCACGGCCGGTAGGTGGAAAGCGCGGCCTCAAGCAACTCTGGCGAGTCGCCCACCACCACAGTCCGCGGTGGTTCCAGTAGGTAGAAGTCAACCGCCACAGCCAGCCCAGCGGCGGACGGCCCCACCCGCCGAAGTTTGCCGAAGAGAGCACGGAGGGCCTTGCCCGCCGCCTCCCGAACATCGCGTCGGCCAGTGACCAGAGAGAGGAGGACCAGCGAAATAGCGGCGACAGAGTTGCCCGAGAAATTTGGCGTGTCTAGGAAGGGGTAATGCGGCGTGGCCACGACAGGATCCACCTCCTCCACATC
>Ga0209393_1000638_pt1 | contig 16409 bp, 16 predicted proteins | sample SSWtaG_2_FD_184117 | JGI IMG/M metagenome (GOLD analysis project Ga0209393, IMG submission 184117) | Hot spring microbial communities from Sandy's Spring West, USA to study Microbial Dark Matter (Phase II) - SSWsed_130316 (SPAdes)... | ecosystem: Environmental > Aquatic > Thermal springs > Hot...
GGTTTAAGCTAGCGGGCTGGGTAAGGTCTTTCGATAACAGATACTACAGAAGGGCTCGTGTTGTGGATAAGGTCACATACCTAGGCCCATACCACCTCGACGAATTCAAGTTCGTTGCCCAGCACGCTAGGAGGATGGTGAAGATCCCTGTAACCGGACCATACACGCTTGCCGACTGGTCCTACAACGAATACTACAGAAGTAAAGAGGATCTTGTGTTTGATTTAGCCAAGAACGTCATCAGACCCCTCCTCAGAGATCTAGCTTCGGCTGGGGCTAAGGTGATCCAGATAGATGAACCAGCAGCGACCACACACCCAAAGGAGACCAGAATGTTCGTTGAAGCGTTCAATGAGGCTGTAGCTGGTGTAGACGCTAAGATCACGGTGCACATCTGCTATAGTGGGAACCAGTATCGCTCACTCTTCCCAGAAGCGTTGGATATGAAGTGCAGCCAATTCACACTAGAGTTCGCAAACAGAGACACAACCAGACTAGGCTTGGACAAGGAGAGTAGAGTGGGCTACCAAGCCCTAAACCTATTCAAAGAATACGGAGACAAAAGAGAAGTAGGGGCGGGTGTGGTCGATGTCCACGTCAACAACATCGAGCCACCAGAGCTCATCAGAGACCGCATACTCTACGCAGCAAAGATACTCGAAGACCCGAAGAGGGTCTACGTGAACCCAGACTGCGGGCTAAGAACCAGAAGCAGAGCAGTAGCCTTCGCCAAGCTAAGAAACCTCTGCGTGGGGGCCGAGCTCGCCAGAAGCGCCAAGTTATGATAGGTTAAATCGCAGCTAAATGTTGGTGTTGAAAGTAATCAAGTAACATCCCTATTACCTAAGTAACACCACCCTTACCTATCCGTCCACAGCTTAACAAGCAAGTAGCTCGGGTGAGCATCTTTAGAACGCTTTCTATGCTAGGCGCTGCCCTCGCAGATATTTTGGCTACAAAGGTTGAGGATCAAAATCTTACTCAAGAAGGCTCCTCCGCTAACAAACACTTAATAACGTGTCGTGAGGAAGGCTGTGTGCTAGGCGGGTGAGTGGGGTCACCTCCACCCGTTCCGCCTAACAAACCCCGGGTTAGGAGGTGAATGTGTGAAGAATAAGAGTAAGTTGGTTGCAGAGGCTTCTTTATTCGCTGCGCTCTACGCTGTGGGTGTTCTGCTGCTTGCTCCGATAAGCTTTGGTGTGCTTCAAGTTAGGGTCGCTGATGCGCTGATCCCACTATCTATACTGTTTGGCTGGCCTGTGGTTGCTGGTGTAACTTTAGGTAATCTTGTGGCTAACACCTTAGGTAGCCCGTTTGGTGTAGTAGATATTGTGGGCGGCACAGTAGCTAATTTCTTCGCCTCTTACCTCGCTATGAAGATCGCATACACACGCCTCAGAGGGTCTTGGCTTCTAGGCTGCACATCAGCCAACATTACCGTCAGCGTCATCGTAGGCGGTTATCTTACGTGGCTCGCTCAGATACCTTTAGATTCCCCTCTGTGGGAGCTGCCTATTGTGGGTGTCTTGCTAGGATCCACAGTTTCGATAAACATCGTAGGCTATCTATTGCTGAAGGCGCTAGAGAGGCGGATGGTAAAGTAAGATGGGTAATGGTGTGATAGCGCTAGTCGGCTCACCGGGCACAGGTAAGAAGACGGTCGCACGCCTCTTAGCTTCAAAGATGCAATTAGAGTATTTGGATGCTAATGAAGTCGCTATAGCTAGGGGTGCCGCAGTAGGTAAAGAAGGGGGCGAATACATAATCTCAACCAGTAGGCTGCGCAAGATCCTTCTACCTTTGATTAAGGAGAAGCGCCTAGTCTTAAGCGGGCACCTCCTCCCATCAGTTCTAAAGCGGGATGAGGTGGAGTTGGCGATACTTCTGAGATGCGCACCAGAAGCCTTAGAGGCGAGGCTGGCTCAAAGAGGGTATAGTGAGGCTAAGATTAGGGAGAACGTTGCGGCTGAGGTGCTGGGTGTAGTAGCGGCTGAGGCGATTAAAGCGTTTGGTGTTGATAAGGTTAGCGAGCACGACACCACGAATAAGAGCGTAGAGGAGACCGTCAGCGAAATCATAGATGTGATTCAGGGTAAAGCCCCTCTAAACCGACCTACTATCGATTGGCTCTCTGTGGTTGCCGAAAAGGGTCTGCTCAAAAAGTATTTTCCTTGATCACTCCAACGCAATCCTTATCGGCAAGCCGTCAACCTCAGATTCAGACCACTTATATCTTGGATCAGCCTCTTTTACAAACTCAGCCTTTTTAACCCTCACCAAGTAGGCTAGCCTATCGAGCAGTGGTGTAAGCGCAGAAACCCACTCTTCGCTTAGCCCAAAGATCTTGGCTGAAGTAAGAATCTGGGTTGGGTTGTAGCCCATCTCCTTTCTAAGGGCCTGTATTCTGCGGGCTATATCTCTGAGCATGCCTTCAGCCATCAGCTCTCTATCCCTCTCTATGGTTAGGAAGAGCATTACTTCATCGTTAGATGCGTAGGTGTATCCTTGCTGAGGCTTCGCATCTATGACCACCATCTCCCTATCAACCACATACTTATCTCCGCCTACTTCAACCTCAACGTACCCCTTAGATCTGATCTCATCAACCACCTTCTCTGGGTTGCTTACAAGCGCTTGAGCGACTAAAGATGCTCTTTCTCTGAACTTCCTCCCGATCAGATCCATTCTAGGCTTAACCTCATATATGAGAGGAGCGGTAGAGGTGTCTTCCCTAAGCTCGATCTCCTTGACATTTATCATCTCTAGAAGCGTGTTCATATGCTTCCTCACAGCCCTTGCAGGCGTGTCTCTGGCGAAGACCAGCGCCTTCTTGAGAGGCCACCTCCTCTTTATCTTCGCAGCCATCCTAGCACTGTTGGCGAGCGAGATAATCTCAGTTAGGGCTTCATATTCCTCCTCCAGCAGAGTATCCACATACTCCTCCTGCACCTTAGGCCACTCTTCAAGTAGGATCGACTCACGCTTACCCAGCTTCGTCTTCAGGTAGAGGTATTCGGTGGTGTAGGGGCAGACTGGATGCAGAAGTATATCGAGCGAAGTCAACACCTCTTTGAGCACAGCGTAGACCGCGAACCGAGCGTGCAGCGTCTCTGGGCTATCGTCCCAAATTACCGTTCTCGTCATAGGTATGTAGGTTTGGCTTAGATCATCGATAAGGAACTCCTCTATAGCTCGCAAGCCTTCGTGGTAACGCCCACGCTCAAATGTTTCGGTAACAATCTTTTTGAGCCTCTGCAGCCTAGATAGTAGCCAGAGGTCTGGCGGCTTCAGCAGCCCTTTCGATCTAGCCCACTCAACACTATATGCTGTGGGGTCGTAGTTATCGTAGCTGCTGTTTTGCTGGTAGTAGATGTGGGTGTGGTAGAGTGTGCTGATAACTTGATAAGGTCTCCTTCTGAGCTCATCTGGGGAGAAGTTTATGCTGTCGATGGGCGAAGCCTTCCACATAAGGTAGAAGCGCAGCACATCCACCGGGTAACTTCTTAACGCGTCAATAGCATCAACAATATTCCCTAGGCTCTTACTCATCTTATTCCCCTTCTCATCCAAAACGTGCCCTTGGAAGAGGAAGGCTTTATAAGGTGCTTCAGCAGCACCCTTCAATATCACATTCTCGATCAAGAGCGTGTACGCCCAGCCTCTGGTCTGATCTATTCCTTCGGTCAGAAAAGCCACTGGGACGAGCTCATAGTACTCATCTCCAAGAGAAGCGTAGGGTGCGGCACCACTATTATGCCAAGTGTCTAACACAAAAGGCTCACGCAGCGCCCTACCCCCACACTTAGGGCACCGCATAACCACTCGGTCGATCCAAGGTCTGTGGAGCTCAAAGTTTACTCCATCGGGTAGCTCAAGCGCATTCTCTACTATCGCCTTCCTACTAAAGTAGCCTTGCTTATGCCCGCAGTTGGTGCAGACCCAGATCGGTAGGGGTGTACCCCAAACTCTCTCCCTAGATATGCACCAAGGTACTTTCTCCTTTATTATCTCAAGGAACCTATTTTTAGGCGGCTCGTAAAAGTACTCAACCTTTGATGCCGCTTCATACGCTAGATCACCTATCTTATCCACCCAGTAGAAGTACTCTCTTCTAGCAAGCCAGACTATCTTATGGTGTGAGCGCCAGCATAGTGGGTATGGGTGCCTAATCGTTCCGAGTTTAACTAGCGCCCCCCTTTCGCGAAGCAGCTCACAGACCTTAGCATCAGCATCTCTAACAAACATCCCAGCAAAGACACCAGCCTCCTCAGTAAACCTTACTTGATCGTCTATTGGATTAAAGATGGGAAGCCCCCTCTTGACCGCGGTCTCAAAATCTTCTTGACCGTTAGCCGGGGACATATGCACTATACCAGACCCAGTAGTTACATCCACAAACTCTTCAGCAACCACAATATGCGCCTTAGGGTTCTGATCAAGCTCAGCTTGACCAGGTATGAGGTCTTGTAGTGGATGTATGTACCGCAACCCCTCAAGCTCAACCCCCTTCTTAACCGCCTCAACTTGATACTCTTCAACACCGAGTTCCTTCATCAACCCCTCCAGCCTATCCTTACCCACTATCCAGCGCTCCCCACCAACCCTAACAAAGCAGTACTCAGCATCAGGCTTAACACCAACCATAACATCTGTAACGACCGTGAAGGGCATCGTGGTCCAAAGGATGATATAAGCATCAAAATCACGCACCTTAACCTTATAATAGAGAGAGGGGTCATCGACCATCTCATAGCTCTGACTGACTTCAGCGTGGCTGAGAGAGGTTTGGCAACCCGGGCAGTAGGCGACTACCCTGTAGCCTTCACCTAGCAGCCCCCGCTTATACGCCTCCTCAAGGTAGCGCCACTCCCTCTCAATATACTCATCTTTATATGTCCAGTAGGCAGCATCGTAATCTAAGGAGAGTCCTAGGAGCCTATCCGCTTCACGCCACTTCTCATAATAGTAATGAATAAGCTTCTTACACGCCTCGACCAACTTCTCCTCCCCAACAGCCTTGAGGTTCTCGGCTTTACTACCCGTTAACCCAAGCTCTTTTTCAGCTTGTAATTCGACTGGCAAACCCTGTGTGTCCCAACCCGCTCTAAAGACGACATCGAAGCCTTTGAGCGTCATAAACCTGAACCAGAGATCCTTTATGACCCTACCCCTAACGTGGCCTATATGAGGCTCACCGTTCAAAGTCGGGGGGCCTTCAACAAACCCAAGCCTACGTCGACCCTTCCTAGATGCTTTAACCTTCTCAAGTAACTTTATCTGCTCCCACCTGCTCCTCACAGCTTCTTCAATATCCTTTGGTTTGAATACACCGCTGAGCTCGGGCAGCGCCAAGTTCTCTGGTTCCCTCACCAACTTCTCCTCAAGGATGGGCAGAAGGAGCTGTTTTAAAGTCTTTGGCCCTCATATGCCGGAGAAAAGTCTGCTCGCTAGGAAGCTGGGTAGACCTGCTGCTAGAATCTTGCTCGCCGCAGACTCGATATCGTAAGAAATGTACTTGTGCTCGATTTCAAGACCATAATCAACTCGTTTTAAGATTGCGTAGCAGGCTTCTGGTCGCCCAGAGCGAGGCTGACCTATGGAGCCCGGGTTAAAGATCACACCCCTGCTTGAGCGCCAGGTATATGGTATGTGGGTGTGCCCCATACCTATCAGCTCAACACCCTCTCTGGTTAAGTAGATGTCAAAGAAGCTACTATGGGTTTCTGGGTACACGTATTCACTTATAGGATCATCTGGGCTGCCGTGGACAAGAAGTGTCTTTAACCCAGCTATATTCAGCCTCGCTCTATCGGCTAGATTTACTAGAAAACTTAGGTTTTCAGGTTTGATAACGCTCCTAGTCCACTTTATAGCTTTGGCCGCCGCTTGATTGAACCAAGAGACGTCGCCGGTTACTACAGCCAGATCGTGGTTGCCTAGGATGCAGACTTCAACCCTCTCCTTTACCCACTCAACCACCTCATTAGGGTTAGCACCATAGCCTACAATATCCCCAAGGCAGTAGATCGGTGCATCTGGTAGAGTCGCTTCAACCGCCTCCAACGCTTCAAGGTTGCCGTGGATATCTGATATGAAGACCGCCTGCATCAAAGATAATAGAAGGTGGACACCACTTAAGTCTTAGGTGCTTTAGCCGCAATCTTAGCTTGAAGTATATGCTTCCCTTCATCAGGGTGGCGTGTGTTCTGCAGTATCTGCAGCGTTGTCTCATTTCTCTTCAGAACACCGCTTAACGCGAAGAACCAGACTGATGCTGGCACTATTAGCTGTGTGTCAGGCTCCTCTATGTTGATCAGCTTGGTCAACGGATCGAACCTGACTGAGCTCTCTTCGCCCAAACTCTGAGTCAGTAGGTTGATTAGTATAGGTAGGTTTATGTCGAGGGGTTTGCTGAAGATGGATATGTGCATAGCGTTTTCAAGTTCCTCGATGAACCTTACCCCGATCATTTCTATGAGTTCTTCGTCTTGAATTGTTGAGGCGACAGCCCTGATGAACGCTTGATTCACGGTATCAGGGTCGAGAAGCTCGAGCACATCCTCCCCGTCCTTCAAGGATAGAATGGTTGAAAGGATGTGTAGTGGTGTTGAGATAGACCAGAGCCTCTTAAACAACCCTGTGGAGAGGACGGAATTAACCTCTCTAGAGGGTATAAGCACACCTTTACCTGTCATCTGCTCTACTATGAGTACTGAGTGTTCATCAAATAAGAAGACATCAAAGCCGAGCGGGTACCTAACCACTCTGATATCAAGACCTAGTGGAAGATCGCTTTCGTGCTCATCTTCCCCGTAGCTCCAGAGCCTGATTATCTGTATCTTTATGTCGTTGAGTTTAGCGTTAAGAAGCGCTTCCTTGCAGGCGCCGAGTAGCCTGACCCCCCAGCTACCTATTATGCACTTTATGGATGCTCGAGATAGCGCTATCATCTCAGACACCTTCATAGCCAAAGAGTTCGCACCAACCCCCTGATACTTGTAGTCCACGAGGTCTGTCGGCTTCCTCACCTCCTCATACTTTTGCTTGAGCTTCGCGAGCTCCTTTTTCATAGCTTTTAACCGCTTCTCTTCGAGTAGTATGAGGTTCTCCAGCGTTTCTTCTGGGGGTAGAGCGCGGCACCTCACAGGCTTCTTATCTATGAGCTCAGCCAACCCCTTCCTGACCAGCGTCTTTACTACAGCATATGCCTTCGTGCGTGGAATCTGAGCGTAGTAGGCGAGCTCGCTCACCGTAAGCGGATCGTGTTTAAGTAGTGCTAGGTATGCTCTGGATTCATACTCACTTAAGCCGAACTCCTCTAACCCCGATCTGCTGGTCATCGTTGTCACCCGCTGCCCTGTCACCGTGGTGACTCTATCTAGTGGTACAGTTCCGATAAAAAAGGAGGTCGATAATGTTAAACAAGGTGCTTAAAATGTCCGACTTCGTATCCAAATGGACTAAGCCAAGTGGCGGTGGATTCGGCGAAAGAGTGCGTGAAGCTGTGCGACCTCTAGGTCCTCTGAGGCCAAGATTAGAGGCTGCCATAAGGCAGATCCAGATACAGATCTCTAAGCTCGAGGCGACCTCGCTGAAGTTGAAGGAGAGAGATGCTGCGATCTTCAATAAGGTCGTGTCCGCTATACAGAAGCACGACATGCAGCACGCAACGGTCTTCGCCAACGAGCTTGCGGAGATCAGAAAGATGAATAAGATGGTGACATCGGCGAAGCTTGCGTTGGAGCAGATTGTTCTAAGGCTCAACACCGTGCAGGAGCTTGGTGATATCGTTGTGACACTCGCTCCGGCGATGGGTGTTATTAGGAGTATAAGGAGCGGGCTAGTATCGGTCCTACCTGAGGCAGAGAATGAGATCAGCGAAATAAGCAACCTACTCGGAAGCATACTAATAGATGCTGGTCAGCTCGGTGCAGCGACGATAAACTTTGAGGCTGCGAACGAAGACGCAGAAAGGATACTTGCTGAAGCCTCAGCGGTCGCTGAACAGAAGATGCGTGAAAGGTTCCCAGACCTACCCACATCCGTAAAGACTACGGATACACTCGAAGGCATAAGCTAGAGACAAGGCATCTTAGATGAAACCCACCACAGCTACCAATGTGGTTTGTGGTGGGTCTTCTCACATCTTTTTGTTTATTTTTTCGTTTGTGTGGTGGTGCGGATGCTTAGCGGTTTAAGAAGGGTTGTGGGGTTTAGGAGGAGAGGGTTAAAGGAGAGGATCGTGCAGCTATCTTAAAGATTGAAGGAGAGAGGCATCAACTACACCTGTTAAAGAGTAGGTTAGAGGCTAGGAGGCAGGCGCTGGCAGACGCTCTTGAGAAGGCCCGTGAATCGAACGATGTCGTAAAGATGATCGTTTACTCAGAGGAGTGTAATGAGTTGAGAAAGGTGATAAACGCAGTCTCCTTATGTGAAGTCGCCTTAACCCAGATAGTAGCGCGATTTGAGAGTATACGTGATATAAATGAGGCTATGAGCCACATGTCCACAGCAGCAACCATCATAAAGCGGCTCTATGGAGAAGAGGACCTTACATCGACCCTTGAAAACCTAGCTTCTGAAGCGACTAAAACCCTATCACAAGCATTAGCAGATCTAAGTAACCTATCCTGCGGCTTCTACTTCGACCCAAATAGTAGTGTTGAGGGGCTTACCGAGGATGCTGAAAGATATGCTTTACATCTAGCCAGCGAAGTTGACGAAACTTTACCCTCTATTTTGCAGCAAGCAAAAGGTGATACCATCTTCAAGAAGATGCAGACCTTAACGCAACTTACCGATTCGGATAAGGTCGGCTATGAAGCTAAGAAGGGTAAGGTGAATAGTAAAGTTGAGGAGAAGGTTAGAAGATTCTTTGCAGAAAGAGGTGAATACAACATCATTGAGGCCGCGCTGACTCTGAATCTACCCATCAGCGTGGTGGAGCAGATCGCTATGAAGATGATCAGCGAAGAAAGTGGGCTAAAAGTAGCGCCGGAGGTGGCGTAGAAGGTTGTCAGCAGCGCAAGAGCTTGAAGAAGCCGCACGAAGATATGCTGCTGAAGCTATTAGACTTGATTCGCAAGGCGCCAGAGGGATGGCTATACAGATGTATCAGAAGGCTATACACACACTCATAACCTTAGCGAAGATCTACCCAGACTATAACCTCAATAGACTCTACATCGAGCGGGCTAAAGCTTATCAGGAGCGGGTGAAGGCGCTACAGGCTTTAGAAGATGAGCAGAATGAAGCAGATAATATTAGAGCAGCACCAAAGGTTGTGGAGTCGCTTAAAGCAACATATAGCGATCTCGTGCTTCACGAGAAGCCGAAGGTGACTTGGGATGAAGTAATAGGATTGGAGCAAGCTAAGCAAGCCATAAAAGAGAGCATAATATACCCGGTTCAGCGCCCAGACCTCTTCCCACTCGGTTGGCCTAGGGCTATACTACTTTATGGCCCGCCTGGTTGTGGCAAGACTATGTTGGCTGCTGCGGCTGCAGCTGAGATCAATGCCACGTTTATGAGTGTGGATGCAGCATCGATTATGTCGAAGTGGCTTGGTGAGGCTGAGAGGAATGTTGCGCGTCTCTTCTCTACTGCGCGTAGCATAATCGAAAAGGAGAATACACCTGTCATCATCTTTATTGATGAGGTGGATTCGCTGCTCGGGACACGTAACCAGGAGGTTGGGGGTGAGGTTAGGGTCAGAAACCAGTTTCTTAAAGAGATGGATGGTATAGCGGATAAGGGTAAGCACCTCCACCTCTATGTTATAGGTGCGACGAATAAGCCTTGGTCTCTAGATTGGCCTTTCATAAGGAGGTTTCAGAAGCGTATCTATATACCTCTACCAGACGCTGCTGCGCGTGTGAGCATGTTCCGCTACTACACCGCACCTTTGAAGCTCGATCCCTCGATTAAGTTGGAGGAGTTGGCTAAGTACACCGAGGGATATACGGGGAGCGATATACGGGATATCTGCCAAGCTGCTCAGCTTAAGGTGGTTACGGAGCTCTTTGAAAGCGGTAAAGCGAGTGATAAGTCTGCCCAGCCTAGGGAGATAACACTCGCAGACTTTAAAGAAATACTGCGCACGAGAAAGGCTAGTGTTTCGAAGGAGATGATAGCAGCCTACCAAAGCTGGTCTGAAAAGTTCCAAGCTCTATAAACGTGGAAGGTAAGTTTAAGGGGTAGCTAAGATAAAGAGCACTGCGGGGATGGCTAGCCTAACATTTACCGAGATCCCGAGCCTAACATCACCCTACTTGATAATAGGGTTATCTGGCTGGACAGATGCTGGGCTGGTCGCATCGAGATCAACGAGCTACCTCGTGAAGAAGCTCGGCATGGTCAAGTTTGCCACAATAGAGCCTGATGAATTCTACAACTTTAACCTAGAGCGCCCAACCACGGTCATAAAGGGTGGTGTGATAGAGGAGTTTAACTTCAAATCAAACGACCTATACTACTCGCTTGGGAAGGAGCGCGGCGAGAACATAGATCTGATCGTGCTTACTGGCGCCGAGCCCCACCTTAAGTGGGCTAAATATAGTAAAGAGATCATAGAGCTGGCGGTCAAGCTTGGCGTTAAGTTCTGCTATGCCCTTGGCGGCCTCCTAGATAGGGTTCCTCACACCCGCCCACCCTTAATCTCAGCTGTGGTAAATGATGCATCGCTATCTCAGCTTCTAACACGTAAGAATCTTAAGATGATAGACTATGAAGGCCCTGCGAGCTTCTACACCTACCTACTTACCCAGCTACGAAAAGAGGGAATATTTGGGGTAAGCCTCTGGGGGCACGTGCCTCAATACATAGCGTATGCTGATGCAAACACAAGCCTCCACCTACTGAGGCGCCTCTCAGACCTTCTGAACACAAAGTTTGATCTCACAGAGCTGGAGCGTGAAGCAAAGAGGCTTAGAGAAACCTTAGATAAAGAGGTAGCGCAAGACCCGACCTTAACTAGCCTAGTTAGAAGCCTAGAGTTGGAGTACGATATGCGTAGCGGACCCAGCTATATAGGCTAAGCGAAATAGTCTTTAGCAGCACTCTTGCTCAAAGAGCTGCTGAACCGTTATCTCTTATTTTTACACTCTCTGCCTACTTCAGTATGTTCTTTGACGCCAGCCTTATGTCGGACGCGCGCACGGTCTTTCTGCCAGCGTGCATGGCGAGCTCAACGGCTTGCTGAGCTATCTTAACAGCTATCTCCTCTAGAATTATTCTAAGCTCCTCTGCTGCTTCATCACTAACCCTCTCAGCGCCACCCTTCTTAATCAACCTATAAACAGCTGCTAACCCGAGCTCTTGCTCAGCCAACATTCATCACCTTAGCCTCAGAAAGATACCCTATTTAACTCTAAGGCTAAATAGCCTCTGAAGCACATCTAAGTTTATGTTCGTAGATGCGCATATACACCTAACAGACGCAGATTTAAAAGACCTCCTACCACAAATCATCTTAGGGGCTAAGATTACACGCACGCTCCTAATCTCGGTAGCGGAAGACCTAAACACCTCAGCACTCAACCTAAAGATCGCAGCCGAAGCGGGTGAACTCATCAAACCATTCTTAGGCGTGCACCCTTGGTCTTTACAAAATGAAGACTTTGACGAACTCAAAGTAGTGTCTTTAGAGCCTGAGCGCTTCGCAGGAGTCGGTGAAGTGGGCTTAGATAGAAAGTACGCTAGGGATGAGAGTGAATATAGAAGGCAGAAAGAGGTCTTCGAATCTATGCTGAGGTTGGCTGAGCGCCTCCAGAAGCCTCTCTCCATACATTCAAGAGGAAGCGTAGATGACGTTCTCTCTATATTAAGCACCTACAATCTGAGAGGCGTGCTACTACACTGGTTCTCAGGAGCGCCGAACCAGCTTAAGGTCGCATGTGACCGAGGCTACTACATATCCTATGGGCCTGCGGTGGTCTATTCGAAGAAGACTCAGCAGCTAGCCTCCACCACACCACTTGACCTAATATTGACCGAAACCGACGGTCCAGTTAGATTTGGTGCAGCTTTTCAAAACCGAGTAGCCCTACCAGCTTTCATACCGAGCATTATCTACACACTATCCTCACTTCATAAACTGGAGTTCGAGGAGATGCGCAGCATAATCTTCGAGAACGCGCTACACTATCTCAGCATAAAATCCAAAAGTGAACGCAGTGGGATTCACCCTCATCAGAAATGTTAAAATATTGCTTAGCTTAATAATTTTTAAAATGGTAATGGTGATATATAATGGGCTTAAAGATTAGAAGTGTGGCTCCAGACTTCGTAGCAGACGCATACGAGAGAGGTTCTGACAAGCCGAAGAAGATCCGCCTATCTGACTTCAGAGGGAAGTGGGTCGTCCTATTTTTCTACCCAAGAGACTTTACCTTCGTCTGCCCGACCGAAATAGAGCGGTTCGCAGAACTTGAGCCCGAATTCAAAAAAGAGGATGCGGTTATAATCGGAGTGAGCACAGATAGCTTTTATGCGCATAAAGCTTGGTATGAGACTGACGAGCGTCTCAAAAAAGTAAACTTCCCTGTAATCGCTGACACCACTCTAGCAATAAGCAGAGCTTATGGGTGCTTAAATGAGGAAGACGGCAGTGCCTTCCGAGCAACCTTTATCATCGATCCAAACGGAGTAGTTAGGCACGTAACCGTGAACGACATGGAGGTAGGAAGAAGCGTAGACGAGACCCTCAGAACACTTTACGCACTCAAAACTGGAGAATTATGCCCAGCTGAGTGGCGCCCTGGCATGAAGACTTTAGGTAGGGTTTAGAAACCCTCACTCCTCTTTTTTGCTAATGCTTTATATCCCCCTTTGATTCTATGGTTCTCTGCGAGTGCTTTGCAGTCCCTCATGTGGGTCGAAAAGTATAGGCCAACGAAGCTCGAGGAGATCGTCAACCAGCAGCACGTAGTCTCTGGCTTAAAGGAGCTCCTTAAGAACCCTATCGAGATGCCTCATCTGCTTTTCGCTGGTCCACCTGGAACTGGTAAGACTACGGCTGCGCTCTGTGTGGCTAGGGCTGTTCTGAAGGATTACTGGCGTGACTACACACTTGAACTTAACGCTTCGGATGAGAGGGGTATTCAGACGGTTAGAGAGAGGATAAAGACCTTCGCAAGCTATAGTGTTGCTGCCGATGTGCCTTACAGAATAATCATATTGGATGAGGCTGATGAGATGACTAATGACGCGCAGACCGCTCTGAGGAGGATAATGGAGGAGAGCTCGAGGATCTGTAGATTTATACTAATCTGCAACTACAGCTCAGGCATCATCGAGCCTATTCAGAGCAGAACAGCTATATTCAGGTTCCAGAGGCTTGAGGAGAAGGATGTAGTCAATCATCTAGCATACATCTGTAGGTCAGAGGGTGTGAAGAAGGTCGAGCCTGAGGCTCTATCTCTAATATACAAGGTGAGTGGAGGCGACCTCAGACACGCCATAAACATCCTCCAGACTACAGCAGCCATGGGTGAGGTTAGCGTAGAGAATGTCAAGCGTGTAGCTGGGCTATCGAGCAAAGCGATGGTTGGTGAGGTCGTTAGGCTCGCCTTAAATGGAGAGTTTAATGCTGCTAGGGAGAAGATGCTCGAACTCACCAAAGTCTACGGTATGTCTGAGCAAGACTTTCTCAAATATGCGTTTGAGGAGGTATCTGCTCTTAACCCACCTAACCTAGATAGAATCGCCGAATCTATAGCAAAGTATGATTACCGGCTTGTGGTAGGTGCGAACCCAGATATCCAACTGACCGCGTTGCTCGCTGAGCTCGTTCAACTTGGCAAAGAGCTCAATCAACCGACTAAAAGGGGGAATAGTATATTAAAGGAAGTTGGCTAGACCTCATAGAGCATGAGGTTCAGCTTACCTAGGGGTTTTAGGGACATACCGCCTGAAGACTATGCACTTATGGAGGATATTAGAAGCGCTTTCATAGAGACCTGTAGGCTCTTCGGCTTTAATCTGATGGAGCCCTCCCCCCTTGAGTTGTTAGAGACACTTGAGGCTAAGAGCGGACCATCAATAAGGGATGAAATCTTCGCCTTTAAAGACAAGAGCGGTAGGGAGGTTGGGTTGAGGTTTGATCTTACAGTCGGGCTTACAAGGTGGGTTGTGTCTAACCGCAGCCTCCAGCTACCAGCCAAGATCGGCTCCTTCGCTGGGCTATGGAGGTATGATGAACCCCAATACGGGAGGTATAGGTGGTTCTATCAGTGGGATGCTGAGATCTTCGGACCTACTAGTGTAGATGCGGATGCTGAGGTTATCGACTTCACCCACACACTCTTCACAAGACTTGGGCTTGGTGATGTCTCTGTGCATATTGGGGATAGGAGAGTTCTAAGCGAATATATCAAAAAGATGATAGGTGTTGAAGACGATTCTACGATCGCAGAGATGCTTCGCGCCCTTGACAAGATCAAGAAGAAGTCAAAGGAGGAGATATTGGAGGAGTACGCATCCAGAATCGACCCCTCTAAGCTCAATAAACTCCTAGAGTTTGGTGAAATAAGCGGTTTAGTTGAAGATGTGTTAAATAGAATAGAGGAGTATAAACTTGCCTCTACTAGCGCATTAGCCGAGCTTGTAGATCTGCTGAAGCAGAGGGAGGTTAAGAACATCCTCATCGATCTTTCGATAGTAAGGGGGCTTGACTACTACAATGGGATAGTCTTTGAAGCCTATACGCAGAGTGATCCAGCACTGGGCGCGTTAGCTGGGGGTGGTAGGTACGATAGCTTACCCGCGATCTTCGGTAGACCTGATATTGGTGCGACTGGGGTGGCAGGTGGGGTGGATCGGACGATACTCGCTCTAAAGAAACGCGGAGTAAAGAAGGTGTGTGAGCGTTCTGTTTATGTCGCTTACGTGAATAAAGAGGTAAGCGGCGCAGCCCAAAAGATAGCGGCAGCGCTGAGAAGAGAAGGGTTGGCTGCTGAAGTGGATCTGGGGAACAGGAGTTTGAAGAAGCAGCTGGAGGTGGCTGCTAAACGTAACACACCATACGTAATAATCGTAGGACCTAAGGAGCTTGCAACCAACAAAGTGGTTTTGAGGGATATGAGGGAGGGTAGGGAGGAAGTAAAGACTATCGTGGAAGCCGTAAACTATTTGAAACAGATTCTAAAGGCTTCGTGCGCTGCTGAGTAGGGTTTGAATTTAGCGGTAAAGTTAATGTTTAGGTAAGTTTGGTATTGTGGTGCGGTTGGTATGGCTGAGTGTACAAAAGTTAGGGTGAATAGGATCTCCTCTATAACAGACCCTGAGACTGGTCAGCCTGGGAAGCAGATCGAGCTCGTTGAGGTCAGACCAAGGGCTCAGTTCGGGATATATGGAAGGGAGGATGAGACTCGGTTGATTAAGAGCATTATAAGCCAGTTTCAAGCCATGGGGCTCTTCCCAGTTATGCCGCAGCTCGCTTCACCAAAGATCATACTGTTTCTGAGTGAGACCGAGTACGAGATGCTTGGTATAAGGTTTGAGGTTAATGAGATCTATGATCTCTATTTGAAGGACGGCACGATAACTCTGAAGAGGAGTCTGGAAGGGGTTTAGTTGAGGGTCAGCATACTCGGCGGAGGCACGATGGGCGAAGCCTTAGCGAAGGGCTTCTCTACACTTGAGGATATCGAGGTCTCGGTTGCAGAGGTGGTTGAGGAGAGGAGGCGTCTTCTTGAAAAGGAGGGTATAAGGACCTACGCTAGCAGCAGAGAGGCAGTTAAAGGAGCGGATGTTGTGATTATAGCAGTGAAGCCCAAAGATGTAAAACCCCTCTTAGACGATGTAAAGGATATTGTGAGGGGTAAGCTCGTAATCTCGATAGCGGCTGGTGTTACGCTGAGCTATTTAGAGAAAGAGGTTCCAGAGGCTAGATTCATAAGAGCCATGCCTAATATAGCTGCTATGGTCAGATGCGCGGTAACAACCCTCACACCAAGCACCAAAGCTTCTAAGGAGGATCTTAGGTTGGCGGAGAAGCTCTTCAGCAGCATAGGCTCTACTCTTGTCGTTGATGAAGCGTTGGTGGATGCTGTAACAGGCTTAAGCGGGAGCGGACCAGCATATATCTACCTAGTAATAGAGGCTCTGGCTGAAGGCGGCTTAAAGATGGGTATACCCTATGATAAGGCTCTCCAACTAGCGTCTTGGGTGGTCTATGGGGCTGCCAAGATGGTCATAGAAACCAAGCAGAACCCAGCTGAGCTCAAAAGGAAGGTGGCAACACCAGCAGGCACCACAATCGAGGGGCTCTTGACGCTTGAGGAGGCCGGTGTTCGGGCCGCCTTCATAAGGGCTGTCGAAGCTGCGACGAAAAGAGCGGCTGAGATCTCAAAGGAGATAAGCGGTTAATGACAGAAGGTTCTTCTCATCTTTATGCTTGAGTTGTTAAT
>Ga0209393_1000639_pt1 | contig 16401 bp, 11 predicted proteins | sample SSWtaG_2_FD_184117 | JGI IMG/M metagenome (GOLD analysis project Ga0209393, IMG submission 184117) | Hot spring microbial communities from Sandy's Spring West, USA to study Microbial Dark Matter (Phase II) - SSWsed_130316 (SPAdes)... | ecosystem: Environmental > Aquatic > Thermal springs > Hot...
GAGTATGCAGAAGTCCAACTGAGGCAAGGTTGGGTTTACCGCATCATCCCAAAGCCAATTCGTGCTAACTGGCGTCCACTTTCCCTTCAGTTTCACCTTGAAGACCACTTCGTCGTTGTGCCTTTGGACGAAGCAGCAAAGGTTTTGGGCTTCAATGTGAAAATTTCGGTTGACCCAAGGCATGTTGGCGGCAAGGTGATTTTTGTTTCCCGCACAGAAGAACCGTCCGGCGCATGGGTCTTGCTCCTCGCTCATCCGTTTGCATATCGGCTGGAAGAAGGGAGGCAAAAAGCGGAGGCAATTGCTTACGCTCCCTTTGAGGAGAACGGGAAAATTTGGGTGCCTTTCTATTGGCTCGCTGATAAGGCTGGACTGAAGGGTTGGGAGTTGAGGGACAAACGAATTTACACATCGCCGCGATAAGGTTGAGCCAAAACGAAAAACGGGGCAGGATTAAACCTGCCCCGTCGCTTTCATTTCGCTTTTCAGCACCGTTTAGAACTCGTGGCGGTGACCGCCGGTCTTAGCCTTCTCCTCTTCGGGCTTCTCGGCGACGACGGCTTCGGTTGTCAGGAGCATTGCTGCGATGGAGGCAGCGTTTTCAAGGGCGCATCGGACAACTTTCACTGGGTCAACGATGCCGCGTTCAACCATGTCCACGAATTCTTCTTTGAGGGCATCAAACCCGACAAAGTGAACATCTCCGTTGACAGTCTTTGGTTCAAACTGTCGGACCTTCTCAACGACGACAGAACCTTCCCAGCCCGCGTTTTCGGCAATTTGCCTAAGCGGTTCTTCAAGAGCCCGCTTGACAATTCGGACACCAATCCTTTCGTCGGGGTCGGTCAATTCCTTCTCCAACTGATTCAGCACAGGAACTAAGTGGATGTAGGTAACACCGCCACCAGCAACAATGCCTTCCTCAACTGCTGCTCGGGTAGCGTTGAGGGCATCTTCAAAGCGATGCTTCTTTTCCTTCATTTCGGTCTCCGTTGGAGCACCAACTTTGATGACAGCAACTCCACCAGACAACTTAGCCAACCGCTCTTGCAACTTCTCACGGTCGTAATCGCTCTCAGTCTCTTCAATCTGCCTCTTGATTTGGGCGATGCGACCTTGTATTGCTTCCTTGCTGCCGGCACCTTCAACGATAGTTGTGTCGTCTTTGGTGACGACGACTTTGCGAGCGCGACCAAGCATGTCCAGCATCACATTCTCCAACTTGACACCCAACTCTTCAGACAGGAAAGTGCCACCCGTCAAGATAGCGATGTCTTCAAGCATTGCTTTGCGGCGTTCGCCGAAACCAGGAGCCTTGACAGCACAACACTGAAGGACGCCACGAAGTTTGTTGATGACGAGGGTTGCAAGGGCTTCGCCTTCAACATCTTCGGCGATGACTAACAACGGTCTACCCGCACGATAAACTCGCTCAAGCAAGGGAACTAAGTCCATTGCGCTGCTGATTTTCTTTTCGTGGATGAGGATGAATGGTTCTTCCAAGATGCACTCCATCCGCTCAGGGTCTGTCACGAAGTAAGGGCTAAGGTAACCTCGGTCAAACTGCAGACCTTCAACGAACTCAACGGTCGTCTCCGTGCCTTTGCTTTCTTCAATCGTGATGACCCCGTCCTTACCGACCTTGTCCATCGCCTCAGCGATAATCTTTCCGATTTCTGGGTCGTTTCCAGCGATAGCAGCGACATGCTCAATGTCTTCGCGGGTTTTGACTTCAATGGCTAATTCTTTGAGTTTCTCAACCGCTTTTTGGACAGCCTTTTCAATGCCTCGTCTCAGAGCCATCGGGTTGGAACCGGCAGCGACCATCTTCAAACCTTCACGAACCATCGCTTGAGCCAAAACGGTCGCAGTAGTTGTCCCGTCGCCTGCAACATCATTGGTCTTGCTGGCGACTTCTCGGACGAGTTGGGCTCCAAGGTTCTCAAAGTGCTGGACAAGTTCAATCTCCTTAGCAACAGTTACTCCGTCCTTCGTGATGGATGGAGCACCGAACTTCTTATCCAAAACGACATTGCGTCCCTTCGGACCGAGTGTGACCCTAACAGCGTTTGCGACAGCGTTAACGCCTCTTTCTAAGGCTCGCCTTGCCTCCTCGCTATAGAGCAATTCTTTGGGCATCTTCCGTCACCTCCGTCATGGTTGGTTTTAGTTAGGTGGTTATGCTTGGACAGAAGCAGGTTCTTTCTCTTCAACCTTGACGGCAAGGATGCTGTCCTCATCAACGATTAGGTATTCTTCGCCGTCAATCTTGATTTCAGTGCCCGCATACTTGCTGAAGATAACGATGTCGCCTTCCTTGACAGCAACAGGTCGGCGCTCACCGTTTTCCAAAAGTTTGCCGGGACCGACAGCGATGACTATGCCTTCCTGTGGTTTCTCCTTAGCGGTGTCGGGAAGGATGATGCCACCTGGCGTTTTCTGTTCTTCCTCTCGTGGCTTCACCAGAACCCGACTGCCTAACGGACGCACCTTCATCGCAATCACCTCCATTATCAGGGATTTGGCGGTTAGAAGTTTAGCACTTTAGACTTGTGAGTGCTAATCGGCGTTTTAAATTTTAGCCATTTCCCGCAGCATGTCAAGAGTGCCAAGAGGGCGTTTTAAAACTCTTCATGCTGATGGCTTTAGCCAATATGCGTGTAAGAGTGCAAGGGTGCGCGAAAATGGTGCGGGGTGTTGAGTGCAGGGTGCGGTTGTTAGACGCCGAAAATTTTCCGGCAGTGCAGGGGCACTACCCTCCAGAAAAACTGTTCGCTATTCGCTACTCGCCATTCGCTGCCGTTTTTGGGCTCGGCAGGAGACTCGCCCTCCCATTCTTCCCCGTCCCTTGTCCCGATCACCGTTGTGCTGCCACCATTTCTGGTGCTTTTTCGCGAACTTCTTCAACGCTCCTTTGCACTTCCACAACTTGGAAGGCTTCTATGAGGTCACCAATCTCAAAGGCGGAGAAATCTTCCAGACCAACTCCACACTCCATGCCTTCGGGAATTTCTGTTCGGTCTTCGGTGTAGTGTCGGAGCGAGATGATGCGCGTAGTTGCTATGACCTGACCATTCCTTATGACTCGGCAAGGGGCATTGAACACCAAACGCCCAGAGCGGACATAGCAACCTGCAACGATGCCGAAACGAGTTTTGAAGGTGGCTCTGACTTCAGCGACACCGAGAATTTCTTCCCTCCGAATTGGTTCAAGCAAACCGACAATTGCTCTCTTGACATCATCTATCAACTCGTAGATGATGCGATAAAGCCGGACATCAACTTGTTCGTGCTGAAGCGCTCGTCTTCCTGATGGGTCAATTCGGACATTGAAGCCCAAGATGACAGCATTGGAAGCGGCAGCCAGCATGACATCGTTCTCAGAAATATCGCCGACATCTTTGTGGATTATGTTAATTTTCACCTCAGGGTGCTCCAAACGGCTGAGGGAGTAAGTGATGGCATCCACAGAACCTTGGACATCTGCTTTGACGATAAGGTTGAGTTCCTTAACTTTTCCAGCCTGCATTTGGGCGAAGAAGTCTTCCAAAGTAATTCGTCTAGTCGGTTGAAGTTGATGAAGTCTTTGAAGTTCGGCTCTCTGTTCGGCGATTTCTTTGGCGATTTTTCCGTCCTCAACGACTTCAAGTTTATCTCCAGCAATTGGCAATTCCTCTAAGCCCAAGATTGCCACAGGCTTTGAAGGTGGCGCTTCTCTCACCTCATTGCCTTTCCAATCGGTCATCAATCTGATGCGACCATAAGTTGTCCCTGCCACAACCCAGTCTCCTTTGCACAGCGTTCCCTGCTTAACGATGACTGTGGCTGTAGGTCCTCGTTTGGGGTCCATTTTTGCCTCCAGAATGTAACCCCAAGCAGGTGCTTCTGGGTCGGCTTTTAGTTCCATCAAATCGGCGACCAGCAAAATCATTTCCAGCAATTCGTCAATCCCTTCACCTTTGAGAGCGGAAATCGGGACACAAATCGTCTCACCGCCCCATTCTTCTGGGACAAGTCCAAGTTCCGAGAGTTGGACTTTCACCCTGTCAGGGTTTGCGTCAGGGCGATCAATTTTGTTGATGGCAACGATAATGGGGACTTCTGCGGCACGAGCGTGGTTTATCGCTTCTACCGTTTGTGGCATCACGCCGTCATCAGCAGCCACAACTAAAACCACTATGTCAGTGACCATTGCTCCCCTTGCCCTTAGTGCTGTGAAGGCTTCGTGACCTGGGGTGTCAATGAAGACAATGGTTCGCCCTTTCCATTCAACTTCGTATGCGCCGATGTGCTGGGTTATTTGACCATACTCCCGTTCAGCAATGTTTGTCTTGCGGATGGCATCAAGAAGGGTGGTTTTCCCGTGATCTACATGCCCCATGACAGTGATCACGGGAGGGCGAGGGCGAAGTCGTTTAGGGATAACCTCTGTAGGCTTCTCTTCTTCCTCAACAGTGGTTTCCTCTTCAGTCTCCATAACGGCTGGCTTATCTTCCGTGACAGTAACTTTTTCTGTAGTTGCTGGTGGGGTCTCCGCTTCCTCTCGTTTTTCTCCGTCCCGCTCAAACTGGAATTCGTATCCCAACTCTTTAACTAACTTCACAACGACCTCCAAGTCAAGGGGTTGGGTAGGTGCAACGATTGTCCCCCATTTCATCAACTGGCTCATGATTGTCCCTAAATCCACTTTCAAACGCTCTGCAAGTTCAAGGGGTGGCAGCGCTCGGCGTGGCAGCAAAATGACCTGTTGTGTAAGTTCCTCACCAACTTTCTCCTGCAACAATTCACGGACAGCGTCAGCAGTTGTTTCATCAATAGTGCTTGAATGGCTTTTGACATCCTCCCCAAGTTCCCTAAGCAACTCTATTAGTTCGCTGTTAGTAATGCCCAATTCTTTTGCGAGTTGGTGAATGCGAATTTTCGCCAAACGACATCACCTCATTAAATCGGCTTTTTCACCAAAGCCGAGTTAAATCACCCGACATCCATAGGATGTGACGCTTCAGATGGTTCAAAAGTTCGTTCAGCACCGAAGACTCCATCGGTCTCCTGAAACCGTGAGACCAACTCTTTTTCTTTGTCGCAGCAATCACGCAATCGGCAACAGGGCAGACATATGCTCCCCTTCCGCCCAACTTTTTTGCCCCATCAATGATGACGCGCCCATCACGAAAAGTAGCAATTCTAACCAAGTCCTTTTTCGGTCTCAAATGGCGACAACCAAGACAAATTCGCTCATTTTTGTTCCCCTTCCGCCTCGCTCGTTTGAACATTGCTTCCCTGAACCTCCGCATCCATAACGACCAAAAAAGCGTCTTCCGATTGCAAATTTGAAGTTACGGTTTCCGAGGATTGGTGGCTGACGAAAGTTCCCTCAAATTGAAATGGTTCTTCAGACGGGACTTCTACCACCTCCGTTCCAAGTTGATTGGGGGTTCGGATGTCAATTCGCCAGCCTGTTAGTCTGGCAGCAAGGCTCACATTGCGCCCTTGCTTCCCAATCGCCAATGATAATTGGTCTTCGCTTACAATGACAGTTGCCGTTCGCTCGTCATAGTTCATGATGACTGTTTCAACCTTCGCTGGGCTAAGGGCATTTACTACAAACTCTGCCTCGTCAGGGCTCCATGCTATTATATCCACCCGTTCCCCTCTAAGTTCTTGCGTTATGTTGTTTATTCGTTTGCTTTGTTGTCCCACACAGGCACCGACAGGGTCAATTGTAGAGTCTTTTGACGCGACTGCTACTTTTGAGCGGTAACCGGGTTCGCGAACCAAACTCTTTATTTCCACCGTCCCTTCACGGATTTCGGGCACTTCCGCTTCCAGCAATTTGCGAAGCAACTCTTTATGAGTTCGTGAGACGAGTATGATAGGCTCAGTGCTACCGGTTGGTTTCCTTAGTTCGTAGATGTAGACACGAACCCGTTCGCCTTTCTGGAAATTCTCGGTCGGCACCTGCTCACGGCGCGGTAGCAAAGCCTCTGCACGGTCAAGGTTCAGGTAAATGTTGCCGTAGGAATCCCATCTTGCAACTTGACCGACAACAACGGTATTGACTCGGTCTTTGTAAATTTCGTAGATGCGTCGTTGCTCTATCTCTCGTATGCGTTCTTGCATTCTCTGGCGAGCCAATTGCATGGCAGAACGGGAGAATTCACTCAAGGGCAAGTCAACACGAACTCTCATCCCAAGTTGAGCGTTAGGGTCAATTTTTCTGGCTTCTTCCAAACTGATTTCCAAATGAGGGTTTATCGGGTTCTCCACAACAGTTTTTTCCAAAGCCAGTTTCAACACCTTGCTTTCCAAGTCCAAAACAGCAACCACACGGGGACGAAAGCGCTTTCTCTGTTGGCGTCCCACATTGCGCATAAATTGCTTCTCATACGCGTGGCGGATGCCGTCGCACATTGCTCCCAAAACTTCCTCCAAAGGCAATCCTTTATCTTTCGCAATTTGCTGGACAAGGGCAACTAACTCAGCACTCATTTTTAGCACCTCGCTTCGCAAAGGCATAAGATAGCGACTCAAAAGAAAAAGTGGGTGAGGCGACCACCCACTTCCTTCGCTCCCTTTCCCAAGCCACCTTTTAGTTTAACCTTGCCATCCAGATTTGGAAAGAGTTGTTTCGCTGTCAAGGGCATGTTCAAAGTTGCTCATGACACTGGCTTCAGCCAGTATGCGTGTAAGCGTGCATGCGTGCAAGAGTGCACAAAAAATGGTGCGGGGTGCTGAGTGCGGGGTGCAATATTTGGTGCGGAGTGCTGGGTGCGGGGTGCGGTAGTTAAGCGAGAGAATTTCTCGGTAGCGCAAGAACGCTGCCCTTTAGAAAAAACCATTCGCTATTCGCTACTCACCATTCTCTGTCGTTTTCGGCTCGGCAGTGGCATCGCCCTCCCAATTTGTCCACCGACTCTAAGTCGGTGTCTAAGGTAAAGAAGCCTGCTAAAGCAGGCTGAAAAGGTAGCAGGCTTTAGCCTACTTTGAACTCGTAGCCACCAGCCTCAGGTGAGTAGTCAAAACTGCTTGCTACTCGCTATTTGCTGTTCGCTATTCGCCAATCGCTACTCGCCAATTGCTATTCGCCAATCGCTGCCGTTTTGGCTCGGCAGGAGCCTCGCCCTCCCATTTCATTCCGTCCTGCGTCCCTCGCCCCTCGTCCCGTTCCGTTTCTGTCCCGTGTCCCTTGTCCCATGTCCCGTTCTAAGTCGATGCCCAGGTTCTTCGTCATCAACTACAGACTAAAGTCCGTAGCATGATTTGATTTTGTTTGCGCTAACAACTACAGGCTAAAGCCCGTAGCATGGGAAGGTTTTGGACTTTTAGAACAATCTCTGCTGCCAATGACAAAATCACTAATGCACGCTATAATTTCAAGCGACTAAAGGTCGGGGCGTAGCGCAGTTTGGTTAGCGCGCTGGCATGGGGGGCCAGAGGTCCCCGGTTCAAATCCGGGCGCCCCGACCATTTTCCATTTGCCTCTTTCTCTCACTCCCACTGCTGCGCCAAACTCTTTTTGTGCGACTCCCGTCTTTGGAGGTGGCTTCCTTGAGCGAGAGTGAACGGATTGCTGAACTTTACGCAAAACACATTAACCCCGGCTTGGCTCGGCTCATGAAGTTTGCAGGTGTGGACGGAGTTGAAGTTTTCGCCGAAGGAGTTTGGGTCTATGACGAAAAGGGAAACCGCTACTTAGACTTCCTTGCAGGTTTTGGTGCTTTGAATTTTGGGCACCGTCACCCACGCATCATTGAAGCCATTAAAAGCCAACTTGACAAAATCCCACTTTCAAGCCGAGTTCTTTTCAATGCCCTGCAAGCGGAATTGGCTTCAGAATTAGCAGCAATAACTCCCGGCAAATTGCAATTCTGCTTCTTTTGCCACAGCGGCGCGGAAGCGGTTGAGGCTTGTATCAAGTTTGCCCGCTTGGCGACAGGTCGTCGCAAAATCATTGCGATGAAAAACGCCTATCACGGCAAAACTTTAGGAGCATTGAGTGCATCAGGACGCGATGTCTATCGCCAACCTTTTGAGCCATTGCTGACTTGGTTTGTCCATGTTCCCTTTGGCGACAAGGAAGCGCTCTCCGAAGCCGTTGACGAAGATACTGCTGCGGTCATCGTTGAACCTATACAGGGCGAAGGCGGTGTCATAGTCCCACCAGACGATTTTTTGCCTTTCGTTCGCAAAGTTTGCGATGATGTTGGGGCGTTGCTTATCGTTGACGAAGTGCAAACGGGTTTGGGACGGACGGGCAAAAACTTCGCCGTTGAACACTGGAATGTTGAACCTGACCTTATGGCTCTTGCTAAATCTTTGGGCGGCGGCATCTTGCCTTTGGGGGCTGCTGTTGGAACACAAAAGGTGTTTGAACCGCTTTTTGACCGACCGCTGCTTCACTCATCAACTTTGGGTGGCAACCCATTAGCATGCGCTGCCGGTCTGGCAGCGCTGAAGGTCTTGCAAGAGGAGCGACTTGCCGACCACGCTGCAGAAATGGGTAGATTACTCATGGAAGAACTGAACTCGCTGCGAGAGCAATTTCCCGACCTGATTGCTGATTTGCGCGGCAAGGGTTTGCTTATTGGAGTTGAGTTCACCAACGAAGATTTTGCTGCTCTGACGGCTGCAGGTTTGTTGCAAAGGCGAGTCTTGACAGCCTACACCCTCAACAATCCCCGAGTCATTAGGTTAGAGCCACCGTTAATCGTTCAGCCAGAACACATTTATCAAGCCTTGAGCGCATTCGCTGAAGCATTGTCTCAAGTTCGCAGCCTTGTTGCAATCTTAACCTGAACCTACGAGGTGAAGAGGTTCGTGCTGGGCGTCAGCATTATTGGGGCAACTGGCTCAATTGGACGGCAAACCCTTGAGATAATCGCCCACCACCCTGACAAACTTCGCGTGGTTGCTTTGGCTGCAGGTCGTGATGTTGATGCCTTAGCCGAACTCGCTGCCTGTTGGCAACCTAAATTGATCGCCCTCGCCGACCCAGAGGCAGCAAAGTTGTGTTCAGGAAAGTTCAATTGCCCAGTCTTGACAGGGATTGAAGGGCTCACTGATATTGCCATCCACCCAGAAGCAAACATTGTGGTTATTGCTATTCCGACCGCAAAAGCCCTTCTACCAACCCTTGCAGCCTTGAAGGCAGGCAAAAGGGTGGCACTGGCGACGAAGGAGGTTCTCGTCTCAGGTGGTCACCTTGTCACCCAGCAGTTGCGAAAAAGCGGCGAACTTCTGCCAATTGATAGCGAGCACAGTGCATTGTTCCAGTGCCTTCAAGGTGAAGATGTCTCAAAAGTTGATAAATTGTTTTTGACTGCTTCGGGTGGTCCCTTCCGAACAAAGCCCATGGACGAACTAAAGCGAGTCACCGTTGAGGAAGCACTCGCTCACCCAACTTGGCGGATGGGTGCGAAGGTTACAGTTGATTCGGCGACCTTGATGAACAAGGGGCTTGAGATAATTGAGGCTCGGTGGCTTTTCGGAGTCCCTGCAGAACGGATAGATGTCATCATTCACCCGCAAAGCATTATCCATTCACTCGTTGAGTTTGTTGACGGCTCCATCAAGGCTCAACTTTCGTTGCCCGACATGAAGTTGCCCATTCAATATGCCCTACTCTACCCTGAACGCTGCCCATGTCCGATTCAAAGGCTTGACTTGACAAAAATCGGGGCGCTGACTTTTGAACCCCCCGATGAAGTTCGCTTCCCTTGCCTGCGCCTTGCTAAGTTGGCAGTGCAAGTTGGGGGGACTATGCCTGCCGTTTTGAATGCTGCTGATGAAATCGCTGTGAGCGCTTTCCTTCAGCGGAAAATCGGCTTTATGGACATCCCCACTGTCATTGAAGTGGTCATGGAACGGCATCGCCCTATTGACAATCCAGACTTGAATGCGGTCTGGGAAGTTGATGAATGGGCGCGAACGACGGCGTCAGAGTTAGTCCAAAAACTGGTTAGCAAGGTCTAAAGACTGCACTGGAACGGTTGTCACGCAACTTCAACTTTTAACGGTTGTCAAAAGGTTTGGCAAGCGAATTTCAGGAGGTGCTACCAGTGTCCTGCGACTGGGCACGCAAGTCGATAGTTTTAGCAGACAGTTTGACAAAAGAGGAGCGGGTGGAGTTGGAAAAGCATTTGAGCCAGTGTATTCACTGTGCCGACGAGTGGCAAAAGTGGCAACGCCTTAGCAGCCTTTTGCGCCACCTGCCCAGCCTGTCATCAACCCCTGAAGAACGAACCGAACTTTTGAAACGATTGGCTCAAGTTCCTTCCATCCCTGAACTGGATTGCGCTACTACCAGAAGCATGATTTGGCGTTGGATAGATGGTGACTTGACACCGCAAGAGCGTGCGAGTTTTGTCGTCCACTTAGCCAATTGTGACCGTTGCCAATCAGCCCTTTGGCAAGCCGAACAAACGGTTTTGATGCTCCGCTCGCTCCCGAAACTGAAGGCGACAGCGGCAGAGAAAGAAGCCCTCAAAGCGCGACTGAGAAGGATGAGCAGGCGACCAACCATTGTGCCTTTCGTTTGGCGAGTCGCTTTCCCTATCGCTGCAGCAGCGGCTTTGGTGCTGACAGTTTTCGCATACTGGCGACTTCCATCCCGTAATCTAACTACTACCGCTGTCCACCAACCAATGACCACCGCAACGGAGATTGAGTCAAGTAAACGAGAACCTGTTGCCCCGAAAATTGCTGAAAGACCCTTGAAGCCTCACCAACAACCTGCCTATCGCCAGCCAAGATACGCTATGGCACAACCGCCCCAGCAAAAGCCTGAACAGGGTCAAAAGCCCACAAAGCAGCAACCTCAAACGCCTCGCATAGCAGAGGCGAAAGTGAAGCCTGAAGTCAAAAGGATAGCGGTTCCTGAACCCTCAGCAGCCATCAAACCTGAGACCAAACCCGTTCCCGAAGTGAGAACTTTGGAGCCGCTTGTCGCAGAAGAACCGAAGTTAGCAGCACCACCTGCAATTACTGCGCCTCTCCCGTCTGAACCTTCTGAGAGGGTTCCGAGCCCGGTGATGCCAACTGGGCAAGTGCTCACAACCCAACTTGTCCAAGCCATGCAAGAGTCCCCAATTACAGTGCCCATCACTTCAGAACCTCGCCGCTTAATTGAGTTGCCTCTAGTGACCATAGAGGGAGACATATCGCTTCAACCTCCACGCGTGAAGTTGACTGTGGTTCCTCCGTCGCAGAGGTTGTATCAAAAGTCAGGTGTCGCTTTGGTAACTGTGCCTCCTGAGAAGCGTCCCGTGAAAGCACCCGAAGAGCAAGCCCTTGCTCCCGACCTTTGCATCCCTCTTGCTGCGGAACGATACCGTAGCCATACTGCTTCCATCCCGCTCTTTCGCTTTGGCATTTCGTGGTGACTTGTGTTAAACTTTACGGTGGCGAAAGCGAGGTGATGCTGCCATGAGAATGAACAACTTGGCAATTATGTTCGGGCTGGTGGCAGCCATCACCTCATCTATTTTTGCTCAGGGGGAGAGTTTCACCCCGCGAGACTTGACGGCGAAACCCAATACACCTAACCCAAGCAGTTTCTCGGTTGCCCTCCCATTCTCTAAGTCACTTTCACTCAGCCTGTTCCGAGATTACTCACCACCCCCTCGCCGAAGTTCCCAGCAACCCAAATTTATCGTAGGGAGAACTGTTGTGGGTGGAAGCACACAATTGAGCATGGGTGAATTCCAGTTCCGTTCCACAGTTTTGAGAAGCGGCGCAGTTGTGCCCCGTTCCTTCCCTGAAGACCCAAATGACACAGCAAACCCATTGACCCTTTTTGCGCCACCATCCCCTGCAACTCGTTTCCGCTCGCCGTCTGCTTTCCGAGACAAATGGGAGCGTTCATCCTTTGTTGTTTGGCAGGATGAGTTCTTCCACCAGAGTGTTGGCTATCAGAGCCGCGATGGTAGGTTCAAGACAACGCTTCATTACGCTGAAGCGGGCTCAGAATTTCAATCGGCAACACCCGATTTTTCACAGAAACTTGCTGCTGAGACAGGCTTACAGATGCCTATCAATGCTGTCGCTGGAGTTCATGTTCGGCAAGGCGAAGCCGAATGGAAGCCTGACGATAAGACAAAACTCCGAGCCTTTGCCAACACGACCACAGGTCAAAGGGGAGGCGTGGCAGAGACCCGCTCAATCCAAATCGGCAACTCTCACTTGACACTTCAGTGGGACAAGGTTCGGGCTGAGGACATGCACAAAATCCCTGCACCTGCAGGCGCAGCACAGCAACAAGTTATCCAAAGGGCGTTGACTCCCCAAAAAGGTCAAAACCGCCAAGCACCTTTGCAAGTGGGCAACTGGCAACTCTGGCGCAACCTTAAGCAAGAAGGATTGCAGGCTGCTTACCAGAACAAGGGTGTCCAATTGGCTTTTGAACGGAGAGACATCTCCGGTTCTGGAGGTGCTGTCGGGAGGAACAACATCAGCATTGTGCTCGGCAAAGAGCAGTTCGTCTGGCAAAAGCAGCGAGAAGATGTAGCGAAAGGCACTAACCCTGAAGCGCTGAAGGCTTTGGGACTTGCAAGCATCATCCCCCGCATTGGTTGGCAAACGAGCCGCGAAAAATTGGCTTTAAAGTTCAGCGCTAAAGACAGGTTCAGCCGAGAGGAGTTCCGGCTCAGCAACAGCACAACCGAAATCACCCGCAACGCAACCCAACTTTCCCTGTTCAGCGGCAGGTTGACTTTTAGCGAGCGAAGCGAAGACACAGCCCGAGTTGACCCCAACTTCCTGAAAGCGATCGGGCTTGAAAAGGATTTGCACAAGATTGGTTGGTCTTACCGCGACCGAGAACTGAAGTGGCAATTGAGCGCAAAGGATAGCCTTGTGTTGACCCGCTACCGATATGAGAGCGGCAAGACAGTCCTTGAACGAGCAGGAACGCAAATCACTTTGCTCAGTGGGCGGTTGCATTGGGAGGAGCGGAGGGAGCAATTGTCAAGTGGCGTTGACCCCAACTTCCTCAAAACCATTGGCTGGGAGAAGGTTGCCCCAAGACTTGGTTGGTCATCCCTTTGGCAAAAACTCACTTTACAATTGACCCCGAAAGAGCGTCTTCTTTTCAGCCGTTCACGACACGAAAGCGGTGGGACGGCTGTTGAGCGAAAAACTTACGCACTAAGCCTTGCAGGTGGACGGTTCGGTTGGGAGCGAACTCAAGACGAAGCCACACCGACTTTGAACGCCGAGCAGTTGAAAGCGCTGGGTTTGAACGAACTTGCAAGCCGAATTGGTTGGCGTGAGACGCAAGATAAGTTCACTTGGCAAATTTCGCCGACGATAAACCTCGCCCACACCAGAAGCAGCGCTGAAGCCTTGCCTGATGCTCCCCAACCTTTCCGAGAGAAGCAAAGCCACGAAACTGTTTTGACCCTTAATCCTGACCCGAAGCGCAAGACGCCACCTATGACCATTGTCTTTGGCGGATGGACTTTGCAACCGAAAGACCTTAGCCAACCTGAGGTGAACGAAAAGCACTTGCGCTGGGATACAGCCCAGCAACTTCCAATCTTTGGCGGCATGCAACTTGTCATGCAACGCCACTTCACTGAAACGAAACAAGGCGATAAAGAGCACGATACACGATTTGCCCGAACAGTCGTCCAAACGCCAGAAAAAAAACCTGTCGTCCTCTTTATTGACAGGTCGGTTTACGAGGAGACTGGGAAGGAGCAGCGTGAAACGGTGAACGCTCGCTTGACAATGCGCCTCTCCCCCGAGTGGCAACTGACGACTCAATTGAACAAACAGCCTCAAGGCAACGGCAGTGTTGAGACGAGGCAACATGTCCTTGCCTACCAGCCACGCCCTGACACAGCAGTTACGATGCAAATGACGAAGACGGAAATGCCAAACGGTGACCGACAACAAACTGACTTGACTATCAAACTTGGTGACGACAAGAAAGGGACGCAGCAATGGCAATTGTCTCGCTTCTCAACAGACACCACAGCAAAAACCGATGTCAAGGGCTTTAGGCTGAGTTGGACTTTGTTAGTGCCTAACAGTTTGAACTTGACAGCCCGACTCGGTCGCCTCAATCGGGAGGACGGCAAGGATGGCAGCGAAGAGAAATTGACGGTTCAGTTGCCGAGCAAGGAAAAGGAAGGTCTCACTTGGCACTTCGGCTATTGGAGGATGAGTTTGCTTGATGCTGCACAACAGCAACAAACTGCAAAGCAACTTGTCCAATCCGCTCAAACAGCATCTCAGCCCGTCCCGCAAGCAGGCACACCTCCCTTGACGGTTATTTCGCAGCAAGCAGATAGTTACCGAACCGTTTGGGTCGTAGCCAGCAAACCTGACCTTCACTTTGGCGCTCAATTGGGGCAAGCGGAAAACGGCGAAAAAGAAGCCAGCGACCAACGCGTCTACCTTGAGTTGCCTGCAACGAAATCCCGACCGTTCGCTCTGCGCTTCTCTTACTGGAAAGTTGAGCAATGGGATGGGAAGGAGCGAGAGATTCCTGTCTGGCGTTTGTCAATGCCGATTGGCAAGGGCAAGTTGGTGTGGGGCGCTGCAACCTTCCGCGACCAACACGGCGAGTTGCCAATGAGAGAATTTGCGATGGTCCTGCCCCTTGACAAGCACGGTTCACAACTCGTGGTGACGAACTTGACCAACATGCCTCAAGGTTGGGCGCAACAGTGGCACCAGCAAGACTGGATGAAGTTCACTGGAGGCTTAGCACTTGCACCGCAATTGCCCCTTACCAGACAGCAACTTGCCCCCTACAAACTTCACCAAGCAAACTTGAGTCTCCGGCTGAGCAAGGAATGGAAATTCATTGGCACTTGGGAGGAACAGATAGGTGTCCCGAACATGCCCATTACCCACGATTGGCGCTTGGCTCTTGAGTGGACGCCAACCAAGACTATCAAATGGCAATTTGAGTGGGCAAAATTGAAGAATGACACTCCAAAGCCCGTCAGGACTGAATTGTTCGGTGCAAGTTACAACTACAGGCTCAGCGACGCGAGATACATCACCTTCAGCGTCCGTTGGCTTGAGAACCCCATCGCCCGTCCTAACTTCCGCAACGACCGTTGGCTCGCAACCTTAAGCCTGAGCCAGCAATGGTAGCCTTTGACAGCAATCGCATTATTGTGGGATTGAAATCTATTGTGGGATTGAAATCAGCGTTTCGTCAATTTGTTCTGGTTTTTCAAAGCCGATGACGAAAGCGTGGACGCATTTTTGAGACAAGACGAACCTCAGGCTCGCTTCCCTCTGGGATGGCTCGCGAAAAGTTCCCTCACCAAAAATTTTCATGCCGATGACCCCTTTACCCTTCTCCTGCATCGCCTTAAGGATTGGCACGACATCTTCAGGCATCCCGTCCATCTTTGCGCCAGTATGGTTTATCCGAGCCAGTTGGACATCAACCCATGGGGATTCCAAAGATGCCTTCAAGGCTGGGATACTGTGGGACGAAGTTCCGTGAGCCTTGATAATGCCCTTTTGCTTTAACTCCTCCAAATCGTCCATCATCCGCTTCAACTCATCCGTCCACCTGCCACTCATTGTGCAGTGGAGCAAGACAATGTCAATGTAGTCGGTGTCAAGTTCTTTGCGGAATCGGTCAACGGCAGCCTTTGCATCAGTGACGACCTCGGGCAAACCTTGCGGCATGAACCAAATTTTCGTCTGGATGACGAACTTTTCTCTCGGAATGCCTTTGAGTGCGTCACGCAGGAAGGTGTGAGTGCCGTAAAGGTCAGCAGTGTCAAAGAAGTTGATGCCGCGCTCGTAAGCGTGCTTGACAAGCCTTTCAAACGCAGGGTATCCCATCCGAGTGTGGTTGGATTGCCTCATCCAACCCCTCATCCCTGTGCCCAACCCTATGAGCGAAACCTTAATCCCGGTTTTCCCCAACTCAATTTGCGGGATTGGGGAAGAAGACGGTTGCTTATCAATCGCTTGAGTTCTCTCAAACAGAGTTGTCCCAACCCCAACCGACGCGATTTGCTTCAAGAACTCACGCCGCTTCAATTCAGCCATCTTACTTCCCTCCTGTTACTGCTCTGTCCAAAAGGGTTTCCACGCTGAAAAATTAAGACGCACAGGACAAAAGTGTGGCACGGAAGTATGGCATTGGACGCTTTCCATTGCGTGGCAAAATTTTAACATCACATCGGAGGTGAAAGGAAATGCTCCAATGCCCTGTCTGTGGGACAACCATGCGAGAAGTGGAGCGATTTGGGGTTTTGATTGACATTTGTCCTTCGTGCAAGGGTGTTTGGCTGGACAGGGGCGAACTTGACAAAATCGTCCAATATGCAACCAGCGGTTACAGTGACGAAGTTGCTCCAGCCTATGACCCATATGAGCCTGTAAGTTATGAGCCTACACCTCAACCCCGTCCCACTCGTCATC
>Ga0209393_1000643_pt1 | contig 16345 bp, 21 predicted proteins | sample SSWtaG_2_FD_184117 | JGI IMG/M metagenome (GOLD analysis project Ga0209393, IMG submission 184117) | Hot spring microbial communities from Sandy's Spring West, USA to study Microbial Dark Matter (Phase II) - SSWsed_130316 (SPAdes)... | ecosystem: Environmental > Aquatic > Thermal springs > Hot...
AAAATCTCCGCTCAAACTGCCTCCGTTCAGCGGCAAAGGCTGAGTGACAAACGAGCGGATTATTGCGAGTTTCAACCCTTCACCTCGCCAACGGACGAGCCAGAAGTTTCGCCGACCTTCAGCAGCAAGCATGCCTTCGCCCAACTGTGGGTGAGTTTTCAATGTCCGAACTGTCAAGTGCCAATTCCTAACTTGTCTGTCTGCCAACCTGACGGAGAAAGAGAAGGCTGCATCAAGCGGGCTCAAAGTTGTGGTTTTTGAAATCGCCAACTTAGCGACAGTATCGTTCAGCAGCGCCGAGCCACTCAATTCCGCTTCGGTGTCTTTTTGCTGCCAGTTAAGCACAAGTTGAGCGACTTTTCCGCTCAGCAAATTGACCCCACCGTCACCGAGAGACCGAATTCGCTGGGGTAGGGCAGTGACTTTGATGCCTGTAACGGTAAGCCGACCGCGAGACTCTTGCCTAACCTCGTTTCCGATTTGAACGATTGTCAAACTTGCCTTGCTGTCATCCGTTCCAAGCGGTGATGCTATTTGCCCTTCGGCTTCAATGTTCGTTCCAAAGTCAACAGTTCTCACTGTCGCTTGGACATTCACCAATTTCAGCCTGAAGGGCAATCCGTTGGGAAGAGGCAAAGTTTCGTCGCCGATGATTAAAGTCCCATCTCGAATCCGCAACGCAGGGATTCTCGCAACAGGGCGAGTTGGTCGCTGGACAAGGAAGGTTTGAACATTCCACCTTCCCATTCGGTCGCGCCAAAGGAACAAGGTCCCATTCGGTCGCGCCAAAGGAACAAGGTTGCGTTGGCTATGATGATTTGGTGTAGCGCTCGCTCAACTTGCGCTTGAACTACCCGCTTCCATTGGGAAGGTCTCAAAATCTGCCACCATGACCACCGCAACTTCAACTCAGGAACTGTCAAGACATAACCTGTCGGAGAACGGCTGTCGGGTTGAATCATCAATTTGCGGATGGTTGCACCATTTAAACCGATTTCGGCGCTCCCAATCTTAACTGGAACGGACAGGGTTGCCTGCAGTTCAGTTTCAAGCAACCTCCCCCACTCGCTCGGGCTGGGCAAATGTTTCCTTGCCTGCCAAAACCCGACGGCGAGCAAACCGATAAAAGTGACGGTTACCAATAGCGGCGCTGTCCATCGCGCCATCTCCAATCACCCGTGCAGAAAACTTAAAAGCCAAATTCTGAAAGTCAAAAGTTTCCTTCCCATGCTACGGGCTTCAGCCCGCAGTTGATGACGCAGAGACCGAGCGCCGACTTTAGTCGGCGAAAATCTTGGGAGGGCGAGGCTCCTGCCGAGCCCCCAAACAGCAGCGAATGGGCGACTGGCGAACGGCAAGCAGCAAATGGCGAATAGCGATTGGCGAATGATTTTTTCTGGAGGGCAGTGCTCCTGCACTGCCGAAAAAATTTTTCCGTGCTTAACAATTGCACTCCACACTTAGCACCTCGCACTTAATTTTGAAGGTTCGCCCTCCCAAACACCAAATGAATTCGGCGCTCCAAATGAATTCGGCGCTTTAAAAATCCGTCATCAACCACTGGCTGAAGCCAGTGGCATGGGTAGTTTTTTACACACTCACAGCCAAAAGAAAATGTAGCACTGTGGTCGGATGAGGTCACTGAAAACGAGCAGTTGCAATTTCAAGGGCAGTGTCAGCAAGGTAGGAACTTCGGACAAACGGTCCAGCGAAAACATACTTGAAGCCCAGTTCGTAACCGATCCGTTCCAACTCGGTAAATTCTTCTGGCGTGACATACCTTGCGACGGGCAAGTGCCTCGCTGTCGGGCGAATGTATTGACCGATGGTCACGATTTCGCAACCGACAGATCGCAGGTCTTTCAAAACTTGCACGACTTCATCTATCTTTTCGCCCAACCCAACCGCACGACTTCATCCATCTTTTCGCCCAACCCAACCATCAACCCAGACTTGGTCAGCATTTGGGGGCAAAGTCCTTTGACGATTTCAAGCACCTTCAAACTTCGCTCGTAACTTGCTTGCGGTCGCACCAACTTTTGAAGCCTGGGCACGGTTTCAACATTGTGGTTATAGACATCGGGCGAAGAATCAACGACGATGGCAATCAAATCGGGGCGAGCCTTGAAGTCGGGTGTCAAGACCTCAACGGTAGTGTTGGGGCACAGGAGTTTGATTGCCTTGACAGTTTTCGCAAATTGGTTTGCCCCTTGGTCGGGCAAATCGTCCCTTGCAACGGAAGTTATGACGGCGTGGCGCAAGTTGAGTTTGCGAACCATTGTGGCAACCTTCAAAGGTTCGTATGGGTCAACGGGTTCACCGCGACCTGTCTTGACAGCACAAAAACCGCACCTTCTCGTGCAAGTTTCGCCAAGCAACATGAAAGTCGCAGTGCCACGCGAGAAGCACTCGCCGATGTTAGGGCAGCGGGCACTTTGACAGACAGTTTTGATGCCCATTCGGCTCAGTTCCTGCCTTAGTGGCTCAGCCAACTTGTGCTTTGGGGCTTTTGAGCGAATCCAAATGGGAAGTTGGGGAGTGGCTAAAAGCATCGCTGCCACCTCTGTTCAATCATCGCCATATTCAGCCCACTTGCGAACACCTTCGTGGACGCGAACTCGCAGTTTGAAGCCTGGCAGCACTTTTTTCAGTTCGCGGTGCAGTTCCATAGCGATGTTTTCAACTGTCGGCACTGCTTCCATGACATCGTTGAGCATGACATGGTCGTATCGTTGCAGGACTTCCCAAACTCGCTGTTTGAACTCGCCGAATTCAAGGAGCATGTCACCTTCTGAGTCGCCCTCAATCTCAATGTCAACTTGGTATGTGTGCCCGTGAGGTCGCCCACATTTGGGGTGACGTGGGATGAAGTGACCTGAGTCAATGAATTCGGTTCGCGCCAACTTTATGCGGCTCATGTTCGCTCGCCTCCTGTCAAGCCAATGTGAGCCTTGATGCGTTCAACATCCGCCCGAAGAGAGCGGACTTCTTCAGCCAATTCTTCCCGCGCCCTCGCCATCAGTTGAACGGCGCTGACAATCATGTCCGACAAAATGTCCAGCCGATTTTGAATGGCGTCAAAGCGAGAAGAAAAGCGGTCACTCAGCCTGTTAATGTCGTCACGCCACATCGCTTGCAAACGAGGCACCCATTCCGTCTCCATCGCCACCCGAATTTCATCGCGCACAATTGCCCGAATTTTTTTGCCCCATTCCTGCTCAAAAGCAGCACGCATTTCCTCCCGAACAATTGTCCGAATTCGTGGCTCCAGAACTTCTGTCAGTGCTTCAACGACGATGCGCTTGAAGAAGTTTTTCAGCAGCCCCATAGTTTTTCACCCCGCTTGCTTGCCGACAGCGATAACCCTACAAGATGCCTTCCCACTCAGCGAAGACATCGTAGGGGTGGATGCTTTCAAAGGAATCGCAGCGCACCCTTGCCCAGACATTGGGGTAGCGAGCCTTCAGGACAACGACGCAATCTCGGACGACATCTTCAACGAACTTTGGGTTTCGGTGCATCGCCTCAACGATTTCCTTCTCCTGCGGTCGCTTGAGCAGTAGCCTGACAGGTGTTGAAAAGGCTGCTTCCGCTATAGCGACGAGTTCTTCGGGCGTTATGTTGTAGCCGTTGGTTTGCAAGTCAATCCTGAGAGTGCCCCTTTGGTTGTGGGTGACGCTTCCCGTCATCGCCATCGCGCAAGGGCAAGCCAGCGCGCCTTGCACCTCAACGCCCAGAACCCTTTGCTGCGTTGCTGTGTCGTAACTTGCGAACAACTTGAACGGATGCCCTTCAACATGCGACTCTGCTTCCAGAGCGACGGTGCAATATTGGGCGTAATTGTGGGCTTGTAGCAGTTCGTGGGCTAACCGTTCAGCCAACTCCTCAAAGGATGACGCTTCAAGGGGAAACTCAAAGGCTCGGATTATCTCCTCAGCGAACCGGCTTATGTGAGCGCCTCTTTGGTCTGGGGGCAAATTGACGGACGCTTCAATGGTCACGAAGACTTGCAAGGTCTCGCCGTTGCGTCTAAGCAAGACGGGATAGCGAAACTTTGAGACACCGACGCGCGTCAACGCTATCTCATGAACGGGGCGCTCCGATTGGACATCGGGGAGCACCTCCTCAAGTTTTCCAACTTTGCTCTTCAACTTTGCTTCACCTGCCATTAGACATCACCCGCTCAATTATGAGCACTTTCTCAGCATTTAGGCAACAATCGCTGTTGATAGTTGTCAACCTGCCTTAACCGCGATGAAGATAGCAGGCACAGTGTAGCGGAAGAGGTTGAAGATTTTTTGAGCCCCTTCAAGCCACCTTTGGGCTGGCAGTTGCCTTGCCAGTCCAAATCCTAACCTCGCCAAGTCCCAAAAATCGCTGAGCCATTGATGCAATGGGGAAGGCAGAGCATGGCTCGGCATCTTTTCGGCGACTTCAACTGAAAATCCCGAAGAGCGAAGCGTTGCAATCCATTCCTGAACTGTCAAGACCTCGTATCGCTCCACTCCCAAAAACTCCCTCGTCTGTTCACAGTAATTGGGATGCGGTTCGTCCCGCCAAGTCAGTTCCACCATCCCGAAGCGCCCTTTGGGCTTCAAAACCCTTGTCACTTCAAAGAAGGCTTCGGGTTTCGGCAGGAAGACGAAAACAGATTCAGCCCAAGCGGCAGTAAAGGTCTCGTCTCGGAAGGGCAACCGACAGATGTCGGCAGCAATTGTAAAGCCTCGCAATCTCTCGCGCTTCAACCTACTGCAGGCTTTGGAGGCGAGCGTTGGCATGAGGTCAACACCGACCACTTGAACACCGAACTTTTTTGCTGCGTAAGCGAGGGTGCGCCCGAAACCGCATCCGAGTTCAACAGCCAAATCATCGGGCTTTGGTTTCAACAAGGCAAGCAATCTTTCCGTTGCAGCCCAACCACCGGGATGGGAAGTGATGCCGACCTGTTCAAGCCATCGGAAAAACGACACCTTTGCAACCTCCTCAAGCGTTGCGAGTGTGTTCTAAAACTTCCCGTGCCATCAACTTAAGCCAGTGATTATTGATGTTTCCTGAGTTTAATTGGCTCGGTAAAGCATCGCCCTCCCATTTTGTCCACCGACTGAAGTCTGTGTCTACAAAAGCAAAGCCTGCTAAAGCAGGCTGAAAAAAACAGCAGGCTTTAGCCTGCTTTAAAACTGTAGCCACTTACCTTGGGCGAGTGGTCAAAAATTTTCCTGCTATTCGCTGCCTTCCGAGATATGCCAGAAATTTTTGGTCGGGCAAGAGCCTGACCTTACAAACCGCTCCTGATGCGCCGAAATTTTTTCGGCAGTGCGGAGGCACCGCCTTCCAGAAAACTGCTGTTATGGAAAGACAATTGGGCTTTTTGAATGCGCTCAAGTGCTGTTTACAAAGTCGGGTCGGGTTCAACGGGTTCGCTCAGTTCTTCGTGCCCACCCAATGCTTCTGGGACTTGCCCGTTCACGAGGATGCGAACGGCTCGGACTTGAGGCAATGATGTGAGGGTATGAACGAGCGCTTGAAGCCTGAGGTGAGCGACATCTGAACCTTGCCAAAACTCAGGTTGAGTGAACTCATCGCTGACATCCAAAACCAAAACATTGTCATCTTGTCGGATTGAAAGCAGTTTCGTGCCTGCTGGGATGGCAGGAGAGAGAGCGGGAGACTCAGGTGATTTCAACCGCTCAAAAATTTCCGAGACAACGCGCTCCATTGAAGTTGCGCCGATGGAAAGACTCACTCTCACCAATCTACTGGATTTCAAGTCTGGGTAGCATAAAGTAACCTGCCAAATCTGCATGGTCGTTGCTTGGTTTTGCGGGACAGGTTGCTTTGGTGCTCGCATTGCGAAGATTGCCAAAATCACTGCCACAAGGACCGTAACGAAAGCAGCCAATAAAATCTTTAACCCCTGCCTCATAACTCACTCCCCTCGTCGCTCAAGCGTTCTCAGGTCACCGAAGAACTCCATGATGCCCCTGCAAATCGCAACGGCAATTTTCTCCCGAAAGTTTTCGCTCCTGAGCAGTTCCTCTTCTTCGGGATGGTTCAGGTAGCAAGGTTCAACGAGGACAGATGGCATAATGGTATGCCTGACGACATAGAGTTGGCGCTGCCTTATGCCGTTGCCTTTGCGACCAAGGATAGCGAGCAAGTTTCGGTAAATGCTTTCGGCGAGCGGGTAACTTTGTGGCGTCCAGAAGTAAACTTCCGTGCCCCATTGAGCGCCGGGTTGCGGGAAGGAATTCAGATGGACGCTGACGAAGGCATCGGCTTGTAAGTTGTTTGCAATTGCAACTCGTTCTGGAAGCGAGACATAGACATCTTCAGTGCGGGTCATGACGACTTTATATCCTGCTTCCTCAAGCAAACGCTTGAGCCGAAAAGCAATGTCAAGGGTCAGGTGCTTTTCAATCAACTGTGGCTTGCCCGTTCTCAGTGGGCTGATTGCTCCGGGGTCTTTGCCACCATGCCCAGCGTCAACTACGATCAGCCGAACTTGCCTTGCAACTTGTGAAGGCACCTCAATCACAAGGGCTAATCCCAAATCGCCTTCTGTTCGTAAATATGCGTTCGCTGGTTGAAACAGTTCAATGGACAATTTCGTCTCGCTGCCTTCCGTTTCTACAAAGGCTGACTGGACTAAGCCTTCACCGAAACCCGATGTGTCAAGGGAGAAAAGTGGCTTTGTTGGTAGGGAAACTGTAAGCGTTTTCCATTCCTGCCTCAACTTCAGTTCGCCACCGAGCCAACCCAGCAACAAAAAGGTTGCCTTCTCGGGAGTGTTTTCTCGCAAAAGGATTTGCCCAACCCATTGAGGACGATTGACAGCAGGTTGCAGGAGCAAATGCCATCGCTCACAACCATCCTTGGTCAACTCTCTCCCGGCGACGCCGATTGAAAGGGGTTGGTTTGCGTCGGCTACGAAGCGAACAATCGGCGGGTCGTCGCTGAACTGACCGAGCCTGAAGCCTGTCACAGGCGTTGAGCCTGTGGGTGTCGGCAAACTCACTGCTGTCAAAGCAGCGCCCAGAAAATCAGCATATGCTCGGTCAGGTTGACGCAATGTCCCAGTTTTTGGGAAACAAGTCAGAGGGTAACGGAAGGTGAGGGTGACCAACCAACCGATTTCGGTTTGGAGAGCCTCAACGCTTTGCAGAGGCGAGACCAATTTTATGACCTGCTTTTCAGGGTTGATAACTGCTGTTAGCCCGAGGGTCTTAGCGAGGCTGATGAGCGGAATCCAGAAATCTTCGCCTCGTTGTCGCAAAGGCGTAACTTCTACGGTGCGACCGTTGATGGCGACAGTTGCATCGTTTTTTGACCAGAAAAAGGCGATGTTACTGGGGGCTTTTATCGCTATGCCGTCGTCTTTCACAACCCACCGAATTTGGAGCGCTGACATCCACTTACCCACAGGGGCAAAAGGCTCTTCTTGCTCCCAAAGGACAGGCAAGTCGCTGAAACTCTCTCCCAGCACCAAAAGCCTTGTGGGAGCGAGTTCTTGAGCAACCGCTGCACCTATAAAAACAGCCAGCAAAAGGAACGCTATCTTAAAGCGATAGTGCTGCATAATGCTCCCTCCAAGTCTTTGTGCGCTTTCAAAGTTGACACAAGGATCGGGGGAAGGCAAGGACAATTATCAAAGTGGGACAAAAGCGGGGTGCAAGTTATTGGAAGTTGAAGGGTTATCGGTAGGCATTTCGTTGCCGACCAAGGTAGCCTTGAGAGACTCTACGGATGAAGTCAATGAGATATTGCAATTCATCACTCTTCGGCAGTTCCTTCTCAATCCGTTCCAATGCTTGTTTGGTGTTCAGGTTGGCTCGGTAAAGCAGCCGGTATGCCTCATGCAAAGTTTCACGCACTTCTGGTGGGATTACTGCACGCCGCAACCCGACGACATTGACACCGACAATTTTTGCTGGACGCCCGTCAGCCAGCATGAAGGGAGGGACATCTTGAACGACTTTTGACATCCCGCCAATCATCGCCAAGCGACCGATGGTGACATACTGGTGGACGCCTGTCATGCCACCGATGACAACCTGCGATTCAATGACAGCATGTCCACTGATGCCGGAGTAACTTGCGATTGAAATTTGGTCGCCCAAGATGCAATTATGCCCGATATGACAATATGCCATGACGAGGTTATCGTTCCCGATAACGGTCGCTTGCCCTTCCCCTGTTGCCCTGTGGATGGTTACATGTTCGCGGATTATATTTCGGTCGCCGATAAGCAGGTAACTGCACTCGCCTTTGAACTTTTGGTCTTGAGGTTCACCACCTAAGACGGTGCCTGGATAGACATGGTTGAAGCAGCCCATACGAGTGTATTTTTTTATGACTGCATAGGCTTCTAAGATACAGCCGTCGCCGATGACTGTATTTTCCTCAATGACGCAATAAGGACCGATAACGACACCCTCACCTAATTCTGCCTTTGGGCTGACGACCGCCGTCGGGTGAATGACACGCCCATTTGTGAGCATTAGTTCCGATCGCTCTATCACGGGACGCGAACTGCCCCTTTCATGTCCTCATCTTTTCGTTTTGGGCTGACAGCAGGGCAGCCCTTTTCACCTCACTCATTGGCTTAGACAATCTTTCAGTTCCGATGTAACGCAGCCAGTAGAAGGCTCAAGTCTCTCCCTTGCGGTCAATGTGAGGATGTGCCAATCTATGGAGCGGAATTGGCTTGGCGACGATAAAGTGGGGGTGAAAGCGATGGAGGGAGAAAGGGAGCGGCGAGAAGAAGGAAGGGAGTTGGCATGGGCTTCCCTATCCGCTGGGCTCGCCTCGCTCCTTTGTTGGTGTCCGATGGCAACGGGCTTAATAGCGGTCATCTTAGGCATCTTGCATTTGCGTCGGTCAAAGACAGGACGGAGTTTAGCAGTTATTGGGATCGTTACGGGTTCTTTGGGAGTTCTGTTGGGCCTCGTTGTTTTCAGCGCTTGGGGCTGGTATACGCACAGGATGATGCAGCGAATGGAGCAAATGATGCTGGGCACAAAGGAAATGATTGGTCAAATTGCGCCCGATTTTGAGTTGCCGACCGCCGATAGTAAGCAAAAGGTAAAACTCTCCGACCTTAGGGGCAAAGTCGTCTTGCTCAACTTCTTCGCCCACTGGTGAAGTCCGTGCAACGCGGAGGCTCCGCGTTTGGAGCAAATGTGGCAAAATTACCGAGACAAAGGGGTGATTGTCGTCGGGGTTGCTGTTTGGGCTCATGATAATCCGTTCCAACGGGCGCGCGAATTCATCAACAAGCACCAACTCACTTACCCCGTTCTGGTGGACGAGACCGGAAAAATCGCTGAGCATTACAAAGTTGCTGGCGTTCCTTGCAACTTCATCGTAGGAAAGGATGGTAAGGTAATAGATGTCAAGGTGGGCGCCGATGAAAAGGGCATACGAACTTCCTTAGAACAAGCCTTACGACAGTAAACGAAAACAGAAAAGGGGTGTTTGCTCATTAGCAGGTTGGAAGCAAAGTCATCGGCGATATGAAGGGGACGATGGACGGCTGAAGAAGTGCAGGAGCGGTTGCGACAATGAGGGCAATGAGTTAAACTTTGGTTGGCGTAGACGAAGAGTAGGACAGTGCCGCTGGCAGGAATTGTCACTGGCAAGTGCTGCGTTGAAAGGAAATGGCGCTTGCCCTAATCATATGGGGTGATTTGACTATGGTTCGCAATCATTTGGCATCATGGCAAGCGCCGCAGCAAGATTTGGTCGCCGAGTTTGAAGCAACGGTGCTGCCATTGAAGGATGAACTGAAGAAGGCTGCTTTGCGGTTAACTCATTCGCCCGAAAATGCCGAAGATTTGGTCCAGGAAACTTTGATGCATGCCTATCGTGGCTTCGGTCAATTCAAGCGCGGGACAAACCTGAAAGGTTGGCTGATGAAAATCATGCTCAACCTGTTCATCAGCCATTACAGACACCAACAACGGACAGTCCCGACTGTCTCGTTGGAAGGCTTACTGGAAGAACTGGAACTTGCCGAGGAAAACTCCGACTTGCTCCTTGACGAGGCAATCTCACCTGAAGAAATCGTCATGGCTCGGGTTATGGATGAGGAAGTGGCGAAAGCGTTGGAGCAGTTACCAGATGCCTTTCGCGAGATTGTCATCTTGTGCGACATTGAAGGGTTGTCTTACGCTGAAGCGGCTGAAGCCCTCGGCATCCCTATCGGCACCGTTCGCTCGCGACTTTCGCGGGCTCGCGAAACGCTGCGGCGTTTGCTTTGGGATTACGCCAAGAAAAGGCGCTTGATTTGAGCGCGTGGGAAAGATGGACAGAATTGATGCTAACTTGGTTTCTGGTTGCCCAGAGTGGGTTGAAACCGTCAACGCTATGGTTGACGGTGAAATTGCACCGTCAGAACACCATCGCGTTTGGCAACATTTACAAACCTGTCCGACTTGCCGACAATACTACCGCCAACTTCAAGCGGTTCAAAAGCGGATGCAACGAACCCATTGGGCATCTTTGTGGGCGAAAGCGATCCGAGAGAACCGAAGGCTGAGGCGATGGTTAGTGGTCGGGACTTTGGTTGCCGCTTTCCTTTCAGCAGGCATCACCTTCGGATTTGTCCGTCACTTTTTCACCCCACCGCAAATGACACCGTTGGCAGCGATTGGGATTTTCCGTTATCACTCGCAAGTTCCACCTGAATGGACTTTCAACCCTTGTTGCGTTTCAGGCGCCGCTTGCATGGCAGAGAGAGCGAAAGTCAAGCCGGTCAGGTTGACAATGTCCAAAAATCCAAACGCGTGGGAAAGGGCGGGAATTTGTGAGTGCTTAGGAGCGCCTTTGGCAGTCTACTACACGACTGTCAACCAGAAGCCCGTAATGTTTCTGAATTTCAACACCAACCTTCTACCATTGAAAGCGGACGAAGGCACGACCGTTAAATGGGGCAAGAAGACGCTGCGCTGCTACATTCTGGATGAGGTTCACTTGTTGCTTTGGAAAGAAGGGCAAAACGGCTATGCCCTTTTGGTTCCCTTCGGCGAGTTAAGCCCGCTGCAAATTCTGCCTCACATAAAGTTGCCATAAGGGGGAAGCGAATTCGTGGAACGCTTGTCCATCATCTTGCCCGCATACAACGAGAGAGGTAACATCGCACCTTTACTGGAAGAAATCGCTGCCGTCGCTGCAAACTTGCCTTGCCCGACAGAAGTCATCATCGTTGACGATGGGAGCGTTGACGGCACTTTCGTTGAAGCGGAGCAGACTGCTCCAACTTTATCTCCGCCTTTGGACTCAGTTGTTTTGGTCCGACTGAACCGAAACTACGGTCAAACTGTCGCCACGGCTGCGGGCATCTTGCATGCAACAGGCGATGTCATCATCATCATGGACTCTGACCGCCAAAATGACCCTGCCGACATCCCAAGGCTTCTCGCTAAGTTGCAGGAAGGCTTTGATGTGGTTTCGGGTTGGCGCAAGGAGCGCAAGGACAAATGGACGAGAGTTTTGCCATCAAAAGTTGCCAACGCACTCATTTCGTGGGTGACTGGCGTCAAAGTCCACGACCTTGGTTGCTCACTTCGCGCTTACAAAGCATGGGTCCTTCAGGTTTTAGTCCGTGAGGGGTTGAACCACCGATACATGCCGATTTACTGCGCTTCAAAGGGAGCGCAAGTTGCTGAGATTGTCGTCAACCATCGTCCGCGCCTCGTCGGTCAATCCAAATACGGGCTTTGGCGGGTTTTCGTTGTCCTGAGGGACCTGCCCTTGCTGGCTTTCCTTGCCCGTTACGGTCAAAACCCATACGCAGCGATGGCAACGGTAGCCTTCAAAATGCTGTTGCTGGGATTAGCGTGCGGGTTGGCAAGTTGGTGGATAAAGTCATCGGTTCCTTTGTGGCTCTTTTTGCTCTTGGCAACTCAGGCAGGGTTTTTGTGTCTCGGGTTGCTCGCCGAATTGATTGTCCGACAAAGCGGTCAGCGCCTTGAAGCCATCAGGCAGAGCATTGCTGAAGTCAAGACCTTTAAGGCTCAAGTTGAGACAGATGTTCGTTGAGCGTCAAGGGGCAATCGCTGATAGTGGGCAAAAAGTGGGTGATAAAGGTAGCGTCGGGGCTTGTCCCCGACGGCAGTTATCCTTTTGAACGACCGTCGCCCGCAAGGGGCGACGCTACCAACGGTTTTCTCCTTCACCCACAAATGACCACCACAAAATCGCTCACCTTTTAGTTGGTTGCCACAATCTGACCCTCGGGTTTTCTGGTCGCAGCCTTTGGAGTTCTTCAATGATTTCCCGCTCGCGAGGTGTCAAGTCACGGGGAACGACGATTTTAACCCGAACATACAAATCACCGCGTCCACCTGAGCGTTTCGGCATCCCTAAGCCCGCAAGCCTCAACATTTGTCCGCTTTGCGTTCCTGGTGGGACTCGCACTTTAACTCGCCCGTCCAAAGTTGGCACTTCAATTTCTGCGCCAAGAGCAGCCTCAGCGAAAGTGATAGGAACTTCGCAGTAAAGGTCGTCGCCTTTCCGTTCAAAGAAAGGATGTTTGCGAATTCTGACGGTCAAGTAAAGGTCTCCCGAAGACCCTCCGTTGCGCCCGGAAGCGCCTTGACCTTGTAAGCGCAACTTAGTTCCATCTTCAACGCCTGAAGGTATTCGCACCTCAACAGAGCGAGTTGTCCGAGCCACACTGCTCCCATTGCACCTTGGACATCTGCTGTCAATGATAACTCCTTCGCCGCGACATCTCGTGCAAGTTGAGCCGATGCTGAAGAAGCCGCGAGCGTGATGGACGACTCCTGTTCCGCCGCAGTTGGGGCAAGTTCGCGTTGTGCCACCTTCACCCCCGCAAGTTGGGCAGGGTTCGTCAATGGTCACAGTGATTCGCTTCGTTGCCCCAAAGGCTGCGTCCTCAAGGTCAATCTCCAATTCGGCTTCAACATCTTGACCTCGTTGGGCTCTCGTTCTCCGTTCACGGGTTCGCGTCGTTGTGCGAGTCCCACTAAAGAAGTCGCTCAAAAAATCACCAAATGAACTGAAAATGTCCCGCCAGTCGCCAAAATCCCATTCAACGCCTTCCTGAGAAGGTGGAACCCAACCAACGCTTTCAACATCAATGCCTTGCTGCTTTGCTTGCCAAGCAGCCTTCCAGTTGTGACCGAACTTATCGTAAAGGCGCCGCTTCTCTGGGTCGGATAAAACTTCGTAGGCTTCCTGAATCTCCTTGAACCTCTCCTCGGCTTCCTTGTTGCCGGGGTTTAGGTCTGGGTGATAACGACGAACCAAACGGCGATATGCTTGCTTGATTTCTTTTTCGGTCGCATCGCGAGAGACGCCCAAGATTTCGTAATAGTCGCGCTTTGTTTGCTGCCTCATGCAATTGCTCACCTCTTCAGGCAAGCAAAGTCACCTTGACAATGCCTTGAGATTCAGCAGCCACAAAATGTCGGTCCGTCGTCTGCAACTCGTCACAGTTTTCTTCAACGACGGTCGCAAGGATGATGGAGTCAACAGTTGACAACCCGAGACTGTGTCTGTAGCCTGCTGATTTTTCGGCGATGGAAATAGAGACAGGAACAATGCGCACCCAAGGCGATGAATAGACGAGTGACCGAAATCTATCAGCCTCCGCCAACTTCCCTTGCCGATACAGGATGACAAGCACCTCGTTGATGCTTAGCACAGACATGACCAATTCAAACTGACCTAACGCAGCGTCTTGCCAAATTTGCTGCACTCTTGGGTCTCCCGCCCCAAGCAATATGAAGAAGCCTCTATCACAACCTTTCCTGCTCATCTTCGCGCCCCCTCTCCAGTTCCCTTAAAAGTTCATCAACATTGGCATCCTTAAGTGCCTCCTGCAGCAACTTTGCGATTAAATCGGCAAGTTGTTGTCGGGTCATGACAATAAGGCGCCCTTTCTCAGTGAAGACCAAAACCTCGTCATCAGGCTGCCACCGAACTGCTTCCAACAACTCCTTCGGCACAGGTATGCTGCCGTCCTTGCTGATGCGAACCGAGAAAATCTTTGGAACCGCCACTTTCTCTTGTGTTGCCATGTTTCTCACCTTCTCCTTTTCCGTTTGAACCGAACCTGATGGGTGTCACCATCCAAAATCAACCGATAGCCTTGTAGCATCGCCAAGCCGACAAGGGTTTCTGGTGCTTCAGTGATGTGAATGTCAACATCCCGTTCCTCATCCAAGAAGGCGACCTGACCTCGGAAAACCAGTTCCCGTTCAATGCGACCATCAGCATACTGAACCCACTGAGAGCCAGAAAGTTCCAGACCAAGACCGACTGCTATTTCTACTGACAGACACAAGAAACCATCATAGCCCGTATCAACTACTGCGAGCAACCTTTGGCGCTCCCTAAGCCCGATGACATCAACTTCAGCGTAGGCAGCCAAATCCCTTCACCTCTCACTTGAACCTCAACCTCATCACGGGACCACCATCGGCGCGAACCATGAAATATAGTTTGCCTGGGAAGCGGCGGCGAAATTCTTCTGATGCTTCCGCTACTGTTTTCGCCACCACATAACCGCCGCTTTCAGGTTCAATGGCGACGATGTAGTTCGCTTTTTCTGGCAAAAGTAGCGGTTGAATTTCTTTGAGTCGCTCCAAAACCTTTCGCTCAAATGATGTCCAGTCAACGGGCGACTTCAAATTCTTAGTCCTGCGATTTGGCACCTTTTATCGCCTCCGCTTTTTCCGCTTGAACTGAACTTGATGGGTGTCGCCGTCCAAAATCAACTGATAGCCTTAGAGCAGTTCCAAACCAAGTAGCGCTTCGTCGCTGTCGGTCAGCGAAATGTTGACTTCCCGAACACTGTCTTGAAATTGAACTTTCCCGCGAAAGAGCAGTTCACGGGCAAATCGTCCATCAGCATATTGGACAAGTTCCCAACCAACCAATTCCAACCCTAAAGTCACGGCGACGCTAACGGGCAAACATACGGCTCCGTCAAAACCTGTGTCAACAATAGCCCAAAGCCGTTCTGAACGGCGAACACCAATGACTTCTATCTCCACATAGGCTGCCATTTCCTTCGCCCTTCCTTGTCACTTATGGCGAAGCCTCATGGTTGGACCACCGTCTACGCGAACAAGGAAGAGCAACTTGCCTGGGAAGCGCTGACGGAATTCCCTCACTGCCTCCTCCCTTGTTTTCGCCACAACATAACCTCCGCTTTCAGGTTCAATGGCGACGATGTGATTTGCCTTTTCGGGCAAAAGGAACGGTTGAATTTCTTTGAGTCGCTCCAAAGCCTTGCGTTCAAACGCTACCCAGTCAACAGGCGACTTCAAGCCTGCGGGACTTTTCTGCTTAGGCACATAAGTTCACCTCATAAGGCTCAACTGAGCCCAGAAAATTTGCCTTGACATCAAGTTGAAAAATCTTGAGCGCCTCACTGTTCTGGCGGTATGATCAACATGGTGGTTGCGGTCTCGCGGCGGATGGTGACAGGTGCTGAACGGTGAGGGCGGATGGTTCTCGTCACCCTGACAAAGTCGGCAACAGACGAGATTTGCTGGTTAGCGAGAACAGTGATAATGTCACCTTGTCGGATTCCGGCGCGAGCAGCAGGTGAACCGGGTTCAACAGCCAAGACAACTACCCCCTTGACATTGGCTGGAATATTCATCTGCCGCTTCAAATCTTCTGTGAGTTCACCCACAACCATGCCCCTCCATTCCGCTTCCCTCACTGCCTCAGCCACGACTTCAGGCGTTCGTTCACTGAGACGAACTTGAACGACCATCTCTTTGCCGCCGCGAACAATTTTCACTGGGACAACCGTTCCTGGTGGTGTTCTGCCGACGAGGCTTTGAAGGTGCGCAATGCTCCGAATTGGAACGCCGTTGAACTCAACTATGACATCTTGCGGTTGCAAGCCCGATTTTTCTGCAGGGGAGTTAGGAAACACTCGGACGATAACGGCACCGCGTGGCTCTTTCAAACCCAAAGCAGTTGGGTCGGGCAAGTCGCTGACCTCTTGCAACTCCACTCCAAGCCAGCCTCGGACAACTTTGCCTTGCTTGATGATTTGCTCCATCACGAACTTGGCAGTGTTGATGGGAATTGCGAAGCCTATCCCGACATTTCCACCTGTCGGCGACGAAATTGCCGTGTTGATGCCAATGACTTCACCGCGAATGTTGCACAAAGGTCCACCGCTGTTTCCGGGATTAATTGCTGCATCAGTTTGGATGAACTCGGTGTAACCTATGTCCGCGCCGGTCTCCATCGGTCGGCGACCGATGGCGCTGATGATTCCAACGGTCATCGTTTGCCTCAAACCGAAGGGATTACCGACAGCGATAGCCCAGTCGCCAACACGAACTTTATCGCT
>Ga0209393_1000648_pt1 | contig 16292 bp, 14 predicted proteins | sample SSWtaG_2_FD_184117 | JGI IMG/M metagenome (GOLD analysis project Ga0209393, IMG submission 184117) | Hot spring microbial communities from Sandy's Spring West, USA to study Microbial Dark Matter (Phase II) - SSWsed_130316 (SPAdes)... | ecosystem: Environmental > Aquatic > Thermal springs > Hot...
CTGAACGCGCTTGGGCAAAGGTTGGTCGGGGCGAAGGTATCGGTATTGGCGCATCGTTGAAAGGTAAGCGTCAATGCGGGCTTTGTCGTCACTGACTTCGCGAAGGGCAAGGAGCAACCCAGTGAAATTGCGTGGGTCTTCAGTTGTCAGCGGGAAACTTATCTTTGGCACATCAACGAAGATGGCATAGCGGATTGTCTCGGGCAAGTCAACGCCGCGAACGAGAGCGTTAGTTGGAATGGCGATGCCGACAGCCACATCAATTTCGCCGCGTTGGAAGGCGTTCAGGTCCAACTCGTCATAAGGGGCAGCAGCAATCCCACTTTGTTGCAAGTAGTCAACGATCTCGCTCACGCCTTCACGCCCAATCTCACCGGAAACGAAAACAAGTCCTCCCTTTCCAAACTGCTTAATCCAACGGACAAGTTGTTGTTTGGCTTCGTTTAAGTCCTTCACCCATTGGATTGCATCACAAATGTTGCGGACAGTGACCCTAACCGGTGCGACTTCAAAGCCTAAAAGTGTTCTGAACAAGGCAACCCTTCTCGTTCTGGGGCGCAAGGTAGCAGAAGAAACGACGAGAATCCCTTTCGGTCGGGCGCTAACGGGTTGCACCTGCTCCAATTCGCCCTCATTCTCCTCAGGCTCGCCGAATATTTCCTCGGTCTCCTCTTCCTGCTCGGTTTCTTCGGTGACAGCCATAGGGACTTTTTTCGTGACCTGAGCCCAAGCCGCATCAATTTCCTCGTCGGAGAAACCCAGCAACTTCAAAACCTTGTCAACATTGCGACCCGATTTCAGCAAGGCATCAACATCGTCCACAAAAACGAAGTCAAATCGGCGACCGTTGAGGAGTTCAAAACTCGCCGACAGGAACATGCTGGTGGTGATTAGGACTTCGTAATCGCCTGACTCAATAGCCCTTCGTTCCCTTGTGCGACCGAGGTAAGCAACTACTTTTTTGTTGCCGAAGGCTTGGCACCTTTCAGCCACCTGCCCAACGAGCATCCTCGTCGGGACGATGATGTAGGCAGTTCCCGGCAGGAAGTGAGCCATCGTGATTCCGAAAGTCGTTTTGCCAACACCTGTTGGGGCAATGAGGGCAAAACTTTCACCCAGCAATACTCGGCGCGCCCAAACGCGCTGGGGCGACCAAAGGTCAAAACCGAGATGGCGGCGGAAAAACTCCTCAAACGCCCTCTCGGTCTCATGAAGGTAGCAAACCCACCTGTAGTTTTGCAAATTGCCCCTCTCTCGGAGCAAGTCGCATAAAAGTGGCTGTTGATGCATCCCTTCCTTCTTGACGGCTTCAACGGGAAGGCATTTTGAACACGCTAACCCTGCCTCTAACCGGTCAGCACTTATGCGCCCACCGCAGTTGGGGCACAGGTGATGAAAAATCGCAAACGGCATTTTAGAGTTCCCCTATCACTGAGTGGCGGGTGTCTGTTCTCCGCCGCTCGTCGGGGCTTGTCGTGTCTTTTCACCTTGAGGCGAAACTTCTTGCAGTGCCTCATTGAGTGCGTTCAATGCCTCTTGAGCGCGAGTGAGAGCACCCCTCAACCTCTCGGCCCGCTGATTTGCCAGTTGGACTTGTGCCTCAAGGTCTCTCACTTGATCGTTGGTTCTGTCAAGTGGGATTTTCCACGCGGGATAAGTGATAGCGAGCATCACAAGTAACCCGACGATTAAACCGAAGAAGAACCACCAGGCACCACCGAGCCCACCACGCCTTTGGGTCTCGGGAGAGACTTCTGCAGGAACCTCGGTTTCTTGCTGCTCTTGATACACTTCCCTGCGCTCTTCCTCCATCGTCAACACCTCCTCAAAAGATTTGCCATCTTTCGTTTAACGGGCACTGATAGGCTTCAACCTTCAACGCCATTACATCAGCGACACTGATAGTTTGCTTTAAAATCGCCGCTTCGTAAATAGTCATGCACACAGCCTGCGACTTGTAGCCTTCCTCGCCATCAACTTCAACATTCGGGTCCCCCTTCAGACAAGCGACGATGAACTCGTGCACTTCTTGAGCGATGTCGTTCATTATCCCCATCGGGAACAGTCTCTCCTTCTCTTCGTTGCTGAGTGAAGTAAGGAACTCCTCCGCCAATTGTGCGAGTGAGATGGGCTCATTGCGACCCCGCAGGAATAAACCGGCGTTCATGTCAATAGCGCCTTCTGTTCCGTAGATGACGCGAGTGCCAATTTGACGAGCAGGTGCAGTTATTGCTTCAACCCAGACGCCAAGGGCACCATTTTCAAATTTGAGCAGCGCTTGTGTCGTGTCTTCAATGGTGGCGGTAACGGGTTCTTCGTGCTCATTGACTTTTCGGAATCGGATTGGGTTGAAGTTAGCCATTTGTGCTGAGACTTCAACGACTTCGCCGACATGGTAGCGCATCAAATCAGCGAAGTGAACACCTCCGTCCAAAGTCCAACCTCCACCCGCAAACTCAATGTGGTCGCGCCAACCCCAATACCATCGCCTCTCAAAAACATCAACCCAATAAACCTGCCTCGGTTCGCCAATCATCCCCTTGCGAATTGACCAGTTGATTGCTCTTTGACGGACTTCGCGTCGGTAGTTTTCGGCGGCGGACAAAACCAAACCCTTTGACTTGGCAGCATCAATGATTTTACGACCCGCCCGCATTGTAATTGCGAGGGGCTTTTCAATGAGCACATTCTTGCCCGCTTCAAGGCAAGCGACGGCGACAGTGTGATGTTCGTGGTGGGGAAGGCTAATGTCAACGGCTGTCACTGAAGTTTCGCGGGCAAGGAAGTCATGGACATTTTCGTAGATTTTCGGCTTCACACCCTGCCACTGAGTGATTTCTTCCGCCATCTTTTGAGCGGCGTTTAGGTTGACATCAACGCAAGCGACGATGCGGAAAGGTCGGAACCCCTTCTCCCACAACGGCTTAAAACCGCGATGGACATGAACTCCCATCATCCCACCGCAACCAATCAGCCCAACTTCAAGTTCGCTCATCCTTGCTCGCCTCCTAAAGAAAAATTTTTCGTGCGGCAAAAAGTTTAGCCTAACAGACTTAGGAGCGTGTCAGGGAAGGTTTGTCCAAATTGCGCTATACTTGCCCTTTTGGAGGCGCATGGAAAATGTGGCAAGGCTTGACGGAACGACTTCAAAACCTTTTCTCCCGATGGCGAGGAAGAGGTAGGCTCAGCGAAGAGGAAGTTGAAAACTGGCTCAGGGAACTCAGGTTGACCTTGCTTGAAGCGGATGTCAACTTAAGGGTGGCTCGTCAATTTGTCAACCAAGTCCGAGAACGGGTTATGGTCCCAGAGGTCTTGGAACATCCAAATCCGTTTAGGCGGATGACGCAAATCGTTTACGAGGAGACGACGAAACTTCTGGGCGAAAAGCCCGAGCCATTGCAAATCTCTTCGCAACCGCCAACGGTTTTCCTGCTCTTGGGCTTGCAGGGTTCGGGTAAGACGACCACATGCGGGAAAATTGCGTCAATGTTCAAAAAACAGGGCAAACGCCCATTGCTTGTCGCTGCTGACTTCAAACGACCTGCTGCGATTGAGCAATTGGAGCAAGTGGGGGCTCAAGTTGGTGTGCCCGTTTTTGCGATGAAGACCGAATCGCCTGAGGCTCTGGCTCAAGCGGCACTGAGCCACGCCAAAACAAACGCCCACGACTTCGTAATTGTTGACTCGGCAGGGCGACTTCACACTGACGATGAACTGATGGGAGAGTTGAGGCGTTTGAAAGCAGCATTCCGACCCCACGAGTCTTTGCTCGTCTTGGACGCAACGACCGGTCAAGATGCCGTTAAGGTCGCTGAGACTTTTGAGAACGAGATAGGCATCACTGGCGTGATCCTGACCAAACTTGATAGCGATGCGAGAGGCGGTGCCGTTTTATCGGTTAGAGCGGTTACGGGCAAACCCGTCAAATTGGTCGGGCTCGGCGAGCACCTGACGGACTTGGATGTCTTTCACCCCGACAGGATGGCTGCGAGGATTTTGGGCTTGGGCGATGTCGCAAGTTTGATGGAGCGGGTTGAAAGCGTGGTTGATGAGGCTACCGCCAAGAAGATGGAAGAGCGAATCGCCAAAGGAACTTTCAACTTGGAAGACCTGCTGGTTCAACTTCGCCAGATGAAGCAGTCAGGACCGTTGGAGCAGTTGTTGTCTTTCCTGCCCGGCTTCAGCGGTTTGGGCGGACCGAGGCTTCAAATTGACGAGCGGAAACTCAAACGAATGGAAGCCATAATTTTGTCAATGACGCCGGAAGAGCGACGCTACCCAGACATCATTGACGGTTCGCGCAAGAGGCGAATAGCGCGAGGCAGCGGAACCACTGTCCAAGAGGTCAACCAACTCTTGCGTCAATTCAAGGCGATGCGTGATACAATGAAACGGCTCGCAAAAGCCAAGTTGAGCGACAAAGATTTGATGAGGCTGTTCGGTGGCTTATGAGTCACGACGAGGTGACCTTCATGGGCATCTTGGTCAAGCAAGTGATACTGAGGGGCGACAAAGGGCAAGTTGAACTTGACGGGATGTTTGACACGGGCGCAACCTATTCTGTCATCCGAAAAGACATCGCTGAGCAGATTGCGACAGTAATCCCATTGGACGAGCCCATCACTCTCAGGACGGCGGAACAAGGTCGGCAGTTGACAGTGACCCATTGTGTCCGCCTGACCATTTGGCTTAACGGTTATCGTCTCTCCGACGAGTTTTTGGTGCTGGAGGAATTGAGCCGACCCGTTTTGATAGGTGCGGCGACGATGCAAAAATGGCGAATACGGCTGGATATGGCAAACGAGGAGGTCATTGTTGACCCGACAGCGACAGAATTATGGTTGCTTTGAAAGGAGGTGAGACGGTATTGGTTCGGATGCGACTTATGCGCGTTGGCGCCAGAAATAACCCGCGCTACAGAATTGTCGTTGCGGATGCAAAAGCACCGCGAAACGGCAAGTTCATTGAGATTCTCGGACACTACAATCCAACGAGAGAACCTGAGGAACTAAACATCAATCGTGAACGAGCGCTCTATTGGCTTTCGGTAGGCGCTCAACCAACGGAGATCGTTCTCCGACTTCTATGCAAGTTGGGCATCTGGCAGGAATTCCACAGGCTCAAGAAGGAAGCGAAGAAGTCATCCAACTAAAGACAAAACCCTTGTAAGGAGGGAGCAAGATGGAGCAGCGAGCATCTTTGGGGCATCTGGTTGAAACCATCGTCCGCTCACTGGTGGACAACCCTAACGAAGTTCAAGTCAAGCAGATTGAGGGCGAAAAGACTGTCATCGTTGAGGTGAAAGTGGCGCCAAGCGACTTGGGCAAAGTCATCGGCAAGGAAGGGCGTATCGCTACCGCCATCCGCACTCTGGCGAGAGCAGCGGCAACGAAAATGGGCAAAAAAGTCTCTGTGGAAATCTTGTGAGTGCTTGGACGGGTTTTTTACCCCGTAGTTGATGACGAAAAAATTGAGCACCAACTTGGAACGGGACGAGGGGCGTGGGGCGAGGGACGAGAAAAATGGGAGGGCGAGGCTCCTGCCGAGCCGAAACGGCGGCGAATGGCGATTGGTGAACGGCGAATGGCGAGTAGCGAATGGCGAGATGGCAACGAAATGATAAAGGTAGCGTCGGGGCTCGTCCCCGACGGCAAATTTCAACAGCCATCACTCGCAACTTTTTCGTGCCAGCCTGCTTTAGCAGGCTTTATCTCTTAGACACCGACTTGGAGTCGGTGGTCAAAATTGGGGGTGATGCTCCCGCCGAGCCGAAAACGGCAGCGAATGGCGACTGGCGATTAGCGACTGGTTAGGACGGTAGCAAAATAGCAAAGGTAGTGTCAGGGCTTGTCCCCAACGCATTTAAACGACCGTCGCCCGCAAGTGGCGACGCTACCGAAATCGTTATCAACCACTGGTTGAAGCCAGTGGCATGATGAGTCTTTTGACCTTTGTTACTTTTGCTACCTAAGAGGAGGCTTATGATGCCTGTCCGCAAGAAAGTTACCATCATCACCGATGAACTCCGTGAATGGACTCAACCTATTGGTGTCGTGGTCGCCACTCACGGTCTGAAAGGCGCCGTCAAAGTCAGACCTATTCACGGTGCCGCTGACCAACTTTTCGCTGTCGGGAGTGAATTGTGTGTCGTTCTACCTTCGGGTCGGCGGCAAAAACTCACCATCCAAACCTGTTACGCCAAAGGCTCAACATGGATTGTCAAGTTTGCCGAGGTGGAACACATTGATGTCGCCGAAAAACTTGTTGGTTTACAATTGGCTGTCCACAAGGATTGGAAGCCGCACCTTGAAGAAGGAGAGTTTCTGCTCAGCGAACTTTTGGGCATGAATGTGGTGACAGAAACGGGTGAAGTTGTTGGTGAAGTCCTTGACATCATGGAAAGTCCTGCCCACGACTTATTAGTCACCGAGCGGGGTTTGATCCCGATGAGGCAGGAGTTCATCAAAGATGTGGACAGGCAGAAGCGGCAAATTGTCGTCACTCTGCCGAAAGGTTTGGTCAGCGAGGAGGTGCCGAAAAAGCGCCGACTGAGATGGCGAAAGTGACTTTCCACATCTTCACCCTTTTCCCCGAATGGTTTGAAACGCCCTTGAAGGTCAGCATCATAGGGAGGGCTATTAAGGAAGGGCATGTCGCCGTCTTCTGCCACAACATCCGCGATTACGCCACCGATAAGCACCGAACCGTTGACGACTACCCATATGGTGGTGGCGCAGGTTTGGTTTTGAAGCCCGAACCAATTTTTGCTGCCGTTGAAAGCGTTTTGGAGAATTTAGCGCTTCCCAAAAAGCCACCCATCATCCTATTGTGCGCACAAGGTCGCCCCTTCACGCAAAAAGTCGCCCGCGAACTATCTCAACATCCTGTGCTTTTTTTGATTTGCGGGCACTATGAAGGCGTTGATGAGAGGGTGCGAGAACATTTGGTCATGGACGAAATCAGCATCGGCGACTACATCTTAACTGGCGGTGAACCAGCAGCAATGGTCATCGTTGACGCCGTTGCCCGATTGGTGCCGGGTGTCATTGATGAGGAGTCGCCGGTTGAAGAGTCATTCTCAAGTGGCTTGCTTGAGTATCCCCAATACACGCGACCCCGTGTGTTTCGGGGCTGGGAAGTCCCTGAAGTTTTGGTCACAGGCAACCATGAAGCAATCCGAAAATGGCGTCGCAAAGAATCTCTCAAACGCACCTTACTTCGCCGCCCAGATTTGCTCATCAAAGCGCTGCTGACCGAAGAAGATTGGCAGATGCTTCGGGAAATTGAGGCGGAACTCTCAGAATCAGGGCAGTTGTTCGCTCAGTGGCGCAAGTGGTCAGTCCTACCTTAAGACCAATTGCACTCTTCTCTCCGACACTTGTCCCTTGCCCCATGTCCCCTGCCTCTTTCAGTGTGCTTGAATGAGGTCAAACTTAGCGTCAACCTTCAGTTGAAAGGTTGGGGCAACTGTTGGTGATGGAGTCGTTGTCGGCGCTTGCTCTTGAGGTTGGCTCTGACCTTGTTCGCCTTCCTGCTCCGAACTTGAGCCTTCGGGCTGTTGCTTTTGCTCAGGTGATGTCTCCTGATTGGGCGTAGGTGGCATCGGCACTTTTCCGCTCACTTCCAGTTTGATTGTCCCCGTTGCCGAGACCGTTCGCCCCTCAGTGACGCTGAAAATGACTTCGCTTTCAGCGCTGTAACGGGCAGTGAAATTTGTTTGGGCTCGGAACAATGGGTCAATCAAAGCGTCTATTGGGAGAAGGTAGCGGAGACGGATTTTGATGGGCTGCAGGTGAATTGGCAGCGTGCTCGGTTGCTCAACGAGTTGGACAGTGGTTAGCGTTATCGTCGGTCCCAATTGATGGGCGCCTTGCCACGCATCGCCAACCTTCACACCGCCTCTCGGGAAGGGAACGACCAAAGTTGCAAGTGCCGTCGCCATCAAGTCAAAATTGGCGACCAGTTCGTCAAAAGAACGAGCGCCACCGCCAATTAAGTCAATCACTTCGCCCGTCGGTGTCGTGATGAAAGTAATTTGAGTCCAGCCAATTTTTTGGGTTTGTTCGCCGACGGAAGAGAAAACCCGCAAAGTCCCACCTTTAACCGTAAAGTCGCACCTCAAGTTGTCCCCACTCTTTTGCCATTTCTGCTCAATTTCCACCGTCGCAGCAAAGTGCGCAAATCCAGCAATTCCTGCCACCTCCGCTTGGACTTCGCCGTTGAGCAGCAGCCGATAGTTGAGCGTCTTCCCAACCGCTGGCAAATATGAAGGTGCAAGCGATGTCGGCAACTGCCCAAAAACTGCTATGGCGAGTGAAAAGCAAAATCCGATTGTCAGCAACCGTTTCAAGGGACATCACCCTTTGCTCTTTTTCGGTCAGGAGCGCTACGGTTTGACCGAGACCAACTCAATTACGCTTTTGACCTGAGTTTGCGTTTGAAGCGTCATAGTTCCTGCCCCGACATTTTCGGGCGTTTGAATGACGATGACCATCTTGGTTTCCGAGTTGACTTCGCTGCGGGTGAGAAGACCTTTCATCAGGTCAAACCAATGCTTTGAGTTTGACTTCGTTCCACCCTTGACTTGCATGTCAATGCCCATCTCTTTCAGTGGCAGCATTTTGGTCACTACTTCGCCCAACTCAGGGATTTCAATTTGCGTTTCGGAGACTGCTATTTCGCTTCCATCCTTGCACTCAACCGAGAGCAGTTTGCCCTTTCCAATAACTTTCGCTTGAGCCGATTGACCGCTCGGCATCGGCACGGGGACAGTGCCGCTCATGTCCCAAGTTTCCCCAACTTTTACGGGTTTAGGTGGCAAATTGGGTGAGAGCAAACTCCAAGCGCTTGCGCTCATGGTGAGCGCTTGGAACGGGTCTTGCAGCATTTTGAGTTGCTCCCCTGACTTCTCCCCTTCCTCCTTGACAGGCTTGAATTCCACGACTTTCCCATCTGGGGCGATTTTCATCATAACCTTCGTGGTTGGCACTTCCTGTTCTGCAGGTTGCGTCCCTTCCGTTGGGGAGACAAGTCTCATCTTCCCGCTCACCGTCAGAAGCAAAGTTGCCGTGCCATCGTTAGCCACTTCCTTGACAACTTGCTCTTGGGTCAGTTCGCCCTTGAATTGCAAATCTGTAGCCACTCCGACTTCGCTGACCAAATTAACTTTGCCTTCAACTGTGACCTTGTAGTTCAAAGTTTGTCCCGGCTGATAGCGGAGTTTGAGTGCAATTTCTTGGGCAGCGACAAAGCCAGCCACTAACCCGATTAGCCCTAAAACCAACAATGAGCGAAACCAAAAAGGTTTCATGTCCATCACCCTTTCACCGGAATTCGCTTAACCGTTCCATCATTTTTGCGTGCCACAGGATTAGACGCAAGGTCAAAAGTTGCGGCAAACTTTGGCGGGTGATTTTGATGCTCGTTCAGAGGCTTAGGCAAATTTTGGAAAAAGTCCAACAGGGTCGGATGAGCGTTGATGACGCTTTGCGCGAACTGAGACATTTGCCCTTTCAAGAATTGGGCTTTGCGAAAATTGACCACCATCGCCTTATCAGGCGTGGCTTCCCCGAAGCCGTCTTTTGTCCCAACAAGACCCCAGAACAAGTGGCTAAAATCGTTGATGCGATGTCAAAAACGGGCGTGACCGTCTTGGCTACAAAAGCAAACGAAGCCCATTACGAAGCAGTCAAGAAGGTTGTCCCTCAAGCCATCTATCACGAACTCGCAAGGCTCATCATCGTTGAGGGCAAAGAACCCAGCAAACTCCCACCCGAAAAACAACCTCATATCGTCGTCATGTGCGCTGGGACGGCTGATTTGCCTATCGCCGAGGAAGCAGCCTTGACCGCTGAGCACGCAGGCTGCAAAGTGACCCGCATCACCGATGTTGGGGTTGCTGGGATTCATCGCTTGTTAGAGCATCTGCCTGTTTTGGAGACAGCAGATGTTTTGGTCGTCGTTGCCGGGATGGAAGGGGCACTGCCGAGTGTCGTGGCTGGATTGATGTGGCAACCAGTTATCGCCGTCCCGACAAGTGTCGGATACGGTGCAAGTTTTCATGGGCTGTCTTCCCTCTTGACGATGCTAAATGCTTGTTCTCCGGGGATTGCCGTCGTCAACATAGACAACGGCTTCGGTGCGGGCTACCTTGCTGCTCTCATAGGTCGTATGGCTAAAGGCACGCTGTTTCAACCTGCCAAGCCGTAGTTTCGCCCAACGGTATACGGAAGGAAAAACTCATTGCTCCAACGGCAGCGAGACCCAATTGCCACTTTGGGCAGACCGATAAATTGCTTCCATCAATTCGTGAACTTTCAATGCGTCATCAAAATCTGGCTTTGCTGGCTTGTCGTTGACGATAGCGTCAAGGAAGCAGAATTGGGCGTGGACATGGGAGCGCATCCAGCCCAAAGTGAACTTAGGTGACGGGTAGGATGCAGGTGGCGGATACTTTTGGACCGTTGACAGTTTCTTGAAGCCCCACTCACTCGGTGGTTGGGTTCGGTCAAAAACCCAGAGCCAGTTTGGCTCCATCAAGTTGAATGCCATTGCACCTTTTTCGCCATGAACTTCAAACCTGAGTTCGTCTTCAGTTCCTGTTGCCACCCGCGAGAACTCAACATAACCTAAAGCCCCGCTCTTGAACCGAATCAGCGCCGACGCTGCATCGTCAACTTCAACAGGCGCTTTCCTGCTTGGGTCTTCAGGCAAAGGTCGCTCCTTGATGAAAGTCTCGGTCATCCCGCAAACAGCAACGGGCTCATCCACACCTTCAAGAAGCCACAACATCAAGTCCAGAAGGTGCGGTCCTAAGTCAACGAGGACGCCACCGCCGATAATTTCTTTCCGAAGCCGCCACTCCAAAGGTCGGTTCGGGTCAATGTAGCCAGAATGCAAGTAGCAGCCGCGAAAGTGAAAGAGACGACCGATGAAACCATTTTGAGCGAGTTCCTTCGCCTTCATCGTTGCGGGAAAGAAGCGGTATTCGGACACAACCTGAACCTTGACACCTTGCTTTGCTGCCTCTCTCGCCAAAGCAGCAAGTCCCTTCGCTTCCTCGTAACTGTAAGCGAGGGGCTTTTCGCAATAGACATGCTTGCCTGCTTGCAATGCCTCTCGGATGATTTCCCCGTGCCATCGGTTAGGGACGCAAATGTCAACGACTTGGACTTCAGGATGATGGATGACTTCACGGTAGTCGGTGGTGCGGAAGAAGAAGCCTGCCTGTTCACGCCCTGCTTCTGCTGCTTGCTCGTTGACATCACAAACTCCGACCAATTTGATGTTGCAAGGCTCGCCGTTGTAAAGGAGCGGGATTGTCCGCCAAGCGTAAGTGTGGACTCGCCCCATCAAACCATAACCAATGACCCCAACGCCGATTGTCATCTTTGCCATCATGCCTCACCCCTTTCGCTCTGTGGGCTCGCTTTGTCGCTTCACCCAAGCGACGATAGCGTCAACGAGACCTTTAACGGTATGAACACTTGCGACAATTTGAGGCTCAATGCCGAATTCCCTGCAGGCTTGCCCCGTCACCGGACCGATAACGGCAACTACGGCGCTATCAAGGATTTTCCTCGCCCTCTCGCTGCCCAAAACTTCAAAAAACGCCCAAACCGTTGATGGGCTGGTGAAGGTGACAATGTCAATTCTTTGCCCAAGCAATTCGTTCAGTCGCTCGTTGGGCAGTTGATTTGGGACAGTTCGGTAAGCGTGAACTTCCTCAACGACTGCCCCAAGTTCCCTTAACCTTTTCGCCAGAATTTCCCTCGCACCTTGAGCGCGCCAAAGCAGAAAACGAAGCGGTCTTTTCTCCTCCGCTTCCTTCAGCAGACGCTCAAACATCTCCGCCAAACCTTCGTTCGTGTATTGGTCTGGCATCGCATCGGGCGTGAACCCGAAATCCTCAAGGGCCTTTCCAGTCGCAGGACCTATGACAGCGAACTTGGTGGAACGAAGGTTCTGGAGATCAGCGCTTCTGCAACGAACCCGCTCAAAAAATGTCCTGACGCCGTGAACGCTGGTGAAAACAATCCAATCGTAGCCGCCAGCCAAAGCCCTCTCAATCGCTGCATCCAAAACGGTTTCATCCTCTGAGGGTTCAATGCGGATTAGAGGCAACTTGACAGTCTCAGCGCCCAAACTTTCCAACTTACTTGCAAGCGCTTCCGCTTGCTCTTCCGCCCTCGTAACCAAAACTCGCTTGCCCATCAAAGGTCGGTCAGCCATCTTAAGCGTCACCCAGCCAAAAGATTGTCACACCCACCACATTGCCAGACAGGTGTGATTAATGACGAAGTTAGCGGCGAATTCAGCACCGCCCTTTATGAGTAACAACCGTTGAAGACATCCAACGAATGTAGCGCCGCCTTTTACAGGCGACAGTCGTTGAAAAAACTTTGTGAGGATGTGATTACTGCCTTGCCGCAATTTTGCAGTTGGGCAGAAGCCAGACCATCCGAAGAAATCTCACTTTGTTCTGCCAGAAAGAAACTGAGAGCGAAAACCAACATTCAAGCCATCGCTTTTGCCCTCCGCTACAGGCTAATCCGTTGACTTTCATCAAACCGTAGAGTTCATATCTTGATGTGCTGACAGAGAGTGTTCTAAAAGTCAAAAATTTCCTTCCCATGCTGCGGGCTTTAACCCATAGATGGGACAAGGGACACGGGACATGGGACACGAGTCGTTCAAAGGGTGATTGCCGTCGGGGGCAAGCCCCGACGCTACCTCTACCGCTCACTTTTTTCCCAACACATGAAAGGTTTTAGGAAGGTTTTGAGATGAGTTCTGTAGTTGATGACGAAGAAACTGAGCGCCGACTTTAGTCGGCGAATTTTCTTGGAGGGTCGGGCTCTTACCCGACCGAAAATTTCGGCACGGCAGGAGCCGTGCCATCCGATTTTTCGCCGAATGAATTCGGCGCTCAAAAATTTCGTCATCAACCACTGGCTTAAGCCAAACTTATTGGCAAATGGTGATGTCGGCAAATCGGCAGGTCGGGAAAAGGTGGCGAATGGCGAGCGGCAAATAGTTTGACCACCCACCCGAGGTGGGTTGCTACAAATTCAAAGCAGGCTAAAGCATGCTAATCGGGTTGAGAGTTGTGAGTTAGGTTTTTTCTTTGAACGCGCAACCCGCAACTGACAAATTTTTCATGTTAGCCTGCTTTAGCAGGCTTCGTTTTTGTAGCCACCGACTTCAGTCGGTGGAAAATTGGGGGACAAGGCTCCTGCCGAGCCGAAAAAAACGGCAGCCAATGGTGAGTAGCGAATGGCGAATAGTTTGGAGGGGCGGGCTCTTACCCGACCGCAAAATTTCTTTAATCGGCGAAAAACTTGGGAGGGCGAGGCTCCTGCCGAGCCGAAAAAAAAACGGCAGCCAATGGTGAGTAGCGAATGGTGAATAGTTTTTCTGGAGGGCAGTGCTTATGCACTGCCGCCTAAAAATTTCGGTCGTGCGGGAGCACGACCCTCCAGTCAAAAACTATCAAACGCCAAGCAAGTTCAGCGCTCAAAGAAATCTGTCATCAAATCCCGTGCCCCTTGCCCCGTGTCCCTTATCCATCACTGGCTGAAGCCGATGGCATAGGGGTTTTAGAACACACTTCCTATCTCAGTTCAAGTTGTAACCTTGATCCTGCCGTTAGCGAAATGGGCGTCGGGAAACGAAGGACGAGCCAATCGCCTTCTGTGCTCACTTTTGCCTTCAACGGTTTCCTGTCAAGGGCGACAGAAACTTGATGCTTTGCGAAACCTTTGACCTGCAATCGCAGTTCCTTCAAGTCAAACTTGCCACTGATAACTTGCCATGTCGCTGAGAGTCGTTTTGTCGTCTCCGTCCAATTGAGAATGCCCCAACATGTGCCTGCGAAGAAAGGCACTTTAAAGTTTTGGGTTTCAAACTTGGGCGCAAACTGCATCGTTCCTGAGTGGACATCACACGAAAAGCCTGTCGCTGCAAGAAGCAGACTCCAACTTGAAAGTGCACGAATGTAGTAGTGTCCGCACTCAATTTCAGCGAACGGGTTACGCTTTTCTCCCGTGTATCGGTTGCGAGCGCCTTGGACAATTTTCAATGCTTCGTCTTTCATGCCGCACCAAATCAGCAAAGCGGCGACTTCATACTCATGCCCAGTCCAAACCTCGTCGCAATAAAGGATCGGTCTTTGAGGGCGACCACCGTTTGGCCAAGTGCAAACAATTAACCCGCTTTCGTCGCCTTCAGCGAAGACCCGCTGGCTGTGTTTGAAGCCGCGCAAACTTTTCCGCCAGTTGTAGCGGAAGATGCTCCAAAGCGCCGTCTTGACCATCCCTTCAGGCAGCAAGTAACCCAAATCCAAAATGAACGCCCACCACTGTCCAAGCAATTGGTCACTGTGGCAGCCAATGCCCCAGCAGTTGTTTTGCTCGTAAACTTCGGGTGGGACATTGGGAGCATCATAAGCGTTGATGAAAAACTCGCCGTTCCAGCATCGCTGGACATAACCTTGCCTTCCGCTTTCAAACCGCTTCCGACATTCATCCACCAGTGCCTTCAAGTCGCCGATCCCCAGTCCCTGATCCCCAGTCCCCAAAACTTCCGCCATTCGTTCCACTGCCTTCAATGCAGCCAGATACAGCGTGCCGATGAAAGTGTTGCTGCCGAAGGTGTGGATGTCGTAGGTGTTGGGTTGCTCACCGCTGATAACGCCGTCACCGTCAGGGTCAAACTGCTCAAAGATGTGACTCATCAACTTGGCGACATGCGGAAACATGTCCGCAAGCCAATTGACATCACCGCAGATTTGAAATTCGCGGTAAGTTTTCAGCACTGCCCCGAGCATCCCGTCCAGAGCAGGATTGTAAGGACCGCCGATGCCGCGCTCCCAAAGCCTCGGCAAATCCAAAGGCACGATGACGCGGTGCGGGATGTAACCTTTTTCAGGGTGCTGCTGAACCTTCCACTCAACGAACCGCATCGTCCGCTCAAGTTCAGGGAACAAGAAAGCGATGCTTTGAGCATAGTTGTAGACATGGGTGCAAGTTAGAGGGCAGCAACTGTCAGCGCCTTCAAAACCGTAAAAGTTGCCGTCTTCAAGCCACATCAAAACACTGCTGCGCAAAATAGCCAAGTTGGAAGCGACTGCGTCTTTGATAGCGTCAGGCAAGGAATTGTCCCACAAAGCGTCGGAAAGAGTTTTCGTTTCTCGGTAAAGGCGGTCAGCGTTTTGAGCGAAATAGCGGACAACTTCTCTTGCATCAGAAAACCAAGCGTTGTATCGGTTGCCGAGCCGATAGCGATATTCGTAAGGAGGTGCCCAACCGTAGCGCTCCGTTCGGTAACGGTTGGGAAAGTGCCAAGCGAGAACAAAAGTCACTGATCGGCGTTCATTGGGCTTCAAAGTGATTTTTGCGCTTACAGCACCGCAGCAAGTTTTGCCAGGTTCTGTCGGTGCGGGGTGCTGGGTGCGAAGTGCGGAATTAAATGCTCCGTCATCGGCGAAGTCCTTCCACATTGCTTGGACATCCTCATGTTGCGTCAAAGTTGTGATTTGCCAATCTCTCTTGTCGCCTTTAACTGCTAACGCCATCGTGCCGAAAGCGGGTGCTGTCTTGCGCCAACCTGTCATGGGCGTGTAGCGAGTTTCGTTGGCTTCAGCAATGAGCGTGCCCACAAGGGCTTTCCGATGTCCCACTTGTGCCCACTCATTGGGCGAACCGAAAACGACCACCAAATTACCCTTGCCCACTCGCGCCTTGACAATGAGCGGTTTTCCGTCGGGAGTTTGAGCCAGAACTTGACTTGAAGGATCGGAACGCCAACCCATAGCCTCCCAGAAGCGATTGACCGTCAGCGTCCTTTGAGAGCCGTTCATAACAGCACTCATCGGTTCGCCTTCCCGCCACCTCAACTCATCCCACGCAAAAGGCAACTGTTGCAGCAACTGCTTTGCTGCTTGCGGGTCAACGAAAGGTGACGAAGGCGAATCGCTGAAGACGATATGGTCAACAAGGATGTGACCCCAACCGCCTGTTTCCATGTCCACGATTTCAAGTTGCGCTTCCTTGCCGATGAACTCGCTGACATCCCATCGTTCGGGCAAAAGTTGCTCGCTGTTTCTTCCCGTCGCCGTCCGCACAACTTTGCCGTCAACGAGCAAGTTCAGGCAACAGCGCCCTGGATGGCGACCACCGCCGATGAGGAAGTGGATGAAACGCTTGGTGATTTTGAAGGGGCGGGAGATTGCTCGTCCAGTCGTCGTGTCGTCGGGATTGAAAGTGTTGACAAAGAACTTGCCTTTCCAACCT
>Ga0209393_1000650_pt1 | contig 16258 bp, 18 predicted proteins | sample SSWtaG_2_FD_184117 | JGI IMG/M metagenome (GOLD analysis project Ga0209393, IMG submission 184117) | Hot spring microbial communities from Sandy's Spring West, USA to study Microbial Dark Matter (Phase II) - SSWsed_130316 (SPAdes)... | ecosystem: Environmental > Aquatic > Thermal springs > Hot...
CGCCTATTATCGCCGTCTCGTTTTGTTTTATTATCCCCATTTCCCTCAGTCTCTGGATTAGGTCTACTATGTGGGCTTTTCCGTCAATCTCTACGACGACTTCTTTCTTATAGTCTAGGTCAAACAGCCGGAGTTGCATATTACCGGTCTGCCTCCGGTGGGAAGTATCCAAATGACATATAAATTGCCGGCGTGTCGGCAAGTCTGTGGCCTTTCATTGCTTCTATCATGGCGCGGAGGTTCCGCCAGCTGGGAGTCACAAAACGCATGCGATAGACGCGTTGCGTCCCGGTGGTCCACAGGTGGAGTAGGGTGGCTCCTCTCGTCGCCTCGACGAGGGCTAGGTATTCGCCGGGCTCTGGGTACATGTAGGTGTAGACCCCCAACACGCCGCCGATGCCCTCCCGCCTGTATTCCGGGTTTTTAAAGAGCAGAGCCTCATCGATTACGTCGCCGTCTGGCAATTGTTTGAGTAGTTGCTCCACGATATGCATTGACTCGTAGATCTCCCGCCACCTCACCAACGTCCTAGCCCAAGCGTCTCCCGCCTTTTCTGTCACAACTTCGAAGTCCACCTCTCCATAGGCGTCGTAGGGATGTGCCCTCCGCACGTCGTAGTCTATGCCGGAGGCCCTGGCGAAGGGTCCCACAACCCCCAGCTCAGCTACTGCCTTTGCGTCTAATACGCCGACGCCCTCCAGCCGGGCTTTGGTGACTGGGTTGTCGAGGAAAAGCGTCTTGAAATCTTTCAGCTTACGTCTGGTAACCTCCAGGAGACGCCTTACCATCGCTACGTGTTCCGTCTTGAAATCGCGCCGCACCCCGCCCGCTACGGGATAGGCGATGGTGGTCCGTGCACCTGTTATCTTGGCAAAAACCTCGGCGTATAGATCCATAAGGGCAAAGCCCCACATGAAGGCGGTGGTGTGCCCTAAGAAGACGCCTAGCAACGCCAGGTCGTAGAGGTGCGTCCTGATTCGGCTGAGCTCGGCCATTACAGTCCTGAGGCACTTGGCGCGGGGCGGCGGCTCTAGGCCTAGGGCTTTCTCCAAGGCCAGCACCAGGGGGTATGTGATGTTCATGCTGTCCATTATGGAGGCCTTTTCCACAAGCGGTATCAAGGTCCAGTACGGCCTGTTTTCCGCCAGCTTCTCAATTCCTCTATGTACAAAGCCCGGGTCGGGCACCACGTCTACAATGATGTCGCCGTCTAGCACTACGAATAGCCGCATGTGGCCGGAGCCGGGGTGTTGCGGCCCCACCACCAGGGTGAGCCCCCGTCTGCCGCCCCTAAGCTCTTCCTCTAACTGTATATAGAATGTGTTCCCAACCTCTACGTTGAAGGGCCACTCAGTTCTCTGCATGGCTTATCTGCTCCTGTACTTTCGTCACGGCTTTAAGCACAGCCTCCGGCGTGGGCGGGCAGCCGGACACATAGGCGTTCACCGGCACGACTTTGGAGGCGGGAACCATGTGGTAGCTGCCGTAGAACACGCCGCCTTTTATTGCGCAGGCCCCCATGGCGATCACGTACTTAGGCTCCGGCATCTGTTCATATACATATTTTACAAATTTGGCCATCTTAAGAGTGATGGTGCCCTCTATCACTATGATGTTGCTCTGCCGCAGGCTTCCCATTGGCAACATGCCGAATCGCTCGGCGTCGTAGACGGAGCCGAAGACGTGGCCGAACTCAACGCCGCAGCAAGCAGTGACGAGGTGGGGGGGCCACAGAGACCACTTAGTGCCCCACCTAGCTATCTTAGACACAACCCCAGAGATAAGGGGCTTCATCGCAACTTCCTCTTTATGTTTATATAAAAGTTTCTGAAATTTTATATAATTAAGATTTCGGGGAGATATGGATTTCATTTAGCCAGTTGCCTAACTCCATCTTCTTATATCTGCAAGTAGTTTGAAATATCGCGCCGTCACCGCAGCTACTGCGGCTAGCAACAAAGTCAATGCAATGGCGACTGGGCCCGTCGCCGGGTCTCTCTGCGTCAAGACAGCCACTACGGCGAGCCCCACGGCGGCCTCCACCACAGTCACTAGATAGACGTATCCGAAGTACTGCATCAAAAGACGTCTCTGCACTGGGCCGTAGGGCGGGCCGCCTGCCTCAAACCTTCTCTCCTTCACTTCCGAGGGTCGTTTTGGCGAGAAGAGGTAGCCCACCACTACTAAAAGCACCAACACGCCGAGGAACAAGACGACGAAGAGAAGAACCGCTACCATATCCACGCCACCGCCAGCGACCAGAGAACCGCGGCGGTGGAGAGAGCCAGGAGTTTGCCCCACCCGATCCTAAGGGCTTGGTCTATCCGGTACCGCGGGTAGATGGCCCTCACCAGCATGGCAGGGAGGAAGAAGACGCCCATCTTGACCAGGTTGGCCAAAACGCCTAAAATGCCGCTGAACGGTTGCCAGCCGCCGAGGAAGAGGACGGATCCCAGGAGGGAGAGGACGTACAGCTTTACGTAGTTGGCGCCGAAGGCGTATATAAACAGCGTCGAGCCGTATTCTGTGTAGGGACCCACCACGACCTCGGGCTCTGCCTCGGGGATTTCGAAGGGAAACCTCGTCGTTGCCATTAAGAGAGCAACCATGTAGACGACGAACGCCAACGGGTTAAGGAAGACGCCCCATGCGCCCGACTGGGCCTCCACCACGGCGAAGGGATCAGCTGTGCCGTATAACAGAAACATGGAAAGAGCCGCCAGCAATAGCGGCACCTCATAGGCGGCGGTCAGCAGAATCTCCCTCACGGCGCCTATATATGTGAACTTGTCAGCCTCTATCCACGCCATGGCCACCACCAGAACGGCGACAAGGAGCACCAGCACCACCGCCAGGGCGATGCCGTAGGGGTTGTGCGCCATCACAACGCCGGGCGCCACGGCGATAAAAACAACAGGTAGCCCCTCTGCGAAAAACAGAAAAATAGGCGATGCGACGAAGAGAAGCCTATTGGTGTGTCTCGGCAGAACAAGCTCAGAAAACACAAGCTTAAACAAGTCAGCCACAGGCTGGAGGAAGCCTCCTATAAGCCGCGAGACGTAGAGCGGGCCGTAGCGCCACTGAACCCGCGCCACCAGCTTCCGCTCCAGCCAGATGGCAACCACCAAAAAGCCAAATATGCCGAGGACTCCGGGGAAGATCACGGCGGCGAAGACATCCGGCGGAAGAGGTAGCTCCATGGCGTTGTACACGTCGGTCTTAAAATGTTTAAGTTATGTCAAGAGCTGTATCCAGAAATAGGGAGAGGAGAAAACTAAAATTTTATATCACTGAAGTTAACACCCCCACACCACCCAGTTAAAAGGGCTCTTCCACCAGCCTACAGCACCCGAGCCGTCAACGTACGTCAGCGCGGCAACCTCTCTTCAACACACAAGCCACATAGTGCATCCCCCAGTGCCCTAGCTCGTTTAAGGCCCGCCCCAGCTCATATTCATCCCGGAGCTCTGTGACGGGGTTGGTTTGACGCCGTCGCATAGGCATATAAAGGAACGGCCGCAGAGGAGGCTAAGCGTAGGGCTGCGGGGATGTGGATATTTACGGGGGCGGTTACGCGCTGACTAGCGACTTCGTGCCGGCCAGCGGCTCGGCGTCGTCTGGGTCCATTTCGCTAGGCCTGCGATATACGTCGAGATTTGTCCACACGATCTCTGTGTTGTTCACATGTTGTAGAGACCCGGTGGGACAGGCGTCTACGCAGTAGCCGCAGAGTATGCAACGACCCCAGTCAATCCCTGGGTACCGCCTCCCGTCGGCCTCTAGGTGGAATTTTATGGCCTTCGCCGGGCACACCGCCTCGCAGAGCTGACAACTGATACATTTAGACCTGTCGTTCACGATAAATCCTCTTACTCTGTCGCCGTAGTCCCTACGCTCCTCTGGCCACCGGACTGTCAAGGGCGGCTGAAGTAGTTGTTTCAGCGCCGTGGCGAAGAGCTTGAGGTGTATGATCATCTACGCTCTGTAAGACAGGGCAAGTTGGGATCAACGGGCCCGATAACCTCTCTACCCATGATTCTGTTGATCTCCTCCACGTCTCTGTCGATAACTCGCTGAATGTATTCAATCTCGTCAGGCTTCAAGTGTCTGAACCGGCCTTGGAGCTGTAGGAAGCACTTCACGTGTTTGCGCCTAGGCACGGGCACCGTAACTCTGAATTCGCCGTTTTCAATCTCGTAGTTGACCCAGTAGCCGGTCTCCGTGGCGAGTTCAAGCACCCTAATGGCGTACTTCGGCTCGAAGCGCCAGCCTGGGGTGCAGGACTGGAGTATGTGGATGAAGGAGGGGCCGTCCACCTCAGCCGCCTTCTTGAACTTGTAGACCATGTCGTGGACGTAGGCTGGGTTGGCCGTGGCGACGTAGGGAATCCCGTGCGCTGCCGCTATGGCGGCCATAGGCTTCTTATGGGTTACGTTGCCTGGAATCTTCTTCCCAGCTGGTGCAGTGGTGGTGGATGCGCCAAACGGCGTAGTGCCGCTTCTCTGTATGCCCGTGTTCATGTAGCCCTCGTTGTCATACATGATGTAGATAACTCTGTGCCCCCTTTCTAACATTCCGCTTAGCGCCTGGAAGCCAATGTCTGCGGTGCCGCCGTCGCCTGCGAACACTACGACGTTGATCTTGCGGTTAGGGTCTATGACTCCTCTCCTCTTAAGCGCCTTGATGGCGGCCTCTATGCCGGAGGCCACAGAACCGCCGTTGCCGAAGGCCACGTGTATCCACGGCACGGCCCAGTTAGTGCGTGGGTATACCACTGTGGACACCTCGGCACAGCCCGTGGGGTTGACCACTACTGTGTCGGGCCCAAACACCTTTAACATATGCCGCGCGATTACGCCTATGGTGCAACTGGCGCAGAGGCCGTGGCCTGGCAGGAAGAACTCCTCCTGTGGTAGTTCAAAGTTGGCGTACTCGTACTGGCCTTGGTATTCCTCTGCCGCCTTAATCGCAGTCTTGACAAGGTGGCTTCCTCTTATATACACTGGGACCTTGGCGAAGCGACCGCCGCTACTCATAGCCGCCCCTCAGCCCGATGGTGTATGTCTGGTTGGGAGCCCAGAAACCTTTCAAGACTTTTATCGCCGCCTCGTAGATCATGTCGCTGTCCACAGCCCTCATGCCTATGGTGGCCAAGGCGCTGTAGATCGGCCTCTGCAGAGTGGCGGCGATCTCCATGGCCATGGGGCCTTGGAGATAGGCGCCGTGGTTGATGGTTCTATCTATCACAAACACCTTGTCGACTCCGTCAAGCGCTTTTTTTAACATCTCGCCAGGCCACGGCCTTATTACTCTGAGTTTCAACGCGCCTGCCCTCACCCCCTCCTGCCTCAGTCTGTTTACTACCTTCTTCACAAGGCCGTATATGGAACCGTACGTCACTATGACAAACTCCGCGTCCTCTGTGCGGTATGTGTGGAAGAGGCCGTAACGCCTTCCAAACCACTTGCCGAACTCTGCATCAACCTCCTCAATTACTTTCTGCGACTCTCTAAGAGCCTCAACGGCCTGCCACCTAATTTCCCAATACCACTCGGGGGTCCCAACTGCGCCTAGCTGAGCCGGGTTGTCTACGTCTAGCCTAACCCACGTCCGGGTTATGGGGGCGAACCGCATCACCTCCTCCTCGTCCTCAGGCACGTCCAGCGGCTGGAGCACGTGGCTAGTCCAGAACCCGTCGTAGGCAACAACCGCCGGCAGATGCACACGTGAGTCCTCAGCCACGCGGTAAGCCTGGATGACGGTGTCGAAAGCCTCCTGGGCGTTCTGCGCGATGTAGATAATCCAGCCAAGCTCCCGCATAGACATTACGTCGCTGTAGTCGCCCCAGACGTTGATAGGCGCCGAGTAGGTGCGCACCGCCATGCCCATCACGATGGGGAGCCTCAACCCCACGGCTATGGGCAAGTTCTCGTACATATGGGCAAGCCCTTGCGACGAAGTTTCTGTAAACGTACGGGCGCCCATGGCCGAGGCTCCGATTACGGCAGACATGGCGGAGTGTTCGCTCTCGACAGGTATAAATTCGGCGTCAAGCTCGCCGTTGTTTGTATATTCGGCCAGCTTCTCAACTACGGGGGTCTGCGGGGTGATGGGATATGCGGCGATTACTTCAGGTCGGCACATCTTGACTGCGAGCGCCACCGCGTGGTTGCCGGTCAGCGCGATCCTCCTCTGGGCGATCTTCTTCTCTACCGGGACTAGGGCCTGGGCAGTCATATCTCTCTCACCATCTTAATTGCTCCAGTGGGACAGACCTCAGCGCAGACGCCGCAGCCCTTGCAGTACTGGTAGTCGAAGTCTATCACCTTCATCCTAAACATGCGGCCGCGGGGCCCCGTCGTCTCCTTCCAAGCCTCAATCACAGCGTCGTCGGGACAGTACATCCAACACTTCCTACACATGATACACTTAGAGTGGTCAATCACAGGCTTCTCCAGGCGCCACCCGCCCGTGGTGTAGAAGAGGCTTGAGCCGGGAAACACGGCGCCGGCCTTAGAAACCTCAGCCCACCCCACCACCTCGTAAGGACCTGTCAAAAAGGCCGACGTCGTCGATATTATGCCCTTCGGTTTGGCCATCTCCTCTACTCTCTCCGGCGGGATGACCACGGCGGTCTCATACGCCTCTTTAGTCGCAGCGAAGTTCTCCTCCACCGCCTTCCCCAACTGTGTCTCAAATGCGGTCTTTATAGATTCGAGACGGGGGATGCCCATCACCTTGGAGAAGGCGCCCGCCAGCGGGCCGTTGGGCACGGGCAGGCCCACGTGTTTGAGGGCTATCCCAACTGCGTCTAGCAGAACCAGATGAACGTCGGTTCTGCCTATAATCTTCTTCACCTCCTCGGGGGGCTTCGCCGTGTTCACTATCACATACCCGCCGGGCCTCACCGCGTCTATGGCGAATCTCATGGGGTCGATAAGCTTGTCGTCAAATATCACAGCCACATGGGGGGTCTTCACGGGTTCTTGGTCCTCGATGGGGTTCTTGTCGATGGTCAGAAACGCCTTGACGGGGGCGCCTCTCCTCTCCGCCCCAAACTCCGGGTTCGCTATGGCGTAGAAACCGTCTATGACAGACGCGTTAGCCACAATGTATGTGGCTGTGACGATCCCCTGGCCACCACGCCCAAGCCAGACCGTTTCGATTCGCATGTCAATAACCTTGAATCTACTTTAAATCTCTTTACTTCATTACATACTGCACAGAAAAATTGCTTAGGTTGAAATTGTCTTTTATAATAATGAACTAACGTGATGAATAAACCAGAGGGGGGCCACGACGCCGAGCGCCGCCACGGCCGCCGCAGCGAGGACGGGCACAGCTGAGCGGCCGGCCGGCAGTTGGTCCATAAGTCTGAAGTAATACGGCGCCACAAGCACCACATTTGCAAGGACATACAACGCGGGACCCCAGCCCAGCTGCTCCGCCGTGATTAGAACTAGCAACATCTTTGGCCAGAAGCCAAAAAGCGGGGGAAGCCCGATCTGATGTATGGCAAGTATCTTGCCGCTCCACAGAGGCGCCCCTGCCGCCATGGTGTAGAAAAGGCCTAGTTTCCCAAAGGCGTCGGCGAGCACAAGCGCGAGGGCTACCTCGGGGTGGAGAGGGTAGACAAACACAGCAAACCCAGAATGCGCAACAGTGGAGTACGCCAATATGCGGCGGAGGTCAACGCTGGTCAAAGCGCCGAGGTTCCCCACCGCCATGGAAAGGCCGCCGAGGGCGAAGGCAAGCGTGGCCGGGGGGGTCGGCTTGAAGGCAAGGAGGGCAAAGGCCGCAGAAAGCTTTGGCAGACTTGCCAATATGGCAAGCCCGGCGGGGTGCGACCTGCCATATACGTCGGGGACCCAGAGAAACATCGGGGCCACCCCCAGCTCCAGAGCCACGGCCAGCAGGATGAAGGACTCCCCCAGCGGCGACCCCCGCTGAGCCACGCCGATAAACAGAAAGGCGGAGGCGAAGGCTGAGATCACCAAATACCTAAAGACCCCCTCCAGACTCCCCCTATCCCTCGTCGTGGGGAGGAGGGCAGCCGGCGAAAGTATCGCCAACACAAAGCCAAAGGCCTTGAGATACGGCTCCTGCTGAAACATGAGATATACACCAGAGAGAGACAAGGCCGAGGCCAGCCCGGCGTAGTGCCTAAACACGCCGCTCCCCACGGCCACGACGCCGAGGTAGAAGGGAAGGGCAAGCAACGCCAGCGGCGTGACCCCCCAAATATTCCAGAAGATGTAGGTAATAAAGGCGACGTCAGCCGCAAGGCTCCACCGGCCAAAGCCTATCAACACCCTGGCGGCGAAGTAGGCCGTTAGGATGTAGATCACCTCCATATCCCCAACGCAAGAGCCACGGCTATTATGAAGGCAAATGCGACACCCACGGCGTAGAGGTAGTAGTCCAGCCTCAGCCCAGCCACGCCAGCAGAGGCTCGGCGGATAAGCGCCACGAGACCATCGTGAAGAGCCACGTCGACAAGCCAATCAACAAAAGTCACAGCATCAACCACAAGCTGCCAGAGAGGCGCCGAGGTCTGCAAAGACCTGTCAACTGCCCTATCTACCACGGCCACAAGCCGCCAGAGGCCGTTAAACACAGCCGGCGCCACCCTGTCGAAAACCACCGGCAGATAAAGCCGCCGCTTGAGCACCTCCACGTCGCCGAGAAACGCCAACCCGCCGCCCACGAAGGCGAAGAAAAGGACAGGCGAAGGCACGGCGTAGAGCAGGAAGTTGGGCACCACCAAGAGGGCGAGATAAGGAATCCACATCGGCCCCCAGTCGTTCACAGTAGGAAGCCGTAGTAGCCGCCCTAGGTAGCCGACGGTGAGCGCCGACACAACCACAGTCCACAAGGGGGCCTCGTTCTTAGCCAAGGCGCCAGTCGGCAGGACCCCCACTAACATGAGCATGCCCAACGCGATGGCTACCTTAGCGGCTAGGGGATACGCGTCGGGAAACCTGCTGTGCGTCACGTGTATCGCGTGGCCCACAGCCATGAAGAGAGCCGCCTTGGCGAAGCCGTGTGCGTATATCAACAACGCCGCCTCATGAGGATTCTTAAGCGCGACGGCGGTGATCATACCTAGATAAGACGCCGTAGACGCCGCCAAGACGAGCTTAGGCTCCCTCTGCCCAAGCGCCATGAGGCCGCCGACAACGGCGGTGGCGGCGCCCACTAGAAACGCTACCTCGACAGCCCACCCGGCGAGGAGAGGACCCAGCTTAAGGAGGAGGATAGGCCCCGCCTTCACCATGGTGGAGCTGTGAAGCAACGCGCTGACAGGCGTGGGGGCGGACATCGCAGTCAGAAGCCAGTCTGTGAAAGGCAGCTGAGCCGCCTTGGCGAAAGCCGCCGTGAGGATAAGCGCGGAGGCCAAGTCACCCGCTGGCCCCCAGTCGCTTATGAAAGGCCCGTACCTCAAGGCCATGCCGCCGAGGGCGATCAACAACGCCGCAGTTCCCACCTCCACCGTGACGATAGCCCTAAACGCCGAGGAGGAGGGCGGCCAAAGCCACGTAATGCCGCCAGCCCTCGCGCCGTCGCCCACATACCCCATCTCATCCCCGTCGCGGTAGGTCAAGATAAGCCCCCAGCTGGCGATGTCGAGGCCGGCCCACCCCAACGCCAGGAGGACCCAGTGGTCGGCCAGGAGGAAAAGCTCCATCGACCCAAAGAAAACCCCCATCCAGCCCCAGAACCAGCCTAGCCTCTCCGCCTCCCTCATGTAGAAGTGGGAATACACGACGATGGCCAGATACACCGCGGCGACAAACGCGGCGAATTCGTTGTGCTTAAGAAAAGGCGTAGACGGCCAAGCGCCGCCCAGTAGCCCAGCTAGAAATACCGTAGCGGCGGCGACGGCGGCGTAGCCCCTCGTCGCGAGGAGGTCGGCCAACGCGGCGGCGAAGGCGACCGCCAGCAGAAGCTCTAGTGTAGCCATAGCGGCAACGCGGCGAGGAGGAGGTAGGGCGCCAAGGCCGACGCCATGATCGCGGCGTACATCTCGGCAGGGTACTCAACGCGCCCCTCGCCGGCCCTATACATCTGGTTAAAAAGATAGAAGCTGTATACGGCTGTTGAGACTAAGGCGAAGAGGGCCAACGCAACCACGTAAAGCGCCTGAGGCACGCCGGCGGCCAGGTACGCCTTGCCGACGAGGTTTATGCCGAAGAGCCCCGCCAACGCGACGAAGCCTAGGACGCTCGCCGCGAGGAGGTGTCTATCCCACCGAGCCTCGCCGATGGCTCTGGTATGAAGCGACACGATGTAAAGCCCCGCCAACATGAAGAGGGCGGCCTTGGCGAAGGCGTGTCCGACGAAGAGTAGTGCGGTGGCGGCGTAGCTCACCTCGACGTTTTTAATAGAGGCCGCCGCCACCAAGAGGCCCATGTTGGCAACTGTGCTATCCGCCAGCGCCCTCTTGAAATCCGTCTCCCGAAACACCAACAAAGAGCCATACACCGCCGTGACCAAGCCGTAAATAAACAAAGCCTCCAGAGGCCAGCCTGCCCCCTCCCTCAGCCGCCAAATCCAGTAAGCCATAAGACCCACGTGCACCGGCGACAGAAGAGCCGAAAGAGGCGTCGGGGCCTCGGCGTGGGCGTACGGAAGCCAGAAGTGCACCCCCGCCGTCCCCATCTTAATCAACAAGCCCAGCAAGACGAGAAGGGAGACCAGGCCGCCCGCCGTAAATACGTCTGCGTTGAAGGTGCCAGAGATGGCCACCCCTATCAAGAACAAGATGGAGCCCACCTGAGCCCATATGAAGTACAGCAACGCCACGAAACGCCGGTTGCCGTATCCGAAGTACCAGATCAAGAGAAAGCTGGTGATTATGCTAAGCTCAAGTGCAAGAAAGACGAAGATCAAGTTCTCGAACAGTATTATGTAGAGGAATGAGAGGACGTAGAGGGCGTGGACACCGTAGTACCAACGCGGCGCGCCAAGGTGCCAGAGGTAGGGCGGCGAGTAGAACGCCACTATGAGACCCAACGCCACGGAAACCGCCAAAAACGGCAGTTTGTAGAAGTCCACAGCCACCGCCACCTCGCCCACGTAAGGCAAGACGCCGAGGACGCCCCTGCCTGGGATTAAGAAGAGGAGCATAGCCGCCACCGAAGCCAAAGCCGCCGGCAGGCCTAGCCTCAGAGCTGCCACTGCAAGTGCGCCGGAGACGGCTGTGGCAAGTAGAAAGATGTCGCTATACATGGCCCTCCTTCGCCAGCCTGTATACAGTCGCCACCATAAGCACAGTTTCAGCGACTCCCGTCACGGCCGCCGCCGCCAGTAGCGACAGATCGCCAGACAGCGCTGGGCCCCAAATCCCGGCCATTATTGCCACTTCAGCACCGATAATCACGCGAATTAGCGAGTTGGCCACCGCCACGATAGCCATGCCGCCTGCAAGCAAGATTACGAGAAACACCAGCTCAGTCATGGGACAGCCTGACAGCTACAATAAAAGAGAAGAGAAGTAAGACGGCAGACAGCAAAATGAGAAGGGGATCCACCCGGGCGTCCACAACCCTCTGCTCAACCCCCGGCATGAGGAGGAGAGGTAGCGCCGCAAGCGACGCCAAAGCCGCGGGCCGCATCTCCACAGTGCGGCTGTTCTCGGAGAGACTCGCCGCGGCCACTACGACCAAAGTCAAGGCGGCCACTATATACACCAACGTGATAAGTATAAAAGCCGCGGAAAACTCAGGGCTCAGAAGCCACACGGCCCCCGCCACCGTCACTCCCAGGAAAGTAAGAGAAATAGCGGCCAATATGTTATCCCTCACTCTAATAATCACCAGGATTAGTAAGAGAGCTATTATGGACAGAGGCCACAACATGGCCCCTCTCTAACCTAGCCTTAAAAATTAACCTAACTGCATCTCGATAAATAGATAGTTATATTTCCAGAAATAGGAAATGAATTATCATGAAAATCGAGGCCATTCGCCATGTATAGCCAGACGCCGCCATAGAACCACCATCGCAGAGGACACGCAGAGAGGACCGAAACGCCGTTTGACAGGTGAGAACCTTCTTTAAACGCTAGACTCCACGGCGTTGCCGAGAGCCCGCCCGCGTGTCGCCAAGCCACAAAGTAGAAGCAACGCCTCTCAGAAGGCTAACTGCTACAAACATAGGACCAAACCTCCTTAAGCAGAATTCTTTAGAGCGCGTTGACGCGTCAAGCTCAGCGCCATCTCCCGCGGTGGCAGGCGAGAGAGACGGCTGTTGGCGTCGTGGAGGTGCCGAAGAAGGCTGTGTACGTAGGCAACGACGACTACATATTCAACGTCTCTGTCTACGAAAACGTCGACCTCTAGGAAGGCCACGGCAGAGAGAAGGTGGAAGAGGCGGCGCGGCTGGCGGCCATAGACTTCCCCCTAGACAAAAACGCCAAACAACTCTCCGAAGGACAAAGACAGCGAGTCCCAACAGCAGGGGCGTCGCTCAGACGGCCGCACCTCCTCGTGCTAGACGAGGTTGTCTCTGGCCTAGATGCACAGACTGCAGAGAAGGTTCTGGTCTCTGTGAAAAGCGTGGTGCGGTACGAATAGTAATCTCCCACAGATCTGTAAGGCCGAGAAGATCGTAGAGATGAGAGATGGGAGGGTTAAAGTCCTTCAAGCAACTATACAGTCTCGACGCGACAACTTAACACGCGCCGAGCCCGCCTCTTATCGAAGAGAAAACCAGCGGAGCCGAGAAGCCCCGGGACCTCCCAGCGTCTTCACGCATAGACAAGCTCGAAGCATCCGCCGTTTAGGCTTCGGGGACGCGCCTTATGAGAGGCTGTAAAAGACGTGAAAGATGCACTGCAAAGGCTCATAGAATGGTGCGGCCGCCGGGATTTGAACCCGGGACCGCCCGTTAAAGGCCCCGGGTGTGGCCCCGGGTGCTGTCTTCAGCCGGGCGCTCTCCCGCTGAGCTACGGCCGCTTGTTGGTTTTTGTTTCTAATATTTTTAAGCTTTATGGCCTATGCGTTGATATCGCTGATACTTCTCCACGCCTCGATAAGCTCTTGGGGGCATTTAGTCGCCTTTAATTTACCGTTGTCGACTTCTACGCATACGGCCACTATGTGGCCGACGGCAGATAGAAGGCCTGTGGTCTCGTTATGAATCTCGAAGCCGTATTTGACGGCTTTTTCTCTTATTTCAAGTGGTTTGAGCACTACGCGCACCACGTCCCCCCGCCTTAGTGGCGATTTAAAAGATGCGTAGGCCTCTACGCGTGGCATACGGCTGTGGACGTGTAGAATGCCTTTCGACCGGTAGAACTCTTCCTCTGCATGTTCCACAATTTCAAAAAACGTAGCGAAGTGTACTATCCCCGCCGCGTCTGTCTGGGACCAGTATATGTGGAATCTCGTCTCGAAACACATCAAAGACCCCTCTCGATGTATTTATAAATTATATGTTTCATAACCTCGTTGGCTCCTTCGCCTATTTCAAGTATTTTAGCATCTCTGTAAAACATCTCAGCCTTGCTCTCCTTGCTATAGCCGAAGCCGCCCTCCAGCTGGACAGCTTTCCTAGTCACATCAACAGCTAGCCTGGCAGCTTGCAACTTAACCACGTGCGTCACAAGGTGGAATTCGGGCGATTTTGTGTCGTAGAGATACGCGGCGTAGTAGGCCAAGGTCTTTATGGTTTCTATGGCCGTTAACATCTCAGCAAGCTCAAACTGCGTGTTTTGGAAATCTACGAGTCTCCTATCAAAGAGCTCTCTCTTCCGGGCCCACATCAGCGCCTCTTCAAAGGCCCCCCTAGCTATGCCTAGGGCGACGCCTGAAATAGCCGTCCGGCCCACGTTAAGAGTTTCCGTGATCATCTTCCACCCCCCGTTCACCTCCCCCACGACGTCGTCGTCTCCCGCCACGCATTCGTTGAGTCTCACCTCGGCGGTGCCGGTCCCTCTGACGCCCATCACCTCCACCGGGGTTACCTCTATGCAACCATTTCTCCTTAACAAGAAGAGGGTGATGGCCTTGTGCCTCTCTTCTCTTTTGCCAGTTCTTGTAGCTACTAAGTAGTAGTCCGCATAGAGGCCGTTGGTTATCCACATTTTCTGGCCTGTTATTACCCATTCTCCACCCCTCCGCTCGGCCTTTGTCTGTATGGCGGCGGCATCTGAGCCGCAACAAGGCTCCGAGAGGGCGAAGGCGCCTATTGCCTCTCCGGCCGCCACTTTAGGGAGCACCTCCTCTCTCTGCCGCGCGTTTGCGAAGTTCTTAAGGGCGTCGGCGAAAAGTATGCCCAGAGCCTCTGTGAGGAGACTAAAACCGCCGCTGACTCTGCCCAGCTCTTCAAGAACAACAACGGCAGTTCTGAGGTCGCCGCCGCCCCCGCCGTATTCGGCGGGCACCGTGGGCGCCAAAAGGCCGAGCTTCCCAGCCTCCCTTATCACCTCCCGCGGATAGTAGTTATCTCTGTCCATCCTCCTGGCCACCGGCTCCACGTACTTCTCAGCGAACTCCCTCGCGGCCTTTCTCGCCAGCTCATGCTCCTGCGTGAGAAGCGTCATGTCTCTACGAAATACTCAATGTCTGTAACGAGGCCGTTTCTCGCATCTCTCCACTTAGGTCTCACCTTCATGCCCGTCCGCGGATGGTCTGTCTTGACGTAGTGTATCAAACCGCCCTCTACGCCTGGGAACTTGATAAACGCCAACACCCTTCTCTCGGGAAGTGGCCGCCCGTAGAAATCTCTCTCAACCACAGTGTACGTCTCCACAACGCCGACGGGCTCCACCTCCCGGAGCTCCCTCACCTCCTCGAAGTCGTAGGGGCAGTACATCTTCGGCGGCATGAAGAGCCTTCCGCATCTGGGGCAATACGCCGCGGCGAGCTTCCCAGCCTTCAACATCTCCAGCCACTTAGTGCCCACGGGACCAGCCGTGTAGATGTACGCCTCTATTTCCATCACCTCCGGGAAATACTTAACCCGCCTCATGGCCTCACCACCTCGAAACATTCTATGTCTGTTATTGAGCCTGTTCTCTGCTCAACAGGTCTCCACCTGGCCTTAACTCTAGCCCCAAATATCTTCATAGACTTCACATCCTCCTCGGAGGCTCCGCATATATAGTGCATAAGACCTGGGTAAAAGTGGTCATCAAAGGAATAGCCAGGCACGTCGAGCTTTATCACCCCCACCGCCATCGGCTTCTCGAGCCTGGCTCTGCTGGCCGATATGTAGCTCATAACCGCCGTCACCACAACCCCCTCGTCCATAGCCTCTATCCACCCATCGACCTCTCTAAAGCAGTAGGAGCAGTACATACGCGGCGGTACGAAGACCCTGCCGCACTTGGCGCAGTATGTACCTAAGATCTTTCCTTCCTTGAGACCAGCAAGGAAGCGGCCCAGCGCCTGGCCGGTTGTGTAGCTGTAACGCGCCTTGCCGACGACGGAGAACTCAAATACGGGAAACTCAACCTTCTCATATTTTGTGCCTTTCGGGCTCTTAGGCTTACCGACGCTCATATCCCCATCACGATCACAGTACCTGCCTGCATCAAGTCGCCCCAAGCCTGCGCCAGACCCGTGTAGACAGGCTTCTTCACCTGCCTTTCGCCAGCCTCCCCCCTCACCTGCCAGAATATCTCGGCCACCTTCATAAGGCCCGCTGCCGCTATGGGGTTGCCGACGCCTAACAAACCACCTGACGGATTTATCGGGAGGTCGCCGTCTCTCTGCGTCACTCCTTCACGCGTGAGCACGGGCGCTTCGCATTTCCGCGCAAGGCCCAGCCCCTCCATGTGGTGAAGCTCCTTGTAGTCGAAGGGGTCGTAGGGCTCCGCCACGTCTATCTGCTTTCTAGGGTTGTCGATGCCGGCCATGCGGTACGCCATCTCCGCCGCGCGTCGGACGTACTCTGGATATGCCAAGTCGCGGTTTGTCCAGTGAGTGGTGTCTAGCGTCCATCCGATCCCCTTGATCCACACTGGGGTGTCGGTAATCCGCCTCGCCTCCTCCTCCGCGGCTAAAACCACCGCGGCTGCCCCGTCGCTAGTAGGCGAGATGTCGAGTAGCTGAACCGGCCACACGAGGACCTCGCTTTTCAACACGTCGTCGACGGTTATGTTAGGCATACACAACTGTGCCGAGGGGTGTCCACAGGCGTTTCGTTTATTCTTGACGGACACCAACGCAATATCCTCCTTCTTGACCCCACATTTGTACATATAGCGGTGCATCTCCATGGCGAAGATCCAGATTAGGTTGGGGTTGAG
>Ga0209393_1000659_pt1 | contig 16108 bp, 14 predicted proteins | sample SSWtaG_2_FD_184117 | JGI IMG/M metagenome (GOLD analysis project Ga0209393, IMG submission 184117) | Hot spring microbial communities from Sandy's Spring West, USA to study Microbial Dark Matter (Phase II) - SSWsed_130316 (SPAdes)... | ecosystem: Environmental > Aquatic > Thermal springs > Hot...
GTGGTCGCCTCTGCCCCGTGCCGAGCCGGGGTGGGGTGGAAGTCGTGGTTCCCGTGGTGGTGGATGGCGAGCCTGCCGAGCGCGAGGTTAGCCGTGAGTCTCGTTCACTCCTCTTGAAGCTACTCTCAGTCATAGACGCTTCTGAGGTGGCGGATGAGATGCTGTACTACGACAGGTACTCCGAGAGACCTGGAAGGGAGGGGCGCGAGTTCATTAGGAACAAGTCTCTGTGGGCTCTTGCTGAGCTGGAGAAGCTCGAGTCCGCCCTTGCCTCCTCGGGGTTGGGCGAGATGGAGAGGGAGGAGGTGAGAGGGTACATTGAGAGGGCTAAGCGTGTGTTTACTGCGCTCGCCAGGAGACCAGGCAGTATTGATGTGGGGCTTAAGCTGGCTGGCTTGAGGTACGAGCTCGACAGGAAGCTAGGGCTGAGGCGGTACAGCTAGCCGCGACCTCCGCCCAGGGGAGCGGGTTTAGGGAAGGGGGCGGTTGAAGCCCAAGCTAGCCTAGGGCTTCTCGGTAGGCTTTCACGCATCCGGTGCTCTACCTGAACTGCCCTGGTCTGGGTCTCGTTCTCTCCTCTCGTGGAGGGTGGTTTAGCCCCCTGTTTTGTGGGTGTTTGTTTAAGCTTGGGTTGCTGAGGTTTATTTAGCCTCCCTTTTTCATTTCGTGTGTTGGTGCTCCGGGTTTGAGGCTTGTGGCTTATGTGAGGGTTTCTGAGGAGACTGAGAACCCGGATAACCAGAAGTTTGCTATTTACGAGTGGGTGGCTAGGAGGGGGTATGTGGTTGAGCGGGTGTTCGAGGACATCGGGGTCTCCGGAGCCCTACCGCCCAGGGAGAGACCCGGGTTTGCCAGGGTGTTGAGGGCTCTCGAGGAGGTGGACGGTGTCGTGGTGTACGCCCTCGACAGGGTCGCCCGCTCCCTGTCGGAGCTCGTGGACGTAGTGAGGGAGATAGAGGGGAAGGGTAAGGTTATACTCAGCGTCAGGGAGGAGTGGCTCCAGCAGTTAGACCCGAAGGTTAGGGGGTTGATAGTCGCCATTCTCGGCTGGGCTGCCGAGATGGAGCGGGAGCTCATACGGGCTAGGACTAGGGAGGCTTTGAGGAGGCTTAAGGCTATGGGCAAGCACATTGGTAGGAAGCCTGTGGTGACTGAGGCTGTGGCGAGGAAGGCGGTAGAGTATGTTGCGAAGGGCTACACCCTGAAGGACGCCGCGAAAATCCTGGGGGTCAATTACGGGACGCTCGCGAACTACATCAGCAAGAACCCGGCTGTGAGGGCATCGTACTACGAGGCTAGGGCGAGGAGGAGGCGCCCCGCGAGGTAGCTATGGCAGGAGCTCCAGGAGGAACGCGATGTAGTCTACCGCCTTTAACGCCCTCTTCACCAGCTTGTGCCTGTGGAGGTGGGTGTTCTCAGCTAGCACCTTCACAGCTTGTTTCAGGAACTCCTTGTCCTCCCTGGGTAGCCGGGCTACTGCTTCGGCGTCCACCTTGTTCGGGTCGTATGAGGAGCACACAGCCTTGTCCAGGAGGACGCTGTAGATGCAGAAGATGTCTTTGAAGGCTACGATGAACCAGTACAGGTCTGAAAGCGGGGTGTAGACATCCTCGGTGCAGGGCTCCAGCTTCACGAGGACGTCGTACATGCCCGAGACGACCGCGGGGCTGGTAGACCTGAACCTCACAGCCTTCGAGGGGGGCTCGGCGAGGAACTCGGCTATCCTGCCCGCCACCTCGGCGTCCACCCTGACTGAGCACCTCTCAGCCCAGGCTATGAGGGCGTTTTCGAACTCAGCCGCATCCATGAACCTGCCTAGATGCTCTCTGCCAACGCACGCCTCAGCCCCGGGCAGGAGCTCGTTAAGGTACTCGAAGCTGTACCTGGAGCACAGGGCTTTAAAGTCGCCCCTCAGCACATCCTCCGGCTTGCCCTCAACCTTGAACACTACATACCTCCTCTCCCTCCCTACGTCAAACTCTCTGATCACGTAGAACTCCATCCTAGCACCTCTCGTGCTACGGGTACTCTGCGGAGCCTGTGCGATGGCTATTCTCTCCCTCAATCTGCTTGAGGAGCTCCGCCACCCCAGCCAGGGAAGGCTCGCTCCTCAGCCTATCCACCAATTCTAGGGTTCGCCTCACCTCGCCTACGAGCTCCTTCGGAGCCCCGTTGTTCTCCAGTAGCCTGGCTACGGAGTAGTGCGGTACGTCCAGGCTGACCATGTTCAACACTATGAAAGTTGCTACCGCGGGCTCGCACCCAGCCAGGTAGAGTAGCCACTTCCCTTGTAGCTTGGGGGGTAGTATGGTGTACTTGGGCGTCGACCTGTACGTTATCCTGAACCATCTGACCTTGTCGGAGAGCTCCCTGAGCTTCTCCAGTAGCCTACGGTTGAGTTTCACTCCGAGCCCCGCAAGCTCCCCGCTAGTCGTGTAGCACTTTTCGCTGAGCATCTCCATCACCATGCCAGCCTTCTCCCTGTACCTCTGCTCCGCCGCCGACTTCTTCATCTTCCTCCTGTCTATGCCGTACTTGTGCCTGAGCTTAGCTACGCACCTCTCGGTCGTCTTGTACACCACCGCTATCTCCGCGTCAGACAGCCCTTTCTTCACGAGCTCCAGCAACTCCTCGGAGCCCACATTCGGGCACCTCCTGTGCTCCCGCCTCCTCAAGCCCATCGAGCAAAGCCGCTTCGACACCGTGCTCTTGTCAAGCCCCAGCCGCCTGGCTATCTCCCCTATCGATGCCCCCTTGTGCCAGAGCTCCGCCATAACCTTCAGCTCCTCCTCGCCAACCTTCCTCCTGCCACCGACCTGCCTCCTCAGCCCGAGCTTCTTGAGGTAATCGGACACAGTCTTCTTGCTCAGCCCCAGCTGCGAGGCGATGTCTTTTATCTTGGTGCCCTTGTGCCACAGCTCCTCCATCCGCCTTAGCACCTCCTCGTTCACCTTCACCTGGCTACCCCTCCTCAGCCCCAGCTTCTTCAAACGGTACTTCACGGCGTCGACGCTCACCCCTAGCCTCGACGCAATCTCCCTCAACGTGAGCCCGGAGTGGAAGAGCTCCGCCATAACCTTCAGCTCCCCCTCCCCTACGGTCTTGGCTGACCCGCCCTTTGCGAGCCCTAAGGCTTTGAGCTTCTTCCGCACGGTAGCCACGTGCAACCCGAGCTTCCCCGCAATCTCCCGCGCCGTCGCACCGGAAGCGTGCATGCGAGCGATCTGGCTCAGCACCTGGCTGCTAATCACAGCCTTACGCTTCCTCCTGAGGTTGGCGGCTCGGAGGTGCCTGGTCAGCGTGCTCACGCTAACTCCAACCCGCCTAGCTATCTCCCTCAGCGTAACCCCAGACTTCCACAACTCAACAGCCTGCCTCATCTTCTCCTCGCTCATCTTCCTCGGTCCCGAGCCCCTCCTCAAGCCAGCCACGCTAAGGTAAAAGTAGACTGAGGACGTGCTAAGCCCCAGCCTCTCCGCTATCTCGCGCACCTTGAGCCCGGAGCCCCAGAGCTCCGCCACCTGCTTTAGCTTCAGCTCGTCTGACGGCTCAGCCTCCGCCCGCACCCTCAGCATCCTGAGGAACTGCTTGACGCGGATGGTCGAGTAGCCCGTCTGCCTCGCTATCTCGCCGGGGCTGAGTCCCCTGGAGTGAAGCTCCGCCACCTGCCTCAGCACGCCCTCCATCTCGCCAGCTGACTTTATCCTCCTCTTGAACTTCGGCTGGAGCCCGAGCTTTCTAGCGTACTTGTGCACGGTGCTGACGCTCACGCCCAACGCCTCAGCTATCTCCCTCAGCTTAGCCCCCCTAGACCACATCTCCTCCACGAGCCTAGCATTCTCCCCAGAGAGCCCCCGCAACAGAGACCACCTCGCAGTCCGAGAGTTCAGGTTGCAGAGGTTACTTATAAACTTTTCTCTAGCGAGCCTGACACGGCGTCAAAAGCGTAACGCTTAAATACTCCCTACGCATACTAACCCTGGGGTGTAAAAAATGGACTCGCATTTTCAGCCCCCGGAGACCCCAGGGCGTCGGGGGAGGAGGTCGAGGGGCGTGCCTAAGCTCAGAGTCGTGACGTTCAAGGCGGACGCCGAGCTCCTAGAACAGGTCGACGAGCTAGCCAGGAGCCTAGGAATAACCCGCTCCGCACTCATCAAGCAGGCGATACGCCAATTCCTGCAGGTAGCCTCGAAGCGCAAGCCCGTGGAGACGAGGAGAATCAAGGTGTACTGAGATGTGCAACCAGGTTGTTACGCCCGAGGGGCTGGCAGTCTGCAGGGATACAGGCGAAGTTGTAGGCACCGTGTTCGACCAGTACGACGATTTCGACAGCCCCCAGTACGAGCCCTTCTCCCCAGCCATACACGGGCTGGTAGTGGATGTCAAGAGACCCGCCGGCAAGCTGTGGGGTGAGCCGTCCCCAGGGGCTAGGGACAGAGTGAAGGCGTTGAAAGTTTCCTCCAGGGACTACACCCTGGTGAAGGCTCTGAAGAGGGTTTCGGAGCTCGCCTCCCTGCTGGAGCTCCCGCGAATCGCCGTCTACGACGCCTCCACCGTCGTCAAGAGGATTATCTCCTCCAACGTCGTCAAGGGCGTGAGCGACTGCACACTAGTGGCATCCCTCCTGTACGCCCTGAAGTCGAGGGGCTTCCACGCCCCGCTCGAGCTGTTCGAGGTCACAGAGTGCCCGAAGCGGGTCGTATTCTCCGAGCTATACAACATACAGCGAGCCCTGGGGCTGAGCCCGCCGCAGGACAGGCAGGTCAGCCTAGTCGAGGTTATCAACAGGAAGGTTGAGGAGCTCTGCGCTAGGGCGGGCTGTGGCGACGCGGAGCTAGCGAAGAAACTGGTAAGGAAGCTCTACGAGACCGACAAGTCCATCGTGCAGTCCCACACGGTCGAAACGGTCGCTAAGGCTGCTGTGTACCTAGCCAGCAGGCTACGGGGGAGCCACTCCAAGTTCTTCACGGCTTACGCGAGGGTGTACAAGAAGATAGCGAGCAAGGGGCTGGAGCTGGAGGTGAGGGTCAAGTGCTCGTAACGTATGAGTGTGCGAAGTGCGGGCACAAGCTCACAGTCGAGAAGAGGATGTACGCCTCGGTACCCAACGTCTTCGTGGAGGTCTCCGGCGAGCCGTGCCCAAGGTGCGGCACGGTGTTCAAGGGAGTCGCAGAAGTAGACTTCAACCTGGTGAGGAGGGGCTCAAGCAAAGGCGGAGTCGGAGAGAGTAGCCGCAAGCCCTACATAATGGTGCCGGCGGCGTTCGAGCTTGGCGAGTACAAGTCGCAGACCGTGAGGAGGTCGATAGCCCTCCTCGCGCGCGAGCTAGAGCACGCCAAGAGCTGGCAGGAGCTGGTTGAGGCTGTAGCATCAAAGCTCAACGTGCCGGCGAGCGAGCTCTCAGACTACCTGGCTCAAGCGTCGAAAGCGGGCAGAAGCTACACCTGCAGGCTCACCTGGGGGCTCAAAGAGAAGCTGAAAGAGGCGTCACGCAAGCTCAGAGCACCACAGTCCCATATAGTGCTCCTAGCCGTAGTCTACTCGCACCCAGAGCTCTACACCGGAGGTCGGAGGGCGGAGCAGAGCTAGCTACTTATACTTCTCCACCAGACTACGTTAAACATGGGGTCGGAAAATGCCTCACAGAAAGCTCGGGGACGCCGTAGCCTCGTACCTGGAGCTGTTCGCGGAGATCGCCAAAGCCTACGGCAACCCCTTCTCAATCCAGAGCCTCCCAAACCCCGTCGAAGTCGCAGGAAGGCGAGTCATGCACAGCAGCCTGTACAGATACCTAACCTGGATTGAGAAGTTCTACAGGGAGAAGGGCAGGAGCCCGCCCGTCGCGGTCGCAGGCACAGGCAGGGGCGAGAAGGTCTACGTAGACCTGAGAAGGGTGGAGCGGGAGGCGTCGTGGGCTAGGAGCGCGGGAGACCCCTGGCCGTACGTCGCGAAGAGCAAGAGCGAGCTGGCGCGAGAAGTGGAGGAGCTCAAAGCAAAGGTCAGGGAGCTCGAGTCGAAACTGCAGAAGCTGGGCGAGGCGGAGAAGTGCGGAGCTTACACGGAGATACTGAGGAAGCTCGCCACAGCAACCCCGGCAGACGTGGTCAAATGCGTGGAGTTCAAGCTAGACACCCCAGAATGCTGGCTAACTCGCCTCCTACTCGACAGGGCAACAACATACGTAGGCGACACCACAGCAGTAGACATACTGCTAGAAAGGCTGACAGACAGCTACGCAGACGAGATAGAAGCACTAGCCAGAAAGCTGTCGCACCTCACAACACAGGGCGACCGCAAATGACGGGCTCAGACCGCCCGCCCGCGCGGGCGATGGCTCTACTGCTCGCCGCCACGGTAGCCGTGGCACTCGCATCCTTCTACCTCCACGACCCCGAAACGCCGAGGCTACACCTAGGGCTCAAGTACACAGACATAGTACACGGGGTCTTCGGTCTACGCATGAATACAGATGGTGCCTCGTACTGGTTTGACCCCGGCGTGCTAGAGCGGCTTACCGGCGGGGGCAGAGCGTGCCCCGTGCCCTACAGAGACTACAAGTTCGAGTACCCGCCTGTCGTGGGCTTGCTCTTCTACGTCTCCACCTGTGCGGGCATAACGTTCACCCTCCCCCTGGTGTACAGCCCTGAGGACTACCACGTACTGGTAAAAGAAGTTGCGGCTATCCACTACCGCGTCCACGCCCTGGTACTCTCGGCGGCTCTCGTCGCCACAGCTGTGTTCACAGCACTTCTCCTCTCCAGGTGGAGGCTGGGGCTGTGGAGGGCTTTCCTGCTCCCGCTCCTGCCGTCAACCCTGGTGTACTCGATCTACAACTGGGACGTGCTCGCGGTGGCGTTCCTGCTAGCGAGCGTCTACTACTACGAGAAGGGGAGGTACGAGCTGTCCGGGTTCTTAGCTGGGCTATCTGTCTCAACCAAGCTGTTGACGGGCGTCGCCGCGATCGCGCTAGCCACAGCACTAGTAGCCAGGGGCGAGAGGGGCTTCTACAGCTTCGCGAGAGGGTTCCTGCTCGCGGGCGTTGTGCCCTTCGCAATCCTCTACACACTATGGTCCAGGGGCTTCCTGGAGTTCGTGAGCTACCACTCAGCCTGGTACTGCGAGAACTGCCTGTACATGCTTCTGGTGAGGGACGTATGGAGCCCCATGCACAAGGTTCTGGCGGCTGTGTCAGTAGCCCTGGTGGCGTCAGCCGTCCTAGTCATAGCCTCTCTGAGCCCCCACAGGCTCCGGGAGCTCCTCTTCGTCTCCGTCGCCGCCACCACGGTGCTCAACTACGTGTTCAGCCCCCAGATGCTACTCCTGCTAACCCCTGTAGCCCTTCTCTCGCTTAGAGGACGCCTACTCCCAGCCTACGTGCTCGCAGACATAATCAACGCCCTCGTCATAGTCCTGTTCTTCTGGGAGCTAGGTAGCGGCGGCAACCCGTGGACTCTGAGCGGGGTGACTCAGAAGGTAGCCACAGTTAGGAACCTCCTGCTCCTAGCCCTCCTAGCGCACAGCCTGTACAGCCTGCTCCCCCAGCCACTCAGGAAGGCAGAGAGGCTAGAAGAGGTAGGTAGCGAGGACGGAAAGAGCGTAGCCGGCTGAGAACACGAAGAGTAGGGGTACTCCGACGACTGCCTCCACGCACTCGGAGCCCGACTTGAGGGCGCTCTCCCTCCACTTCTCCACCTCCTCCTCGCCCGCCTCCATAGGTAGCCCGGGCGGCATTATGTAGCTACGCGTCACAGCCTCCCTCCTCACCATCTTTGTCTGACCCAGTAGCCCGCTCCCGGGGCATAGTATCGGCTTCACCCTGGTGTGGTGGAAGTAGGCGTAAGCCACTATCACGCCAGCCACGAATGGAGGCACAGCCGCCCAGGCGGACGACTCGTGGGAGAGCGCGAGGAGGAGGGGTAGCCTGGCGGACACAGCTAGGTCCATCAGCCCGACCAGCCCGAGGAGTATGGCGGCGGCGAACGCCGCGTTGACAGCGATAGCCAGCGGGGCGAAGAACGGCAGGTCTGCGTAGAGTAGGTAGAGCAAGGCTGGGGCGAGCAAGAGGGGCGGCAAGGCTCGGACGTCGAACTCCACGTTCTTCAAGTCGCGGTAGCCTACGGCGAGCATCACGGCTGAGTCTAGCAACAGCACGGCTGCGGTCAGCGAGCCCTCCACGCCGCGGGCACCCGAGGATAGTTTTGATGTGCTAGTCTGAGGTTTTAGGGTTGGTGTCTGAGTGCGGGTGCGAGCTTCTTGTACACGGGTTCAACCACGTACTTGTCCAGCGTGGTTAGAACCTTGTCTAGCAGGGCGCTCTTCTCCATCGTCTTCTCGCTGTAGGCGAATGTAGCCACGTAGTACTTGTCCACGGCGTCCCTCTCCTCCGAGCCCTCTCTCTCCACTCGCACCTTACCCTGCAGGGACACTACGTGGATGGTGACGTTCTCCCCGTCGTCTCCGGCGTACACGATGAACTTCTTCGGGTCGCCGGACGGGTGTGGCAGGTAGTGCACCACCACAGCCCTCTGAGTCCTCTCAACATCCCGCGGGTTCACCCTCACAGTCACAGTCTTCCACCTGTCCTCGCTCGAGCTGGCTAGGACGCTGTCCCTCCTCCTGGCTTGGACTCCCGGCGTCCCGTGTAGCAGGAGCGTGTAGAGGGCGGCGTAGTGGAAGTCCTTGTTGAGCTGTTTGAGCTTCCTGGGGTCGTCTTCGTTCACGAAGCTCGAGACAGACGCCCTTATGAACCACTTGTGCACAGGCTCCCTCTCCAGGAGCTCCCTCACGATCTGCCTCACCTCCTCCCTGCTGGACGGCTTCCGCCTTATCACCTCCATGTAGAAGTCTAGCAACCTCTCCTTCACGGCTACGGGGGCTACGAGCTTGAAGAACTCCCCCTTCACCTTCGCGGGCTTCCCGCCCTTGATGCAGATGTAGCTCTTGGCGGATGGCTCGTTGGAGTCCTTTTGCTTCGGTATCAGCATCGCGTCGTAGACGTCCTCGAGCTCCATGCTGTAGAGGGGTCCGTACCTGCTGTGCACCCACCTGTTCACCTCCTCGGCGAGCCTCGCCGGGTCTACTGCCTCGTCCACCTCGATGTACGCTGAGTCCGTGTCCCCGTACACCACCCTGACGCTCCCGCCCAGCCTTCCAGGAACCTCCCTGTTGATGTAGTCTATGACCTCGTAGAGCATCTTCTGAGTCCGCCAGAACACCGCGGCGGACACCACCTCGTTCACCAGGTTGCCCCTCGACTTGGCGAACGCGCCGTAGAGCGAGTTGTTAAGAATCTTCACAGCCTGGTCTGGGGCTTGGTACTCGACCCTACCGAGCTCCTTAGCCCTCCTCTTCAGCTCCTTCGTTTCCTTCCTGGCTGTGTAGAGCTTGTACGTGAACCACGCCACGGGACCGTAGCCTGGCACTATCTTCAGCACGTAGTCGGCGGAGATGGGGGACGCCCGCTTAGCCTTAGAACCTAGCACCACGTCGACCTCCATCCCCGCCAGCTTGAAGCCCGCTGGGAGAGAGAGCGTGGAGTCTAAGGGTCTGTCCCCGGCTCTGCCCTCCTTCACGAAGAATATTGTCGGGTCGACCGCGTTAGCCACCATGTCCGTCGGGTAGAGCTGGGCGAAGTCGAGCTCAACTATCTTCCTCCCGTTGCCTCCGAACACGCCGTAGCTGTCCACGTAGACCTTGCCCCTCGCGAATACTCCCTCCTCGCCGCCCTCCCCCTCCTCTACCTTCGAGTAGGCGAGTGCCCTCTCCCTGAGCTCCGGGTAGAAGCCTAGCCTGTGCATGTACTCTGCCACCAGGTACTCGGCAGCCTGCCCCGTGTTTAGCGTCTGCAGGACAGTTGGAGGTATGCCTGTGAGCGCTGAGAGCAGGAAGAGCGAGTACAGCCACATCCTGGCTATCAGGCAGGTGAGGTAAACGTCCGCTACAACGTAGCTGTGGAAGAGCCTGTCCCCCCTTTCCCAGTACTCCTTGAGCTTAGCGTGGTTGAGCAGCCTCTCAGCCTTCACGTACTCCGAGTCGAAGAGCCAGTCCACCCCGTAGAAGCCCTTCAACTGCCTGGCAACCTCGAGTGCCACGTCGTCTAGCGCGTACGCCACGTGCGAGCGGACTCCCATGCTGCTCCCGAGGTGCTTCCTCACGAGGAAGAGGTCTATGTGGGGGAACAGTAGCCTGAGCCCCTTCTCCGGTCTCCACACCCCCAGCACGCCGCCTTCGGCGAGGTAGTATTCGCGGGGTCTGAACGGGCTCATGTAGGGGATGTCGAAGCCTGACCCGTTATAAGTTACGATGAAGTTCGGTCTCTCAGCTAGCACCGCCTCGAACAGCCTCTCCACCAGCCTCCGGGACTCAGCCTCCATCCTGGACAGGCTGCCGGCGGCGTCCCTGGGCACGCTGAGGACCTTCACGTTCTCCTCAGGCCACTCCGGGCTGAAGATGTCGTCCCCGAGCTTGAACGTCGCGTAGCTGATGGTGAGGAGGGGGTCGCCCCTCCTGGGGAATCCGCCTCGCGGGCTGTACACCTCTATGTCGACAGCCATCACCTTGAACCCGCTCGCCCTCTCCACGAGCTCCGCCATCCTCTCAGCCATCTCCCTGTTAGGGAGGAACACCAGGGGGGCGGGCACCCCGAACAGCCAATGCGTCCTGGAGAAGTCGAACGCTACCCTCGCCTCGTAGCGTATGTTGTACAGCCCAGCCCACGCGTTGAACTCTGACACGTACCTGGAGGCGGCGTCCGGCACCTCGCTCCTCCGCATCACCTTCACCTTGTACACGTTCAGCGGCTTGGGGACGTAGATGAAGAGAGACTCGTCGTAGATGAGGGGGACCCCGTCCACCTTCACCACCCCCTCGCCCCGCACCTCCCTCTCCGTGTACAGGGCGAACCACGGCATGTGGTGCTTCGTGTCGGCTACCGTGTTGTCCTCGGCTATGAAGTAAATCTTGTGCCCCGCGCCCGCGTCCTCCACGTACAGGTCTATGTAGCTAACCGGCACCTCCGCACACCTCCGCCACAGCCTCTCTAAGCCTGGAGAGGCAGTAGTTCATGTCCTTGACCCCGCCCGCCGACCCGTCCACGCTCCTCGGCAGACCCCTGCTCACGAGGCACAGGATTTCGTAGTCCCTCGCCGCCTGGCACATCACGCCCCTGCTAGCCTTCAGGAGCTCCCTGAACGCGGACAGCACCTCGTCCACGTTAGACTCGTCAACAGGCGTGAACAGCAACCTAGCCCTCCTGGCGGATTCCTCGTCGCCCGAGAGTGCGGGTATCAAGTACGGCTCCAGGAGGGAGTACATGGTGCTCACAGCCGAGTGCCCGAGGACGTTGTAGAGAGCGTAGAAGACAGCGTTAGCCACCGTGCTCACGCTAACCCTAGCCTCCCCAGCCTCCTCCAGCCTAGCCCTCCCGTAGTACAAGTCCAGGAGCATCCTGTACACGTCGTCCCAGACCCTTGAGAGCTCCTCCTGGCTCAGCCTAGAGCACTCGGAAGCAAGCTTCAAGAGCTCGGGGTTACGCTTATACATCCCCACCTGACCGCTACGGACGCGGGGGAGAAAGCAGGAGGCGAAGTCGCGGGAAAAAACCCGCTTCCTGATGCGGGAAAGGAGGGCTGCGCGGTCGCCCCTAAGAGGCAAAGGTCAATGTCCCTCCTCACTCCGGCTCCTCAGCCTGGGACGTGCCGATGGCGATGGAGCTCGCCCGGTTGTAAGCGTTGTCGTACGCCCGGAGCGACATGACCTGCCTGTTGAGGATGTCCTCTACGAGCTCCTCTGATGTGATGGTGTCAGCCACGAGGACAGCGTACTTGTAGCCCTTGAGGAACGCTACGCCCCTGAGCCTGCCAGGGTTCTCCTGCATCCACAGGAAAGCCTCGGCAATGTTAAGCGTCAGGGGCACCGCGCCCTGCGAGCCCTCGTCACTCACCTGGGTCACTACAGCCGTGGCGTGGAACCGCTTAGGAGACCCGATGCCCGCGCCGCTAGACCTGGAGAGGCTGGCTATGAACTTCTCGTCGATGACCGGCGGCTCCTTGAACGCGTGGTACTCCACGTCCTGGTCGACCTGCCTCAGGGAGCCGGCAGGGTCCTGGAGGTCAACCTCCACCCTCCTCGCGCTCGTAACAGTAGCCTTGTAGAGCACTCCGCCAGCAACCGTGGGGAAAGCCCTCCACCTGAACTCAACAAGGTACATGTGCTTGAGGAGCTTGACGACGCCCCGCGTGTTCACGGTGTACATCTCGCTCATCACGTCCGGGGGCAGGGTGGTAGTGTAAGTGTCAACGTCATCTCTCCTGGGGATGATCAGGTACTCGTAGACAGTCTTAGAGAGAGTCGGTCTGCCCACTAATATCCCTACATCGAATCCTCTTCCACTCAACCCGGGGGCACCATAGGAGTGTGAGGGGTCGGGGGTATAAAAATGTATTTGCCCCATCACAGGTCGGGCGGGCTCTAAGCGAGACCTTTGAAAGCCCTCACGAACCAGCCTGGGGCGAACGTTTCAATCCTCTGGTGCAGGTACTGCGGGAGGTAGACTGATATGGGCTTCCCAGTCCTCACCGCGCTACGAGACGCCCTCCCCACGGCTTGCACGAGCTCGGAAACCCCGGACATGAAGTCTCTCGCTATGTGCGTCAGGTGGACTGTGCCCGCCCCGGTGTTGTAGCCTAGGACTGCTACGGGTATGTTGTGCCTCGTGGTGTAGGCGGTGGTCTCGCCGAGCACTCTGTGGGCTAGGGTTGTGGGTCTGCTGTAGGGCGAGCCTACTACTACGACTGAGTCGAAGTCGTAGGGTAGCTCTACGCCCCTGGTAGCCCTAGATCTGAAGTACGTGAGGACTATCCTCCCGCGGGACGTGTAGTGCGACACCTTAGCTGGGTTCACGTCCTCCCCGCACACGTCGCCGGAGCAGGGGGTGGCGTTGATAACCTCCCTGAGCACCTCCGCCACCTTCTTGTTCTGAGCTATGACCAGCACCGTCCTCCCGAGCCCGTAGAGCCTCCCTATCACGTCGATGTACGACCTCAGTAGCACGTGTTTCCTCGCGTGGAGCGGTAGCCCCTCAGCCGCCCGCTCGAGCACGGTGATAGGCTGGAGCCCCCGGAGGAAGTACACGTGTAGCAACCTCGTGTACTGCTCTACCACGCTCATCCTGGGGGCTATCTGGCTCACCGTGAGCGACTTCCAGTACGTAGCCCCGGAGTACTCCAGGGGCTTGCCCTCCGCCACAGCCTCCTCCAGCCTCCTCTGGAAGTCCCTGTTGTAGAGGAGTAGCCTAGCCTTCAGCCTCCTCTCCTCCCTGTTCTCGTACTCCAGGGTTACCGGCGGCTCGAAGGAGACGAGGGAGTAGCGGGCGTCCAGCACGACAGCCTCGTGGTCTGAGGTGAACAGGGCGCCCGCGTTAGCCCCAGCCACGTAAGCCTGCCAGTCCACCGGGGTGGCGGAAACTATTATCGCGTTGTTCGACCACGCGAGCACCTGGTGCATCTTAACGTCCACGCTAGCCAGCTTGACCCTGACGCCCTCCGCGGACTCTCCAACAGAGTAGTAGACGGCGTACCTCGGTATGGACAGGAGCGGTTGCAGGTAGCTCCTCAGCAGGGACAGCACGTCCACGCCCAGCTCCTGCTCCCTGGACACAAGCTGTAGCACCCTCCCGCCGCCAGCCCTCACGACGGCGGGCGACCTGCCGAGGTACCTAGCACCGCGGGACAGCGAGGAGAACTTGATCACAGCCTCCCTGAACCTCACAGCCCAGTCCTCGTCCCTCTCCGCGAAGTCCCGGAAGTAGAGCCTCGGGTTGAGGATGAGCTGTAACAGCCTCCCCCTGTCGCCCTCCAGGAAGTGCTTGATGTGTACTACCCTCGCGCCCAGGGGCTTGTACACGACGCCACTCCCGGTCTTGAGCGTTGCCTCGGCGTACTCCGAGAACGCCCCCTCCACGAACAGGTTGACTACCGGGTGGTACCTCTTCGCCTTGGTTGACTCCTCGAACACCTCTAGCACCCTGGCGAGGGTGTCCCTCACGTACACGGCGTACCTCTTCAGGTACGCGTCCACCTCCACGCCCTTCACCGTGTCCCCCACGCGGGAGCCCGCCACCTTCTCGGCGACGGCTATGGTGGCTTTGACAGCCTCCACGGAGACGAGGGACCACGAGACGGGCTTGAGGAACGCGTCGTACTCGTCCAGGAACAGCAGGGGTCTCCTCCCCTTGGCTTTCATCATGTCCCTCTGCCTCCTCACAGTCTCCATCACGAACTGTAGCCCGGCGTGCGGGGTCAGTATTATGAACTTGCGGGTGGAGATGAAGACGGGCTTTGAGGACCTCGGGGACTCGGATATCCTCGTCATGAGGATGTACCTGGGGCACAGAGCCCACTCAGGCTTGAACTCGCCCCTTAGAATCCTCCGGAAGTTCTCGGCGAAGGCGTCCGGGTTGGCGTAGACCACGTGCTTCCACGCCCTCGGCATCTTGCTCTTCATCACGTCCTCCCTCATCCTCCTCCACGTTATCACCTTCGGCTCCGAGAAGAACTTGTAGAGGTCTCGCCTCCTCAGCCACGCGAACAGCCCCAGGGGGCACACGGACGTGCAGACCTCGTACTGCCCCTTCCTCTCCACCACTTGCGAGACGGCTGACACGTAGCCCCTCCTGTCGCCCGTAGCCTTGTACCTGTCTAGGGCTCTGGCGACCTCCTCCCACGCCCACTCCACGTCCGCCACCCCCTTAGCCATCATCACGGAGAACACCGCGTCATCTGCCAGCATGCTCCTCGCCGCCTCCTCGTACGGCTGCCTCGGGGAGCTCCTGAAGTTGTCCAACACCCTAGCCAGAACCTCCGGTCTGTAGAAGAGGCAGTAGTTCTCTATGCCGGCGTAGTCTACCACGAACTGCTTGAGCTTCATGACCTTCATCCTCTCGAGCAGGGCTAGGATGTAGTTCAATATGGTCTGCTGGGTCTGGTGGTATGGAGGCGATATGACTGCGTTAAGCCTCTTCTCCAGGATGTACCTCACAACGCTCCACGTCTTCCTAGTCCCCGGGGGTGCTGAGACGTCGAACACGTGGTCCCTCTTCCCGGACACGACCGTGTCTATGATCGACTTGAAGACCTCGTCAGCCCAGCTCCAGATGCGAGCCTGAGGTCTAGCCTCGTCCTGAGCCCCCGGCTGAGGGCTAGTCTGCGCACCTTCCACTCCTCATCGCCTCAGCCAGAGCCCTGTCAAGCTCGTTCACCAGCTCGCTGGGAGCCCTGTACTCCACCAGCAGGCGTAGCCCGCGCAACGCCTTCCTGCACTCCACAGCCCCGCCCTCGTAGAGCCTCTCTAGCTCCCTCACAGCCACAAAATCCTCAACCCTCACACGGCTCGCCAGGAGCTCCAGGAAAAACCTCCAGCTCACGCCTACACCACCTTGACGCCGGCGTCCTCCAGGGACGACACAGCCTCGCTAACGGCTTCTCTGAGCACCCGCACCTCGGGAGGCTCGCCTGTCAGAGCCTGGTAGACCAGCCTCGAGAGCCCCTCCACCTCCTCCCTCTTAACCCTCCTCCTGTAGATGTACGCCTCCTTGACAGCTACGGCTACGAGCGGTACAGCCTCATCCTTCTCAGCCCCGCTCACCAGCTGGGGCACAGCCTTAACCATCCTCCTGAGCACGTCCACCTCCACGGCGCTAGCGAGGGGCTCTACCCTCGGGTTGCCCGCGTAGACGAAAGCCTTAGCCACCTCCGCGAGCTTAACCCTCTCCTGCGAGCCCCACCCGTACACCCTGGAAGCCCAGAACATCCCCATCTCAAGTATCGTCTGAGCGGTGTCCGCCACAGACCTCGAATGGGGGCTACCGAGAAACGACGCCAGGAAACCGTACCTCTCTATGTCGCCCCACACCTCCGCAGGGCTCACCCCGTGAACCTCGCACGCAGCCCTCACGACAGCCCCTACAGCCTCCCTGTAGGAGCTCGAGGAGAGGGCGGACTTAACAGCCTCGAACTCCAGCGGGAGCATGCCCATGAGCATTGCGTGCCTAGCCTCCCTCCCCCCAACCCTCTCGTAGTAGCCGGCAGCCTCCCTCACAGCCTTCAAAGCC
>Ga0209393_1000661_pt1 | contig 16085 bp, 15 predicted proteins | sample SSWtaG_2_FD_184117 | JGI IMG/M metagenome (GOLD analysis project Ga0209393, IMG submission 184117) | Hot spring microbial communities from Sandy's Spring West, USA to study Microbial Dark Matter (Phase II) - SSWsed_130316 (SPAdes)... | ecosystem: Environmental > Aquatic > Thermal springs > Hot...
ATGGTAAACCGCTGCGTTACCGAAAGTTAGCGAAGGGCTTTAAGGTGTGGAGTATTGGTGGCAATTGTAAAGACGATGGTGGCGTTAAGGTTCGGGATTGGTGGCGGCGGGGCGATTTGGTCTTGGAGTCCAAGTTGTGAGGGCGTTGATGTGGCGAAGACTTTTGCGATGGTAGGTGAGCGATGGATGGCATTGATAGAGCAACTGTTTCGGTTGGACGGGAAAGTGGCGCTGGTGACGGGAGCCAGTCGGGGTTTGGGCAAATTTTTCGCCGAGGTGCTGGCAGAAGCGGGAGCGGAAGTCATCATGGTCGCCCGCAACGAAACGGAGTTGCGAAGGGCAGCGACAGAGGTGCAGGAAAAAACGGGACGGCGAACTTTGCCCCTCCGCGCCGATGTGACGAACCCTGAGGATGTGGAACGAATGACAGAACAAGCCGTCGCCACTCTCGGCAAGGTGGACATTTTGGTCAACAACGCGGGCATCAACATCCGCCGCCCTATCCACGAACTGCAGGTGAGCGAATGGGAGCAGGTGGTGGCGGTGAACTTGACGGGCGTGTGGCTGTGTTGTCGGGCGATCGGTCGGCACATGATGGCGCAACGCTACGGGCGCGTCATCAACATCGCCTCGGTGTTGGGGCTGATTGGGTTAGCGGGACGGACACCTTACACGGCGACGAAGGGCGGCGTCATCCAGTTGACCAAAACATTGGCATTGGAGTGGGCACCTTATGGCATCACCGTCAACGCGTTGTGCCCTGGACCGTTTCTGACGCCGATGAACGAGGTTTTACCGCCTGAAGTGCGGGCGGAACTGACGGCGAAAATTCCTTTGGGACGATGGGGCGAGTTGCGGGAGTTGGCGGGACCGCTGTTGCTGTTGGCGTCCGACGCTTCCAGTTTCATGACGGGCACAGTGCTCGTCATAGATGGCGGATGGAGCGCCCACTGACAAGGCGGCGACTTCGGAGTTTCGCTTCTCGGCGAAAGGGAAAGGGCAAAGCGCCTTTCGTTAACCGCCGATGGTGTGCATGGGGCGGACATGACCGACATATTGCGCCGTCTCCAAAAGCGTCGCCACGCCCGAAAACTTGCGCCAAAAAGCATGGCGGATGAAGCGGGCGATGTCAGCGTCGTCGGCGCCGCCCCGAAGGAGCGGACGCAAATCGTATTCGTCTTTGCTGAATAGGCAAGGGACGATTTTGCCGTCGGCGGTTAGGCGGATGCGGTCGCAATCATGGCAAAAGGGCATCGTCATGGAAGTGATGACGGCGATTTCGCCCGGCGCTCCGTCGGCAAAACGGTAAACTTGCGCCGTAGAGCCTGGTTCACGAGGAAGCGCAACGAGAGGGAAGTGGCGGTTGATGGTGTGCAAGGTTTCGTCGCCGCTGACCAACCGTTCGGGCGACCAAAGTTTCTGCCCGTCAAAGGGCATGTATTCAATGAAGCGGACGGTCATGCCCGTTCGGCGTGCCAGTTCAGCAAAGTCCAAAATTTCATCGTCGTTGCAACCGCGGGTGATGACGACATTGACCTTGACAGGCAAACCGACTTGGCGGGCTTTTTGGATGCCTGCCATCACGCGGTCAAAAACTTCCTTCCGCCCGACGATGCCTTCAAACCGGTCGGGCTTGAGGCTGTGAAGGCTGACGGTGACTCCTGTCAACCCTGCCTCTTTGAGCCGTTTTGCCATTTCGGGCAGGAAAAACCCGTTGGTCGTCATCGTCACGCTCTCCACTTCGGGGATGGCGGCAAGCATTGCCACCAACCGTTCCACATCCTGCCGCACCAACGGTTCGCCCCCTGACAGACGGATTTTCGTCACGCCCATGCGGGCAAGGATTTGGGCGACGCGCCCCATCTCTTCATAGGTCAAGATTTGCTCCTTCGGCAGCCACACGGGGTTGAGGGGCATGCAAAAATGACAGCGGAAGTTGCATCGGTCGGTCACCGAAAGGCGCAACTTTTTGGCGACCCGACCGAACCTGTCAACCAGCGGCGCAAAAAGCAACTCGTCCGTTCGCTCGTCGCAAAGGCAGGCGTTAGTTTTGGGCACTGGCACTCACCGCTTTGATTGTAGCGCCTGATGTCGGCAAATCGGCAGGTCAGCAAGTCGGCATTCGGCAAGTCGGCAGGTTGGCAAATCGGGAGGTGACTTCCATGCGGAATGAGGAAGTCGTGGCGATGTTGGAGGAGACGGCGGATTTGATGGAGATTGCGGGCGAGAACCCGTTCAAGGCGCGGGCGTATCGGCGCGCCGCCGATGCCATCGCTGCCTTGAAAGAGCCCATTGAGGAGTTGGTGAGGACGAAGCGGCTGAACCAGATTGAGGGTGTCGGCGAAAGCATTGCCCGTGACATCGCCGAGTTTTTGCAGAAGGGGACGACGACACGATTGGAGCAATTGCGCCAGAAGTATCCGCCTCAACTGCGGAAGTTGCTGGAAATTCAGGGTGTCGGTCCTCGCACTGTCGCCATGCTTTACGAGCGCTTGGGCATCACGAGCGTGGACGAATTGGAGGCGGCGGCGAAAGCGGGCAAGTTGACGAAGTTGCCGGGCATGGGCGAGCAAAAAGTGCGCAATATCTTGGAGGGCATCCAGTTGTGGCGGCAACAACAAGGGCGCGTCCCGCTCCATATCGCCTTAGCCATCGCCGAACGAATCGTCGCCGAACTTCGGGAGTTGCCGCAAGTAGAGCAGATTTTGCCCGCTGGCAGTTTGCGCCGCTGGAAAGAGACGGTCGGTGACTTGGACATCTTGGTAGCGACCCGAAAGAGTGAGCCAGTGATGGAACGCTTCGTGAAGTTGCCTGAAGTGCAAAAAGTGCTGGCGCACGGGACGACCAAATCCAGCGTCCTGATGGCGAACAACTTGCAAGTGGACTTGCGGGCGGTAGACCCCGAAAGTTTCGGGGCGGCTTCGCAATACTTCACGGGCTCTAAAGCCCACAACATCGCCCTGCGCAACCGCGCCTTGAAGTTGGGCTTGACAATCAACGAGTATGGCGTCTTCCGCGAGGCGACGGGCGAGAAGGTAGCGGGCGAGACGGAGGAAAGCGTTTACGAAGCCGTCGGGCTGATTTGGATTCCGCCTGAGTTGCGGGAAGACCGAGGCGAATTGGAAGCGGCGGAGCGACGGGCGTTGCCCCATTTGGTGACGCTGGAGGACATTCGGGGTGAATTGCACTGCCACACAAAATGGAGCGATGGCGCCAACACGGTGGAAGAGATGGCGAGGGCGGCAAGGGAACGAGGCTACGAATACCTCGCCATCACCGACCACTCGCCGCCGATGGGTTGGGGCGTCAAGCCCGAAAACTTCCGCAAACTCATCGGCGAAATTCGTCAAGTTAGCGAGCGGTTGGGCTTTCCCATCTTGGCGGGCATTGAAGTGGACATCGCTCCCGACGGCAGTTTGCATATGGACGAAGACATCCTGCGGCAACTGGACATCGTGATTGCGTCGGTGCATTCAGCGATGAAGATGAGCCGCGAAGAGATGACGAAGCGCATCCTCAAGGCGATGGAGAACCCGCTGGTGCACATTATCGGTCACCCGACAGGTCGGCTCATCAACCAACGCCCGCCTTACGAGGTGGACTTGGAGGCGTTGGTGGAAAAGGCGAGGCAGACGGGCGTGGCGTTAGAAATCAATGGTTCGCCCGAACGGTTGGACTTGAACGATGAGAATGCCCGCTACGCCAAAGAAGCAGGGGTGCTATTGAGTTTGGGCACGGATGCCCACCACGACGATCACTTGGACTTCATGCGCTTTGCCGTCGCCGTCGCCCGACGGGCTTGGTGCGAACCCGCCAACATCCTGAACACCCGACCTTACGAACAACTGCGGGATTGGCTGAAGGTGCGACGCCATTGAACTGCATGCCATAGAGAGTCGGAGGGAGCGTCGGTTTGCTCATCCTTGTTGGAGTGGCTGTCAGCCACGACACAAAAGCCTTGCGAAAGAAACGGTCGCACCTTTCAAACGCTCCAACCGAGCGCCTTCAGCACCGTCGGTTGGTAGGCGAACAAGGCGGGGACGCCACCCGTGTGGACGAAGATGACGGTGTGCTCTTTCGTCAGTTTGCCTTTGCGCGCCATGTCCACGATGGCGGCGAAGGCTTTGGCGGTGTAAACGGGGTCCAGCAAAATCCCTTCGGTGCGCGCCATCAAGACGAGGGCTTCCATCCCTTCATCCGTCGGGATGCCGTAACTTTCGCCGACATATGCCAGCGAGTAGCCGATTTCGTCGGGCGTGACACGGACAGGCAAACCCAATCGCTCTGCCACCAAGTTGCTCAACTCTGCGATGCGGTCGGGAGCGTCAGGGTGATGGTGGGGACTGATGCCGAGGATGCGCCAATTCAGTCCCAACGCTTTGGCGCCGACGACAAAGCCCACCTGCGTCGGTGTGGACGAACTGTGAATGAGGTGGGTCGGCTCAATGCCCAACTGCCGACATTGCTCCACCAACTCTAACAGGCAGATGAGGTAACCGAAGCCACCGCCGAGGTCGGGGTGCTTGATGACGAAGGGTTTATGCCCCTTGGCGCGGTATTCCTCGGCGAGGCGTTCTTTCTCGGCGTCCATGTCGGCATCGGCGTCCACAAAGCGCACATCGGCGCCGAAGAGATAGTCCAGCAGCAAGTTGCCTTGCGGCTCAGCGGTTTTGAATTGGTCAATGCGGGGATTGCGCCGCAGGACGAGGGCGCATTTGAGCCCCAACTTGGCGCAGGCAGCGGCTGTTTGGCGGCAATAGTTGGACTGGACGGCGGCGCCATTGATGATGACATCGCAACCTTGCTGCAGCGCCATGCCGAGGCTGAACTCCAAATGCCGCACCTTGTTGCCGCCCAGCGCCAAACCCGTCAAATCGTCCCGCTTGATGAACAGGCGAACGCCCAAAAGTTCCGAAAGACGAGGCAAGGGTTCTAAGGGTGTCGGCAATGCCCCCAACTTCACGCGGGGCAAGGCTCCTAAGCGCTCCCACAAAGCCTGCTCGCTGCAAACCGCTGTCGCCGAAACCACGCTCATCCCTCCTGTTCAGCGTTGGGTCAGGCAAATTATGGGGGCGGTTTTTCAAGGTTGGCATCGGGCGAGGACAAGTTGAAAGCGTTGCGCTCCGAACCTGAGATTCCAAACACCCAACGGTTGGAATTGCTCGTTCCCGCAGACTATGTGGTCTTTCAGCCATCGGGGCACGCCGACGAAGAAGGGGTTTTGCGCCCGCAACCGCGCCAATGCTTCCGAAGGCATAGGGGTCGGGCTCAGTTCGTAAAGGCGCAAATCGGGGCGATGCCTCTGCAGGAAGAAGGCGGGGTCGGGGACACTATGCAGGACGACGATGGCTTTAGCGGGCAAGCGCTTTGCCAACTCGGCAAAGTAGTGCTGAATGTCTGCCCGCATTGTCGGGACGGCAGCGACAGCGTGGGCAACTTGCCAAGTTTGAAAGCCTGCCCACAGCAACCCCAACGCTGCCAGCCAAGCCTGCCCCTTTGGCGCCACCTTGGCGATCTCCCGCCCCGCCATCGCAATTGCCAGATAACCAAAGGGGGCGAACCAACCGACATACCAAATCTCGCCGCCCAGAGCGGCTGCCATGTAAGCCAAAGCGAGGGCAAAGGCTTGCCATCGGGGCAAGGCACGGTAACGCCAAGCAGCGTAGAGGCAAAGGACAACGAAGGGCAAAAAAGGCGGGACATTGGTCGGGAAGGCGCCGAAGAAACCAAAGCCGAAGATGCCTTGGGCGAATAGGACAGAAAGCCAAAAGGGGCGGTCAGCGAACATGGCTTTGCGGGCAAATTGGGCGCCCATTTGGGCGACGAAACTGCTGACATCCTGAGCGATATAGACCGCCCACAGCGCCCCACCAAGGGCGAGGGGAAACAGGAAAACACCAACGCCCCACCAACCCCAACGGCGCCTCGCAACGAAAGTAAGCCCAATCGCCAGGGGGAGGGCAATCAAGTGGGTGAGGACCGCCACCGCTATCGCAATCCCTGCCCATCCCAAGGCTCGTAAATCGTTCCGTTCCCAAGCGAGGGTGAAAGCGAAGAGCGTTGCCATGACGGCGACGGCATTGAGGATGTCCATCCTTGCCAAGTTGGCGCCGTATTGGTAGGTCAAATCCAACGCCGTCCAAAGGACGCAAAGCCAAGCCCCGACTTTTGCCACGCCCCACCTCAACGCCAACCGCCAAAGCAACAACAAACCGAGCACGCCCAGCACACGGCTAAGCCATCGGGCGCTGAGGGGCTCAAAGCCGAACACTTTGCCCCAAAGGGCGAGGCAAAGAAAATAGCCAGGCGGTTGCCAATAGGTGCGCTGGTCAATCCCCGGCAACAACCCGTCCAAAATGGGCGTCCCCATCCCTCGCCCCCTCGCCAACCCTTCTGCGGGTTGCAGAAAAGTTATTTCATCGGGGAAGACGGGCACCAAGGTGTCACCGTAGTAACCCAGCAACCCGAGAAACCCAGCGACAAGGGCGAGCAACAAAGCGACATCCACCACCGATGCGATGCCGAACCGTCGCATGCTCCTGCCTCCTTTAAGGCTGGGAACTCTGCCACAAAACGAGGGTAATGCCTCGTTCGCTTTCTGTCAAACCGCCGAAAGCGAAGTGCCATTGCTGCAAGCGAATGCCGCCTTGCCATCGCATTTCTCGCAGGAGCAAGGCGTGGGTCAGTTGCGGGCGCAACTTGGCAAAAGCCTTTTTGTCCACCATCGGCAACGGCATCAACTCGTAAACCCGCACATCGGGACGAAAGCGAAGCAAGTGAAAAGTTGGGTCGGGCGAGAAACTGCCGACGAGCAAACGGGCATTGGGTGGCAGGGAGCGGTCAAGGTCGGCGTAAAAGGTCGCCAACTCCCTTCGGATTTTCGGGACGGCGGCAAGGTGACGGGCAACGACGCTGGCTTGATATGCCCACCACGCAAGGGCAATCGCTACCAGCACCCTTCCCCAAGCCGCCTTCCGTTCGCCCAAACCTTGAAAGAGCAGGGCAGCCAGCAAATAAACAAAGGGCACGCAAAGGGCGGGGTAACTGGCTTCCCCACCCAAAGCGGTGACGGCGTAAAGGGTGAGAGCGAAAGCGAGGAAACTTTTCGGGATGTGCAAATGACGCCGCAGCGTCGCCACCGTCGCCGTGACCACGATGGCGAGAGCAGGGACAGCGTTAATTGGGATGCCCAAGTAACCGTAAAAGCCCCAAAAGGTCACGCCCAAACCGTGCACGAGCCAATCCGTCAGCGTCCGCTCCTTGTGCAGCCAATGGGCGCGCATCTGGGCAAGGAAGGTTGACCAGTCGGTGGCGGCGTAAAGAAGCCAGCCTGCCATCGCAAGGAGCAACGGGACGGCGACGGCAATTGCGCCTTGCCATCCTGACCTGCGGTGAGCGATAACCGTCAGCACCAACGCCATCGGCAAGGCAATCGGGTGCGTCAGCACGGAAAGCGCCGCAATGATGCCAATCAGCCACCAAGATGGAGAAAGGGCGAGGGACGAGGGACGGGGGACGGAGAGGAAGGCGGCAAGGAGCAAAAGCGTCCCGCACAGCATTTCGGGGCGGGCAAAGTTGGCGACGAATTGGAAATTCAAATCGCTGGCGACCCAAAGCGCTGCCAAGGCGCCCCAAAGGGGCGAAGCGCCCAACCGCTTGGCGAGGGCAAAAGTCAAAAGCAAACTGCCCATTCCCAGCCACCGACTAAGCCATCGCAGCGCGTTCAGGTCAAACCCGAACACCTTGCCCCACAGCGCCAGCACCATCGGGTAAAGGGGCATTTGCCAGAAGGTGCTGCGTTCGGCGCCTGTCAGCACGCCCTTTAGCAAATCGTTGCGGAAGCCTTCGCCCATCGCCCAGTTTTGGGCAAGGCGGGTGATGACGACTTCATCGTGCCAAGGCACTAACCACGCATCGCCATACCAACTTTCCACGCTGAGGAACAGCACCACGATCAACCCTGCGACGACGCTCGCCGCCCATTCCTTTCGGCTTTGCCGCACCCTTTCACTCACCCACAAGCATCTTGGCACAAAACCATCCCTTTAGCGGCATTATTTGAGGCGAACTCGCTGAAGGAGTGACAAGGGCATGGTAGAGCGCGTCACTTACGGTGGCTGGGACGAATGCTATCGGCTCAGCAACGGACTCGTGGAAATCGTCGCAACGGCGCAAGTCGGTCCGCGCCTTATTCGGTTTGGCTTCGTTGACGGAGCCAACGAGTTCGCCGAATTTGCCGACCAACTGGGCAAGGTCGGCGGCGACGAATGGCGCATCTATGGCGGTCATCGCCTTTGGCACGCCCCCGAACACCCAGAGCGCACCTACTCTCCCGACAACGAGCCCATAAAAGTGCGCATCGTGGACGAATGGACACTGGAATTGACGCAGTTGACGGAGAAGACGACGGGCATTCAGAAACGGTTACGGGTGCGCCTATCACCTGACGCTGCCCAAGTGACCGTCACGCACATCCTGATCAACCGCAACCTTTGGGCGATTGAGTTGGCGGCGTGGGCGTTGTCGGTGATGGCGCCGGGCGGATTGGCGATTTTGCCCCAACCGCCCTTCATCCCGCATCCCGAAAAGTTGCTACCTGCCCGCCCGTTGGTGCAGTGGCACTACACCGACATGACCGACCCCCGTTGGAAGTTTGGGCGAAAGTTCATCCTTCTCCGTCAAGACCCGACGCGCCCGCAGCCACAAAAGTTGGGGCTCGCCAACTCGGCGGGTTGGTGCGCTTATGCCAACGGCGAACGATTGTTCGTCAAAACTTTCCGCCATATCGCTGATGCGCCCTACCCCGACTTTGGTTGTTCCACCGAGGTGTTCACCAACGCCGACATGCTGGAATTGGAAACCCTCAGTCCCTTGACGAAGTTGCAACCCGATGGGGCGTTGGAGCACGAAGAACGGTGGCATCTCTTTCGGGGCGTGACGGTCAGCGAGGATGAAGAGCAACTTGCCCAAACCCTTGCCGCCTTGCTGCCCCAATGCGGCATCTCTTCATTGTTCGGCTAAAGGGCGTTAGCGCTTTTTGTCGCGGCTAATCGCCCCTTGAGCAACTTGGGCGGGTGAGTGACGATGAGCATATCTCGCAAGGTGACCGTTCGGACTTTGCTGGAGAAAAAACAGGCGGGCGAAAAAATTGTCGCCGTCACGGCTTATGACTACCCGACAGCGTTGCTGGTGGACGAAGGGGGTGTGGATTTCGTTTTGGTCGGCGACAGTGTGGCGAATGTCGTTTTGGGTTACGAGACGACGCTGCCCGTGACGATGGAGGAGATGCGCCACCATGTCCGTGCCGTGCGCCGAGGCATCAAACGGGCACTGTTAGTCGCCGACATGCCCTTTCTGTCCTACCAAGCGAGCGTCGCACAGGCGATTGAGAACGCAGGGCTGTTTTTGAAGGACGGAGCGGAAGCCGTGAAAGTGGAAGGGGGCACTCCGCCCATCCTTCACATCGTTCGGGCGTTGGTGGAAGTCGGCATCCCTGTCATGGGACATTTGGGCTTCACACCCCAATGGCTGCACCAATTCGGCGGCGTTCGCGTGCAAGGGCGACGGAGCGATGAGGCGAAGATGCTCGTGGACATGGCGCAGGCTTTGCAGGAGGCGGGTTGTTTCGCCATCGTCTTGGAACTCGTCCCTGAGGAAGTCGCCGCTCTCATCACGGAGCGGTTGTCCATCCCAACCATCGGCATCGGGGCGGGGGCGCAATGCGATGGGCAAATTTTGGTGCTGCACGATTTGATCGGCATGTCGCCTGGTTGGTCACCCCGCCACGCCAAACGCTACGCCGAAGTCGGCGAACTAATCCGCCAATGTGTCGCTACTTACGCCCAAGAGGTGCGCGACGGCAAGTTTCCGACCCGCGAACACGCCACTCACATGGCGCCCGAGGAACTGGAACGGTTGCGCCAGTTGCTGCGGGGGGAGGGGTCTTGATGCGCCGAGCAAAAATCATCGCCACCGTCGGACCTGCGACAATGGACGAAGAAAAACTGCGGGCGATTTTGCATGCTGGCGTGGATGTCGTTCGGGTGAATTGCTCGCACGGGACAGCGGAGCAACACCGACGCATCGCCGAAACCGTGCGAACCCTTGCCGACGAACTGAACAAGCCCGTCGGATTGCTGTGGGATTTGCAAGGACCGCGTTTGCGGGTGGCTGCCTTGCCCGAACCCATTGCGCTGCCTGAAAACGCTGAGGTGGTGTTGGGCAGCCCGCCGCCACCCGCTGACCTATCGCCCAACCACATTTTCCTGCCCGTAGAAGCGCCCTACTTGGCGACGGCGGTGAAAGCAGGGACGCGCATCTTGGTGGACGACGGACGCATTGAATTGCTGACGCTCCACACCGATGGCGAGCGAGTGCGTTGCCGCGTCGTGCGGGGCGGGATTGTCAAGGGGCACAAAGGCATCAACATCCCCGGCGCCAAACTCGCCGTGCCCATTTTGAGCGAGGAAGATTTGGCGGATTTGCGCAACGGCTTGCATGCAGGCGCCGATTTCATCGCCTTGTCCTTTGTTCGCTCGGCGGAAGACATTGAGGTGCTGCGCAACGCCATTCAAGCGCACGGGGCAAATGTGCCCATCATCGCCAAACTGGAACGCCCTGAAGCGTTGGAACGGTTGGGCGAAATTTTGAGGGCAGCCGACGGCGTGATGGTGGCGCGGGGCGATTTAGGCGTGGAGTTGCCGCCAGAAGAAGTGCCGCTAACGCAAAAACGCATCATCGCCGAAGCCAACCGCCAATTCGTCCCGGTCATCACGGCGACGCAAATGTTGGAAAGCATGGTGGACTCGCCGAGACCGACGCGGGCGGAAGCGTCGGATGTCGCCAACGCGGTCTTGGATGGCAGCGATGCGTTGATGCTTTCGGGCGAGACAGCAGTCGGCAAGTATCCCGTAGAAGCCGTGACGATGATGCACCGCATCATTTGCACCGCCGAGACGCAGTTGTTGCAGCAGAGACCCGCTTACGAGGGAAGGGGCGAGGGCGAGGAAAGCATCGCCCACGCCGTCAGCGACGCTGCCTGTTTGGCGGCTGCCGATGTGGGGGCGAAAGCCATCGTCGTCTTCACGCAAACGGGATCAACGGCGCTGTTCGTCAGCAAGCGCCGCCCCGCCGCTCCCATCATCGCTTTCACGCCCGACGAGCAGGTTCAGCGACGATTGAGTTTGCTTTGGGGCGTCGTGCCCTATTGCTTGCCCTTCGTGGACAGCACCGACGAACTCATTCGGTTGATGGACGAACGGTTGGAAGCGGAAGGGATTGCCCGAAAAGGTGATATCGTCGTCATCGTCGCTGGCATCCCCCTGTCGGTGCGAGGGCGAGCCAACTTCCTCAAAGTTCACATCGTCGGCACCAGCGAATGAAAGGGGGCGAAGTGATGCGTTGGTGGCGTTGGACGACGCCATTGATGGTCGCTGCCTTGCTGTTTGCATGGCGATGCGTCCCGTCGCAAACGGACAAAATGGCATTGGGACGCAGCCTTTACCTGCGCCATTGCGCTGCCTGTCACGGCGAGCAAGGTAAGGGTGACGGACCGTTGGCGAAAGTCATCGCTCCGCCCGTGCCCGATTTGACGGAAGGTGTTTTCAAACTCTGCTCCACGCCGTCGGGCACTTTGCCGACGGATGACGATTTGCGTCGGGTCATCGGTGAGGGCATTCTCGCCACTCCGATGTTCGGCGTCAAGGGTTTGCTGTCCGAAGAAGAGTTGGACGCTTTGGTCGCTTTCACCAAATCGTTGTGCCCCAAGTTTCGCACGGAAGGCTCAGGCAAACCCATCGCCATCAACCCGGTGCCGCCATCGCCAGAATTGCTGGCGTTGGGTCGGCAAGTTTACGCCAAGTTCCAATGTGGCGCCTGTCACGGACTGCAAGGCGATGGTAACGGACCGCTGGCGAAAACTTTGCGGGATAGCAAAGGTCGCCCCATTCGCATCCTGAGTTTGCGGGATGCCCGCAACTACAAAAACGGCTACACACCCGCCGACATCTATCGGACGCTGATAACGGGGATGGACGGGACGCCGATGCCTTCCTTTGCGGGTGCGATGAGCGAGCGGGAAGCGTGGGCGATTGCTCACTTCGTTCACTCGCTCATCACCAACAACCCGCCGCCGAGACGGGAAGGCACTGCCATCAAAGTGGCTTTTGTGAGCACCGCCACAAACTCGCAAGGTGATAGTTGCCAAGATGCGTCGTCTCTCTGGCTCCCGTTGCAAAGCACTTGGGGACGAACGGGGAAACCTGACGCCTTGCAAGTGCAAGCCATACTGACAGGGCGACAGTTGCTCTTGCGGCTTGTTTGGGACGACCCGACGCCCAACGAAGGAGCGCCACGCCCTGACGGTGTTGCTGTGCAGTGTCCCGAAGATTTGGCGAAGCCGTTGCCCTCGCTCTTTTGGGGCGACCCGCAGGCGCCTGTGCGGGTGTGGCGTTGGATGGCGGGACGAGGGGGCGAAGTTGGGCGGGCGACAGGCGTCGGGACGATGCGCCGTCAATCAACGCCCTTTGAGGCGAAGGGGCAATGGCAGCAAGGGCAATGGAGCGTCGTGATGAAAATCCTCCTGCCTGATGGCGTTCAACGGCTACCGATGGCTTTTTCCGTTTGGGATGGTGGAAGCGGTGACGAAGGACAGCGGCGGATGATGACAGGTTGGCATTGGCTGGTCGTTGAAGCCCGTTGAAACCGCCGCAGAAAAGGGCGTATCCTTTCGCCGTCAAGCCTCATAATTGTGCTGGTGATGAACCGATGCTTTTCAAGTCGTCAGCGGAGTTGGAAGCCCAAAAGCGGGAACTGCCCGACTTGCAGTCGGAGCGACCAGAACATCCTATCGCCCTGACACGCGTCGGCGTGGCGAATTTTCGTTTCCCTGTCACGCTGCGACGCAAGGGTGAAATGCTGCGCACTTTCGTCACTATTGAAGCCGCTGTCAATTTGCCGTCGGACCAACGAGGCGCTCATATGAGCCGCTTCGCCGAAGAAATCGTGCGGGCGTTTTCCCTGCCGATGGAAGCAGCGCTCTTTGAGGAGTTGGCGGAACGGCTCGCCAACGAACTTTTGGACGCCCACGATTACGCCCACCATTGCACGGTCACACTGGAAGCGGAATCCCATGTGGACGGACACCCTTACAGGTTGTTCGCCAGTTTCAACACCGCCACGCAACAGCGGATTTTAGGCGTGGAGGTGCATGGGGCTCTGGCGTGCCCTTGCGCCATGGCGATGACGGGCGGGCTTTCCCACAATCAGCGAGGTCGGCTGCGGATTGAGTTGCAAACCAACGGCTACCACATCCCTGCCGAAGAATTGGTCACTATCGCCGAAAATGCCTTCTCTACGCCCGTGCGCCTGCTGCTCAAGCGCCCGCAGGAGAAAGCCATCGTGGAAGCGATGCACCGTAACCCGAAATTTGTGGAAGATGTCGTCCGCGATTGCGTCATCGCCTTGAAAGAGCGTTACCGAGGCGTTTGGGCGCGGGTTCGTTGCGACTCCTTTGAAAGCATCCATCCCTACGATGTCTTCGCCGAGTGGGAGGGACAGTTGTAGTCAACCGATCAAAGCGCAGGGGATGTCCTGAATGGGTTGGCTCAAAAACTTCTTCAAACGCATCGTCGTAGAAGCCATAACAGAGGTGCTGGAGCCCCGCATGCGGGCAGTCGTGCGGGACGAGTTTGAGCACCTTGAGCCTCGCATTCGGGCAATCGTGCAGGAGGAGTTCGTTCGGTTAGAGCCTCGCATTCGGGCAATCGTGCGGGAGGAGATGCGGATTGCTTTTGAGCAGGAGTGGGAGCCTCGCATTCGGGCGATCGTGCGGGAGGAATTGCGGACGGCGATGGAAGAGGAGTGGGTGCCTCGCTTGCAGGCGATGTGGCGAGAGGACATCAACCGAATGCAGGACCGCTTCAACATCCGCTTTGATTCCGTTCAGGGGCGGTTGGACAATTTGGCAGAGATGATGCTGCATGCGACGGTTCAAGTGCGGGAGATGAGCGAACTGACGGAGGTGGTGCGGTCGCTGCGGTCAGAGGTGGAACGCATCAAAGCCCACATCGGCTTGACTTGACAGGAGGCGAAGAGCCATGAAGCGCATCAAACTGGCGCGCACCGAATTTATTGACGCAGGGCACTACATCCCTGGTCATCCCAAATGCGGTCGCCCGCATGGGCACACCTACCGCATAGATGTCACCATTGAGCAGCAACTGGAAGGCGATATGCTGTTGGAGTTTGGCGAATTCAAACGGCGGGTCTGGGATGTTTTGGCGAGGTATGACCATGTGATGCTCAACGAGGTCATGGACGCCGTGCCGACGGTGGAGAACATCGCCATTGAGTTGCATCGGGAACTGAAAAAGGTGTTGCCCGACTTCAAGGTGACGGTGCGGGTCTATGAGGGCGTCCGTAAGTGGGCGGAATATGGCGACGAGTGACAAATTGCTGTCGGCGAGGTGAGGGGCGATGACGCTGGCGTTGCCCAAGTTTTGCGAGGGCTTCATCCTTCCTCGGCGGGAATTTGAACCCGCCTACATGGAAACCTACCGCAGTGGGCGCATTTGGGAGAAGGTGGAAATCGCCCACGAGATGCTGAAGCGGTGCCGCGTTTGCCCCCGCAACTGCGATGTCAACCGATGGCAGGGCGAACTGGGCACTTGCGCTTCAGGGCGTTACGCCGAAGTCGCCAGTTACTTCCCCCACTTCGGCGAGGAAGATTGCCTTCGTGGCTGGCGGGGCAGCGGGACGATTTTCTTCACCCATTGCAACCTCAAGTGTGTCTTTTGCCAAAACTTTGACATCTCCCGCATGGGCATCGGCGGGCGTCCCGTCACACCCGAAGAGTTGGCGGACATCATGCTTTACCTGCAAGACCTCGGCTGTCACAACATCAACTTCGTTACCCCCGAACATGTCGTCCCCCAAATCATGGAAGCCATCCCCATCGCCATTGAAAAAGGCTTGCGCCTGCCCATCGTCTACAACACCAGCGCCTACGACAGCCTTGAGAGCCTTCAGTTGATGGAGGGCATCGTGGACATTTACATGCCCGACTTCAAGTATTGGGACGCTGCCAAAGCGAAGCGTTACCTGAAGGCAGAAGACTATCCCGAAGTGGCGCGGCGAACGATCAAGGAAATGCATCGGCAAGTAGGCGATTTGGTCTTTGACGAAAACGGGTTGGCACTACGGGGTTTACTGGTGCGCCACCTGATTATGCCCGGCGCTTTGGACGACACGCGAGAAATTTTGCGCTGGATCGCGACGGGGTTGGGACGCAACACTTATGTCAACCTGATGGACCAATACTACCCCGCTGGCTTGGTCAGCAAAGACCGCTATCCCGAAATCAACCGCCGCATCACGCCCGAAGAGTATGAGCGCGCCCTTGCGGACGCCCGCGAGTTTGGGCTTTGGCGGCTGGACTACCGCTGGCGCCGCTTCGTCGCCCTTTGGTGACCTTTGCCAAAGCGCTTATTTAAGCGCGACGCAAATGAAGCCCACCTGAAACGAAGCACATTTGCCCCCTATGTTTGCCCCTCGTTTGTGGCTATCAAAGCGTTCCCCATTTATCGCCGACAACTATTTGACCTGCTGCCGTAATGCCCCGAAAATTGCAAAGCGATTTTGGCGGGGACGGTGCTGGTGCGCCCCTCGGGCTGCAAACCCGACGGCGGAACGCAAGTCGTTCCGACTGGGTTCAATTCCCAGCCCCGCCTGAGGTAAAGACCAATCCAAAACAAGGAGGTGCGTAACCGTGCCAAAACTCAGCATTCGTATCACATACTGCCAACCTTGCGGGCATCAACCTCACGCCATTCAACTGGCAAACCAACTTTTGGGCGATTACGGCATGAAGTTTAACCGAGACATGGAACTGACGCTTGTGCCGGTTGACAAGGGCGAGTTTGATGTTTTCGTCAACGGCGAGAAGGTTTTCTCCCGCCATGAAGCCCAAAGGATGCCAACAGCCGATGACATCAAGCAAGCCATTGAACAGCGCCTTGCTGCTGTCAGTTGAAACACCTATGCGGGGCGCTCTTAAAGCGCCCCGTTTTTTGTTTGTGAGGTGAATC
>Ga0209393_1000664_pt1 | contig 16041 bp, 14 predicted proteins | sample SSWtaG_2_FD_184117 | JGI IMG/M metagenome (GOLD analysis project Ga0209393, IMG submission 184117) | Hot spring microbial communities from Sandy's Spring West, USA to study Microbial Dark Matter (Phase II) - SSWsed_130316 (SPAdes)... | ecosystem: Environmental > Aquatic > Thermal springs > Hot...
ATGGGCGTCCAGTTGATAACGACGCCAGCGACACGACCGTTGTGCAAAATGACATCCTCAACGAAGGTCATGTTGGCGAACTTGGCACCAGCATCACAGGCTGCAGCGATGAGTTTGGAACATGCGTGGGGCGCATCGGCAACATAAAGACCTTCCGATGCCTGCTCGTATGGGACACCAAGTTCATCAAGGATTTCCTGTGACGGTTCTCGGAAGGTTGCTTTGTTCATCAAGTAGCCACCAATCCAAAAACCGCCGCCGAGATAGTTCATCCGCTCAACAATGAGCGTCTTAAAGCCTTGTCGCGCTAATTCGCGACCTGCCATTAACCCTGCTGGACCGCCTCCTACGATAATGACATCGCTTTCGGCATACTCTTCCAGTTGCCTCATAAATCCGCGCACTATCGCGCGGGTCACATCTTTCTCGTCAACGGGCTTGAACAGTGACATGGGCATCAACCTCCTTAGCGATTTGGCAAGTTTTATTATGGCACATCTTGCCTTCGTTAGGGCATTTAGCCTCACTCAATTAAGCGTTCCTCTTGGACGGTAGCAGGTTGCTGATAAGCCTGAATCCTTTTGAGGAGCCCTAAGGATTCAGCCCTGTGTTCCATCGCCCTTTCAACCTTCAACGCCAACAAGTCATAGACATCAACGCCGGGGATGTTTTTCTCCAAGTAGTCGTAAGCGCCCCTTTTGAGGCACTCAACAGCGTTGGCGACGCTACCGTAGGCGGTCAGGATGATAACTTCCGTCAAGACATCCCGCAGCAACGCCGATTTCAGAACCTCCAGCCCGCTGTTTTCTGATTCCATCACCATGTCCGTGATGACGACATCGTAAGGCGGGTTAGCAGTTCGGATTTTTTCAATTCCTTCGGCTTCACTGGCAGCAGTTTCCACCTGATGCCCGTCCCGCTCCAACCTGAGTTTGATTGCTTCCCTTGCCAATTCTTCATCGTCCACAACCAAAATTCGCCCCATTCAACTTTCCCCTCCTTGTGCCGGTTCAATGGCAGGGAGCGTGATGATGAACATGGCACCTTCGCCTTCACGCCCCCGTTCTTCAATCGTTCCACCGTGAGCCTCAACGATTCCTTTGACAATTGCCAAACCAAGCCCCATGCCTTTGGCTCGGGTCGTGAAGAAGGGTTGAAAGATTTGCTCCTTCAGTTTGTCTGGGACACCGGGACCTGTGTCGCGGATGATGAGCCTTGCGTGTCTTTGACCGACCCAAGTGCTTTTGGTCAGCCGCACAGCAATTTTGTCGCCTTCCTTGAGAAAGTGAACGGAGTTTTCAATCAATTCGCTGATGGCGTTCCTCAACTTCTCACTGTCACCCTTCACCCAGATGGGCTGTTCGTCCAATTGCAACTCAAAAGAGATGTAGGGGAACTCCTGCGAATATTCCCGCATCAGTTCCTCCAACATCTCGGACAAGCAGACGGGTTGCAAGTTCAACTGCGTTGCCTTGACGAAATCTCTCAAATCCTGAAGAAGAGTTTCTACCTCGTAAAGTGCCCTTCCAACGCTGGCAAGTAAACGCTGAGCGCTTTCCGGCAGTGGCAGGTTGTTCAGTTGCAGGCTGAGTTCTTTCAACGCTCCCTTCATAGCGAAAACTTTGTTGCCGATCATGTGTGCAGTTCTGGCTGCCAGTTCGCCGATAGTTGCTATGTGCTGCATGGTGAACAGTCGCCGTTGCAACTCCTCTCTTTCAATTGCTGCTCCCAATTGGCTTGCCAAGGTGAACAGCAACTCTTCGTCTTCATCGGAGAAGAGGTAATAGGGAGCGGATGGGTTGTCCTTCTTCCTCAGCACCCTCAAGACGCCAACGACTTCTCTCCGTCCTCTAACAGGGACAGCCATGAAGGCACTGATTTCTTCAGGTTTAAGTTCCAAGTAAAGCCCTTTCCATCTTGGGTCTCCCACAACACCGTTTAGCCTCGCAGGCTTGTTGTGTAATGCAACCCAACCTGTCAAGCCTTCACCGAGCCGATATGTTGCCTTACCGACCAGCGACCTTAGCAAGCCACGAGATGCTCTCAGAACCAACCGGTTGATGGATTTGTCAATGAGGAAAAGGGAACAATCATCGGCATCTAACAACTTTGCCGCTATTTCTGTGACTCGTTCCAAAAGTGCGTCAATATCCGGGGTCGCAGCTAATTCCTTTCCAAGTTCTATCAGCGCCTTTTCCCGGGTCTGGTGGGCAGCGAGGGAGAGGGCAAAAGCGGCAATGGATGCTAATGAGGAAAGGACCCTTGCTTCGTTCTCGCCGAAAGCGTTCACTTTTTCGCTCTCAACATTCAGCACTCCAAGCACTCTACTGCCACGCCCAATTAAAGGCACAGCAAGTTCGCTTTTGGTGTCAGGGAAGATGGGGTAGTAGTAGGGGTCATTAGTGACATCGGGGCAAATGTAAGGCAGACCTGTGTAGGCAACATAACTTGAGATGCTGTTGCCCGGTTCATCGGTGATTTTGAATCTCAGCCCTTGTTTCTCCTCTGACCAACCGAGACCAGCCACAAACTTCGTCACGAGTTCCCCTGTCTTATAGTCAACGAGAGAGACAGTTCCACGAGTTGCGCCAACTGCTTCCAAACTTTCCTCCAAAATCGCCCTCAAAAGGGTTTCTGGTTCGTTAATGGTGCTCCAGAGCCGATACAAATGGCATTCGTGCGTTATCCTTTTCTCAGTCCTTTGTTGGATTGCCAAGGTTTTCGCCCTCCTTGCCGATGCGCTGTCATAATTTTGCTGCATAGTGGCGTCCAAACGAAACGGTAAAGCCAAACTTGACTTGGACGCCGGGTGGGAAAATGATGGGAACCCAAGCCGTCATCCCTTTGGAGCGACTGCCAAAAGCGTTAGTGACCGTGATTCGCGCCGCTGCAGGAGTTGCTCAGGGGCATCGTTGCCCAATTTACATTGTTGGTGGCTTCGTTCGTGATTTCCTGTTAGGGCGTGAAAGTTTGGATTTGGACTTTGCTGTCGGCGCAGAACCCATATCTTTTGCTTACGAAGTCGCAGAAAGGCTGAAGGCTCGTTTTGTCTCCCTCCACTTTGACCCACCCACTGGTCGCATTGTGCGTTGGGATAGCGAATATCCTGACGCAACGGCGGATTTCACTGAATTCAAGGGCGACCTGAAAGAAGACGCTTCAAACCGAGATTTCACATGCAACGCCTTGTTCGTTGACGCAATTGAGTTGGCTCAAAAGGGAATAGCCCCCGTGCTTGACCCTATAGGTGGAATGCAACACCTTGAAGCGCGGTTACTCGTTTTGCCCAACAGGCGAGTCTTGCAAGAAGACCCAGTGAGGATTTTAAGGGCGTTTCGGTTTGCAGCAACTTTAGAGTTCCAAATCCCGCCAGAAACGAAAACTGCCTTGACCTTAAGTGCACCATTGCTTTTGAACGCTGCGCCCGAAAGGGTGACGATGGAGTTTGCGTGGACGCTTCAAACTTCGTCTGCCCACGAGCAATTGCTTTCAATGGACGAGACCGGCGTTTTGACCATATTGCTCCCTCAGTTACCCAAACTCAAAGAGATTCCCGCTGCAGGCTATCACCACCTTGACGCTTTCAATCATACCATAGAGGCAGTGAGGATGGCTGAAAGGGTAATCAGGTGTGAAACTGAGGACGAAGGACTCAACAGCCTTTTAGCAAAAGTCAGTGAAGCCTTTAACATCAGGTTCGGTTACAAGCGTTACGGGAGTTGGGTTTTGAAGTTCGCCATCTTGCTCCATGACATTGCAAAACCGCAGACGATGACCGTTGACGAAGAAGGCGACTTGCACTTTTATGGGCATGAAAAAATTGGTGCCGAGATGGCTGAACAGATTTGCGAGCGCTTCAAAACATCACGGCGTGAGAGGGAAACGATTGTCGCCCTCGTTCGCAGCCACATGAGACCTGTCGGTCTTGCAGGGGCTCGCCACTTAACTGACAGAGCACTGAGAAGGTTCTGGCGAGATTTGGGTGAAACCGTTGGGGTTTACTGCGTGGCTCTATCAGCAGCGGATTTGATGGCTACTCGCGGTCTGGAGATGACACAAGAGCAGAGGGAGCGGCACTACTTTGTCCTGAAGAAGTTGATGGAGACTTACTTTGCCCTTCAGGAAGCGAAAGAACGCGTTAGGCTCATCACCGGCGACGAAATAATGGAGCGCTATCAAATCCCACCTTCACCTTTGGTCGGTAAGGCGCTTAGGTTCGTTGAAGATGCCTTTTTGGAAGGGCGCATTAAGACGAAGGACGAAGCGTGGTCGCTTTTGGACGAGGCGATGAAGGAGTGGCTAAAATTGGTGCGGGGTGCGGAACGCTGATTGTGGAGATAGAAAACTAAGTTGCTGACGAGAAGGAGTTCTCTCGTTCAAAAGGAGCGTGAATGAGAATGGGCAAAAGTGTTTTGACCCTTTATCCAGAAACTGAGACGCAAGAGGTTTTGCTTGCCGACCGTCCCATCACTTTTGAGGAGTTCCTGCAACTTTTTGGCGAGGACGATTTGGTTGAACTCGTCAATGGTAGGGTGGTGTCAAGAATGGCTGCTAAAACGCCTCATGAAGATTTGCAGGCGTGGTTGTTGAGTGTATTGAGGGTTTATGTGTCAATCCGTGACCTTGGGATAGTTTTGGGTTCACGGACACCTGTTAAGATAGACGGATACAATGGCAGGTTGCCAGACATTGTTTTCGTTCGCAAGGAAAGGCAACACATAGTGACCGAAGACGCTATCGTTGAAGCGCCTGACTTGGTCATTGAGATAAGGTCGCCGGGAGACAGAAAGTCAAGGGTGATAGGATTGATTGCCGACTACATGAGAGTTGGGGTTTTTGAGATTTGGGTTATTGACCCTCAAGGGAAGGTTTTGAGGGTTTTTTGGAGGGAGGGTGAAGGTTACAAGGATTTGGAGTTCAGGCGAGGGATTTTCCGTTCAAGGGCTGTTGAAGGTTTTTGGCTTAAAGTTGAGTGGCTTTGGTCGCCAAAAAGACCAAAAGAACATGAAACCCTCGCAAAACTCTTAGGCTGGAAGTTATAACGGCTAGGAGTTACGCAGTTGGTAACTGGGGTAAGTTTTGTGTTAGGAGTTGCGCAGTGGAAGATTTAGTGTGAAAAATTTAACTCGGCATGTCGGTAAGCGGCAAATGGCTTAAGGCATGCCTTAAAGAGCAAAATTCCTTGGTGGCTTAAGGCTGCCGAGGCAGGGGTTAGTGGGCGACCCTTGTTGCCTGTCCTCTGGCTTTGGGTTAAAAGCTCAAAGTCACGACAGGAATACGCAGGCAACTGCGTAAGTCCTAAACGGCTTAACGAGCATGTTCTAAAAATCCCATTTTCTGAGCGTAGGGCTTATCTAAGGTGGTGTCGTCTAAGATCAAAAGCACCCTTTTGGGGGTCAACGAATTCCTTGGCTTCCCACCACAACGCCTTTGTATCTAAAGGCTTTTTGGGAGCAGTCTTGTGAAGGCATCATGGTCATGGTTGTTCTTCCCTTCAGGCTGACACATGACTGCTTGGGTGCAGGTAAAAGCCCTCTGGGCAGGGATAAGGGAGTGGATGTAGTCTAAGTCATCGCACTTTGTTGGGTTCATGAGTGCGTTCTAAAGACGAATTTTCCTGAGCGCCGAATTCATTCGGCATTTTGGGATGGTGAATACAGGTGAGCCTAATCGGTCTTCGGAGGGCACGGCTCCTGCCGTGCTGAAATTTTGCGGTCGGGCAGGAGCCCGACCCTCCAGAAAGTGATGAAGCCTGCTGAAAGTAGGCTAAAAAGACTGGAAGACACATCTTCTAATGTGCCGAGAAATTTTTCAACAGTGCGGGAGCACTGCCCTTCGGGAAAACTATTCGCCAATCGCTACTCGCCATTCGCCAATCGCTCACAACAAGAGTGTTCTAAAATTACCCATGCCACTGGCTTAAGCCAGTAGTTGATGACGAATTTTTTAAAGCGCCGAATTCATTCGGCGTTTGTTTGTAAGGGTGAACCTTCAAGATTTTCGCCGACTAAAGTCGGCGCTCAGGTTCTTCGTCATCAACTACGGGTTGAAACCCGTAGCATGGATTGTTTGCATCAACAACTACGGACTAAAGCCCGTAGCATGGGAAGGAAATTTTTGACTTTTAGAACACTCTCGCCCACAATTGACAGCGGGCATTGGAAGGGTTATCCTCTTTATGGCAAAAGAAGTTGCTTGAGGAAGGCGATGACCATGCGCAGGTTGTTCGTTTTCTCGGCATTAGTGGCTTTGAGCGTGATACTTAACGCTCAACCTTCTCACCCGCATGTCTGTTATGTGGTTCTCAAGGATGTGGTCGTCAACCCGAGTTTGAAAGATTTTCTGCAGCGGGCGATTGAACAGGCTCAAGCCGACAACGCTGAATGTCTGATAGTGCAGATAACGACGCCGGGCGGAATGGTTGACAGCATGCAAGAGATTGTTCGGCTGTTCCTCAACTCACCTGTCCCCATTGTGACTTTCGTTGCACCAAGGGGTGGCAACGCAGACTCTGCCGGTGCTTTCATTGTCATGGCTGCTCATATCGCTGCTATGGCACCTGCATCTCGCATTGGTGCAGCCCGTCCCATCATCATGCCCATCGCCCCCGTATCACCGGGAGGTGAAGAGCGTGGACCTTCGGAGTCGGAACGGGTCATGCTTGAGAAAATCACCAACGCGGTCGTCGGAACCATCAAGGCTATTGCTGAGGAGAGGGAGCGAAACACCAAATGGGCTGAGAAGATGGTTCGCGAAAGTGCCGTCCTGACCGCCCGTGAAGCAGCCGCTCAAAAAGTCGTGGATTTGGTTGCTGATGACATTTATGACTTGATGCAAAAAATTGACGGCAGAAAAGTCCGAACCGTTGCTGGGTTGAAAACGCTGCGAACTAAAGACGCATTCCTGCACGAGTTCAGGATGACACCGAAAGAACGGTTTTTGCACTTTCTCTCAAACCCCAGCATCGCTTACCTGTTGCTGCTGATAGCAATGCTCGGCTTCATCATGGAAATCTACAACCCCGGAGCCATTCTGCCCATAACAATTGGCGTCATCGCTTTCATCTTGTTCCTCTACTCGGCAGCGTTGTTGCCAGTCAATGTGGTAGGAGTTTTGCTCATCATCGCTGCTGCTGCCTTTTTCATCGCTGAAATGTTTGTGACCAGTCACGGGATTTTGGCTGCATTCGGAGTGGTTTCCCTTTTGCTCGGTGGCTACATGTTGTTCCCAGAGCCTGGGGCAATGCCTCCAAACTTTTACGCATACATCCGAGTTGCCCCCGGAACTTTGGTTGGTGCAGGATTGATCACTGGCGGGTTAATGATTGGCGCTTTGATCGCCATTGTCAGGGCTCAAAAGCGACAACCCGTTGTTGGGAAAGAGTGGATGATTGGGCAGGTGGGTGAGGCAAAGACAGATTTAAGCCCGACAGGAACGGTTTTCGTCGGCGGGACTTGGTGGACTGCGGAAGCCGTTGAAGGCGAAATTAAAGCAGGAGAAAAAGTTGAAGTCGTGGCAATGGATGGTTTGAGGCTCAAGGTCAAAAGGAAGGCGTAAAAGGAGGGCTGAAAGGAATGCCGAAAGAGTTGATGGTTCAATTGATTGCCTTTGTCGTTGTCTTGGTGCTCGTTCTCATTTCCCAAGCCATCAAAATCGTCCAAGAGTGGGAACGAGGCGTTGTGTTCCGACTGGGTAGGTTCGTTCGGGTAACCGGTCCGGGAATCCAGTTCATCATCCCATTCATTGAGCGGATGATCAAGGTTGACATTCGCGTCTTCACGGTGGATGTGCCAAAACAGGAAATCATTACCAGGGACAATGTCACTGTCCGCGTCAACGCTGTCGTTTACTTCCGAGTTGTTGACCCAATGGCTGCTCTAATTCGCGTTGAAAACTACCTTTATGCCACGCAACAAGTCTCTCAGACGACTTTGCGGGATGTAATAGGGCAAAGCGAACTTGACGAACTTTTGGCTCACCGAGAGGAACTGAACCAGAAACTCCAAAGAATCATTGACGCCACCACTGACCCATGGGGCATTAAAGTTGATATAGTCGCCATCAAAGATGTTGAACTGCCTGACGCTATGAAGCGGGCAATGGCGAGGCAAGCGGAAGCGGAGCGAGAGAGGCGAGCAAAAGTCATCCACGCACAAGGCGAATATCAGGCAGCGGAAACTTTGGCTCAAGCAGCGGAAATCATGGGTCGCCACCCAGGTTCACTTCAACTTCGTTTCCTGCAGACTTTGACCGAAGTCGCTACGGAACGAAGCACTATCGTCGTCATGCCAGTGCCCATTGACATCCTGTCAGCCTTCATCAGTGACAGAAGGCGGATAGAAGCCCTTCCGTCATCTGAATGAGAGTTGCAAAATGTATTGCTGGGGTGAAAGCGAACGATGTGGAAAGCGCAAACAAAAGAAGCCGTCCTTAGGGAAATCAAAATCCGAGAGTGGCGCAAACAAGTGGGAAGGACTTTCGTCAGGACTTTGAGTTGGTTGCTCACGAGCATTGCTAAAAGCATCATTGTGACTTTGGGATGGCTGAAATGGCAGTCGGCAAAAATCGCCCACGACATTGAACTTAACAGGCTACTCAGCCAGCGACATGATAAACTTTTGCGTTTGGGCGAGACAGTTTACGCCATGTATCGGTCCGGTGAAGTTTCGTGGGAGGTCATTGAGCCTCTTTGCCATGACATAGAGCAAATTGACCGACAGTTGGACGCAACGAAGGCAGTGCCTTTGCAAGTTTTGCCTCAAGAACCCGAGCAAGAGCAAAATTTGCAGGCAGAAAGTGTAGCGTCACAGTGAAGGAGGTTGGGTGCCAGTGGGAACTTTGTCAGAGGAAGTCCAAAAGCAATTGGTCGCAACATTGGCACCCTACATGGGTAAGGTGTCATTTGGGAACTTGAGGTTTCAAACATCGGCGTGGACTGAAGGGGACCGTCATTATGTCAACATCGCCATCGTTTATGAAACGCCCGGAAGTTCCACCAACCAACTCAATATCACCATAGACGAGGCTGAAAGCACCCTGACCTTCATTGATGGTGAAGCGGAGCGACGGACTAACAATGTCAGTGAAGCAATTCAATTTGTTGAGGAAGCAGTTAGGAGCATCCCTGAAAGACGGTTGGAGCGATTGCGCGAAACAGTGAGGAGATGGGCAGGTCAAGGGCGAAGCAGGGCAGAGGTCTTGGCTGAACTGAACAGATTGCTCCGAGCAGACTTGATTGGTGGCACAATTACCCACCACGAACTGAAAGCGACAATCCAGTATTGCCTGCAACTGTTCAGCGCCCCTTCTGAAGAGCGTGTGGAATCTCGGTGAGGCGAAAGAGATGAGAGGTCTTATCCTTTCCCGTAATGATGGCAAGCGGGTAGGCACGGAAGAACAATTAGCCCAAATGAGGGCTAACATGGTAGAGTATCAACTCCGCAGGCGTGGCATAAAGGATGAGCGAGTTTTGAAAGCCTTTTTGAAAGTTCCCCGCCACAGGTTCGTCCGACCTCAAGACATATGGCACGCCTACGAAGATTACCCCCTCGCCATCGGCTACGGTCAGACTATCTCTCAACCCTACATGGTCGCAATCATGACCGAGTTGTTGGAACTGAAAGGTGACGAGCGAGTTTTGGAGATAGGAACGGGCTCAGGCTATCAGGCTGCAATCCTCGCTGAACTGGCGAAAGAGGTTTTCACCATTGAGCGAATCCCTGAACTCGCCAAAAAGGCTGAAAAAGTGCTGCAGGAATTGGGATACAACAATGTCAAGGTCATAGTGGGTGATGGGTCAAAAGGTCTCCCTGAATTTGCTCCTTACGACAGCATCATCGTCACCGCTGCTGCACCAAGACCACCCCAACCATTGCTTGAACAATTGAAAGACAATGGGCGGTTGGTCATCCCCGTCGGAACACGCAAACTGCAAGATTTGTTCCGCATAACCCGCATCGGCAATGAGTTCAAGACCGAAAATTTTGGACCATGCCTTTTCGTGCCTTTGATTGGCGAAGAAGGCTGGAAGGGAGAAAGTATCTTGGAGGAGGGATGGAGCAATGAGGCTTGAGTGGATTGGAATTTTAGTCTTGTTGCTTGTCGCTCCCGCTTCTGCGTTTCAAGCAGGAGCATCAAAGCGAGATGTAACACCATCACTTGACCGACCAGTTTTCATCGCTGGCTTCGGCAACAACCGAACAGCAACAGGTGTCCACGACCCAATTTGGGCTCGTTGCCTTGTAGTAAGCGATGGAAAAACAAATGTCGCTTTCGTCGGCGTTGACCTCATCGGTTTGTTTTACGAACCCGATGTCGTTGCAATCAGGCAGCAGGTTCAGAAGTTGGCTAAGAAGCCCATCATCGTGTTGATTGCATCAACCCACAACCATGAAGGTCCTGACACGCTCGGATTGTGGGGACCAACGCCATTTCAAACTGGTCGCGACGAAAAATACATGGCTTGGCTGAGGGAGCAAATTGCCCAATGCGTCGTTGAGGCACTTGGGAGGTTGGAGCCAGCAACTCTTGTCCTCGCAAAAGACAGCCGTAAGGAACTTGCTGACTTGCAACTTGACTCAAGGTTGCCCCATGTGAAAGACCACACCCTTTGCGTCTTGCAAGCGGTCAGCAAAAGGACTGGTCGGACAATCGGGACACTTGTCAATTGGGCAAACCACCCTGAGGTCTTGGGCAGTCAGAACCGACTGCTCACTTCAGACTTCTGTTGGGCACTTTACGAGCGTTTGGAAGATTTGCTTGGAGGTGTCGCCGTCTTCTGGAACGGGGCAATCGGTGGCTTGATTTCTCCGTTGGGCGAGGAATTGAAAGTTCATGACCCTGTCACAGGTCAGCCTGCACCCGAAGCAAGTTTTCGCAAAGCGGAAATCATCGGTCAGTTCGTTGCGGAAGTGGTTGCGGAAGCAGTGAAAAGCAAGCAGGCAATTCGGCTGGATAAAGGTTCGCTTAGAGTGCTCCTAAAGCCCTTGTTTGTTCCTTTGCAAAACCAACGCTTCAGAGTTATTGCCGCTGCTAAAGTCATCAATCGCCCAATTTACACGAAGGGCAAACTTGACACCCGTGTCGGTGAGACAAAGTTGACTTTGGATGGGACAACAATCTCGGCAAAAGCCGTTTTGGGTGAGGACATCCGCAGCGAGGTTGGGGTAGCAGCAATTTACAGCGATGAAGGCAAGCAGCCAATTGCTCTGTTCCTGCTCATTCCCGGCGAAATTTACCCCGAATTGGTCTACGGCAGAATCACCCGTTACCCCGGTGCTGACTTTCCTAACGCTCCCTTTGAACCCGTCTTGATGGACTATGCGAAAAAGACTGGGGCGAAATTCGTTTTTGTCGTCGGGTTAGCCAATGACGAAATCGGTTACATCATCCCGCAATGTGAATGGGACGAACAACCGCCTTGGCTTAACAATGCACCCGAACGCCCCTATGGCGAAGTTAATTCCGTAGGCTGGAAGGCAGCAAGGATTGTCAACGAAGGAATTGTCGCTTTGCTTAAAGCGCTGACGAAATGAATCAGCGTTGTGTTCGTGTTCTAAAGTCAAAAATTTCCCTCCCATGCTATGGACTTTAGTCCGTAGTTGATGACGAGTTCAAGGAGCGCCGACTTTAGTTGGCGAATTTTCTCGGAGGGTCGGACTCCTGCCCGACCGTAAAATTTCGGCACGGCAGGAGCCGTGCCCTCCGATTTATCGCCAAATGAATTCGGCGCTCAGGAAAAAATTCGTCATCAACCACTGGCTGAAGCCAGTGGCATGGGTAGATTCAGAACACACTTGTGAATTGGCAGAACGAAGCCATAGAAGAAGGACAAAACCAGAGGGGGCGAAAGTTTCATGCTCATCTACGGTCGCCACCCTCTCAGGGAAGCGTTGCGGGCTGGCATCGTTCCCAAAACCGTTTATGTCGCTGACGGAACGAAGTTGGATGAGGACATAAAGTGGATGCTTGCTGAGGACAATGTTCCCATCCGAAACATGCCCCGTTCCCAATTTGAGAACATGCTCAAGGCTCACGGGATTTTGGAGGGGCACCAAGGGGTCGCTGCAGACATTGGCGAATTCCCGCTCACACCTTTAAAGGATTTGCTTCAGCGTGCATTTGAAACGAACGGCGTTGTTTTGGGGCTTGACCACCTGCAAGACCCAAGAAACGCTGGAAGTTTGATCCGAAGCGCTGAAGCCCTCGGGGCATGCGGTGTGATTTTGCCACCAGTGCGCAGCGTCGGGATAACCCCAACTGTTGTCAAGGCTTCTGCCGGTGCTTGCTTTCACATCTCTATCGCCATCGGCAACTTGCGCCAATTCGCCAAACGATTTGAAGATGCAGGCGGGTTTATTGCCATTTTGGACATGGACGGAGATGACATCCGCAACGCTCAAAAACTTCGTCCATTGTTCCTTGTCGTCGGGGCAGAAGGCGAAGGGGTTTCGGCGAGTCTCAAAGAAATTGCCCACGCTGTCTGGCGAATCCCAATGGTCGGAAAAGTCTCTGCCCTTAACGCGGCAGTTGCTGGCGCAATTGCTTTGTGGGAAGTCCTTCATCGCCAATGATGGGCAATTTTGCCCTTTAACTTTTGGGACATTTGAACCATGAAACTAAATCCCGCTGAGGAAAAATGTTGGGCAAACTTCAAACAGGGGGTGTTGTCATTGAAAGCAATTTCTTTTCTCGGCGCAACCAAATACGAAACGGTCACTTATTGCTGGCAGGGGCGGGAATGCCAAACGCACCTTTTCCCAGAAGCGCTCGCACACATATTTGAGCCAGAAAAGGTGCTTGTGTTTGTGACGGCGACAGCAAAACAACATGAAAATTTCGCAGCCCTTTCCAAAAGACTGGGTGCGAAGATGGAAGCCATTGACATTCCCGAAGGTCGCTCGGAGCAGGAACTGTGGAAAATCTTTGATTGCGTCACATCGTCGGTGAACGAAGGCGACAGGGTGATCTTAGACATCACCCATGCCTTTCGCTCCATCCCAATGATTGTCTTCGCCGTCGCTGCTTACCTTCGGCGGACAAAAGGCGTAACGATTGAACGCATCGTCTATGGGGCTTATGAGGCACGAGACGAAAACAAAAGAGCGCCTATCTTTGACTTGACACCGCTCTTGGATTTGCTGGATTGGCTTAGCGGTGCGGAGTTTTTCCTTCGGCGAAGCGACGCCACTCTGCTTGCTGAGCGATTGAGGACGGTTCACCGGCAAGCATGGCGAATTCAGTCAGGAGAAGATTTGCCAACGCAATTGCAGCCTGTCGCCAATAAATTACATTCCTTCTCGCAGGCTTTGCACTTGGCTCGCCCGCGTGAGGTCATGAACCACGCCAACGGTTTGTTGCAAATGTTGGAAAAAGTGATTTCTGAGGCAGAGCAGTGGGCTAAACCGTTCGCCGTCATCTTGGAGCAAATCCGCTCAGAGGCTGAAAAGTTCGCCCATGACGCACCTGACCGATTGAATAAGGAGAACTTGCAGAAGCAACTTGCGCTGATTGAGCACTTCGTTGAGAAAGGCTTGTGGGTGCAGGCGATTTTGCTGGCAAGGGAGTGGGTCGTCAGTTGGGTGGCACTTCAACGAGGCGATGGTGATTGGTTGGACAGCAATTACCGTGTGCAGGAAATTGAGGAAGCGCTTAACAAGTCATCACAAAGGCTCCGTGGGGAAAGCGTTGAAGTGCCTGAATGGTTTGACGAGTTGCCGAAAAGCAAAGAAGTCGCTGACCTTTGGAACCGGCTCACTGACTTGCGCAACGATGTGGCGCACTGCGGGATGAGAAAGAATGCCGCACCAATCTCAAGCATTGAGCAGCGGGTAAAAGAACTTCCAAGCCGACTGAAGGCACTTACGGGCGATTTGCCTGAGCGTGTCCTTTACGGTGGTCGTGTCGTCATTGACCTTAAGAGCCTTTACGGCGAGGTTGCCAAGTTAGACGAGTTGCCGATTTACCTTGAGCGGGCGAAAGAATTAGCGGGTGAGGGTAACGAGGTCGTGCTCACAGGACAAGCGCCCATTTGGCTTTACCTTGCTGTCGCCCACGCATTGCACGGAAAAGCCCGTCGCCTCCTTTACACTTCACCGACCACAGGCGAAGTTCTCATTTTTGACCACACGGCGAGGTGAGGGAGATGGCGCAAACCCTTGATGCAGTAGAAGTTCGGAAGTGGCTTGAAGGGCGAAGGGAAGCCGAAAAGGTTATCCGCAAGGAACGGGTGAAATTTTTGCTTTCACTCACGCCCGAAAAGTCCCTTGAAATCTACCTTTCCCTAAGCCGTTTGGGCTACAAAAACCGCCGCGAACCATCCTTTGTCCTGCTAAAAATGCGCCAATGCTTGGAAAAGTGGAGAGAAAAGGAGGGCAACATCGGTGGAAGTTCTTGAGACGGCAATCCAAGTTGCCAAGTGGTTAGAAGAGCAAGGAATCCGTCACTTCTTTATCGGTGGAATCGCCCTGCAATATTGGGGTGAGCCAAGGTTGACGAGAGATGTGGATGTGACTGTTTTGGTAGCACCAGAGGACCTTGACGCATTTTTGCACAATGCAATCAAAGCCTTTAAACCACGCATACCCGATGCCGTAGAATTCGCTCGCAGGCACCGAGTGCTCCTCCTTGAAACTGAAAGCGGCGTTCCCATTGACATTTCCCTTGGCATCCCTGGCTACGAAGAAGAGGCATGGGCACACAGCAAGGAAGTGGAGTTTCATCCTTTTGGGAAGTTGCGATTGATTTCTGCAGAAGACCTAATCATCCACAAGTGCGTCGCAGGCAGAGCGAGGGATGCGGAAGATGTGGAAAAGGTTCTCGTGAAGCAGAGGCTTCAGGTTGATGTGGAACGCATAAGGTCTTTGTTGCGATTTTTCCACGAAATCGTTGAAGGGCATGACCCATTAGAACTTTTTGAAGGGGCTTTGAAACGGGCTCAAAATTCTCTAAGGGAAGGTGAAGGGCAATGAAGCAAATTACTTGGACAGGGCATCCCTTCGTTGACGCATGTCTTGCCGCAATTGTGAGGATTAAAGGTCAATTTTGGTGAGGTGAAGAAAAATGCCAGTAAAAATGGTCTGGCGAATGAGCAATGACCCTTGGATAGATAATGGCTTGGAACTCTTTGGGCGCCTCGCAGAAGAGATTCAGAAGCAGCACCCACAAGTCGTGCAAGTCCGTTGGGAACCTGAGGCTTTGGAAATTACCGTTCACGACGAGGAGCGGTTCGTGGATTTGTTGGATGACAAGTTGCGACAGCAAATCAATAGCACGGTCTTTTACATGGTGGAAAAGAAAGGTGAAAAGCGTTCCGTCATGAAGCCCTTTGTTGGGTTTAACCAGCAACCCCCTGCTCAACACCCTCCCACTTTTCAAGGAGCGCAGCGGCGACAGTTTCTACGAAAGGTTTTCAGTGTTCCTTCACCAATAGGGCGAGGCGAGCCAAAAAGTTGTGCTCTCTGTAGTGAACTAATTGGCAGCGATAGCGAGAAGTTAACGCTTTCCGTTTACCCCTTTGTCACCAAAATCCGATCCCTTTCGGGCATTCGGACTCAATGGCGTGGGGATGGGCTAAATGGGTTTGTTGAGTATTTGTCCATCTGTCCCCGGTGCTATTTTCTTGGCTCGCTCGTATGGGCAGACGATAAACTGCTTTATCTATGCGACATTGGTGGAACAGACGGTAGCGCAGTGATTTTACTTCCTACTCCAATAGCAAGCAGTTTGATGCGTTTGCATGAGGTGAAAGACTCCTATCGTCCCATGTATGGCGAACGACGCACTAATATCCGCTTCAAACGCAAACCCAGAGAGGAAGGGCAACCAGAAGAGGAGCAGGAGGTTCAGGATGGACCTTACTCGCTATTACTGGCATTTTTAGAGCGGGCGATGGACGAAATCGCAGAGAGAGGTGAAGTTACTGACCTTTTTGCCGAAGTTCAGCGCCGCATCTCTGAAGGTTGGCTAATCATTTCCATCCCGCAGGTGCGATTGAAAAACATCACCGCCCATGACTTAATCTTGGACGAACCCATCCTAAAG
>Ga0209393_1000665_pt1 | contig 16040 bp, 13 predicted proteins | sample SSWtaG_2_FD_184117 | JGI IMG/M metagenome (GOLD analysis project Ga0209393, IMG submission 184117) | Hot spring microbial communities from Sandy's Spring West, USA to study Microbial Dark Matter (Phase II) - SSWsed_130316 (SPAdes)... | ecosystem: Environmental > Aquatic > Thermal springs > Hot...
ATATTAGAGCAAGGGATAGCGGAAGCGTCTGAGGTAGTAAAAGCGGCCCACTAAGGCTAGCGAAAGGCTTGAAGTTAACCGCAGTAGTATACACATTTAAATCAAAGAACGGGTTAATGCCTTCACCAAAGAGGAAACCAGCTTTCACCTCAACAAAGACCGCGTCAGAGAACGGGTATAAGATGGGTGTATAGTCTTGAAACATGTCTAGAATGGGGTGGCTTAGGAGGGATGCAACCACCAAAAACAAAGTCTTCCACCCAACACCGCCCTTATGGGCTAAGTAGGCGGTGGGCAGAGCGGAGAGCAGCAGAAATATTGCTGAGTGTGTCATAGACCTATGGACGTGAAAGAGGACATCTAAATCAGGGAGGAGAGCGATAACCCCGGCTGCAAAAGCCCTCCTAGTTCCTAGGAATGGAGATGTTAGCGCAAAGACTACTGCGAAGTGTGTTAAAAGATCAGGCAAACTTCAGATCACCTTTGACCATAGAAGCACCATTCCTAATCTTATAAAATTATCACAGCGGGAGACGGTTAAAGGTTTATATAAGGTCGGATGTGGTCTAAGTGTTGAAGGGGGATGAGGTTAGTAGAGGTCGGTTACCTTCATCACTAACTCTGCTAATGTAGATTCTGAAACTTCAACCCCTTCTTCCATACCTCTGGTGGTTAAAGTTGAAGGTTAGATTTGCTATACCAAAGGGCTCTCTTGAAAAGGCTACATTAGATCTTCTGGAGCAGGCTTGGTTCGGCATCTCTATCGATGAGAGATCATATCGCCCCATCTTGAGCGACCCTGAGATAGAGGCTAAGATGCTAAGACCCCAAGAGATCCCCTTGTTTGTTGCTGAAGGGTTGCAAGATGTAGGAATAACGGGGTTAGATTGGATCAAAGAAACTGGTGCCGATGTTGAAGTGCTCCTAGACCTCAACTACGGGCATGTGAGACTCGTTGTGGCTGTGCCGAAGTACATTAATTATACAACCTTCACAGACTTCTGCAGAAGCATATGGGACGAGGGGAGGGCGCTCAGGATCTCGACCGAGTACCTGAATATTTCAGAAGAGTATGTCGCATCGAATCTGGCATACAAAGAGAGGTTTGGTGACGCTCGACCTCTAGTTATTACTCCTTGGTGGAGGAGGGGTGAAAATAAGTGGGCTACGATCTACCTTTCATTCGGTGCCACCGAGGCGAAGCCGCCTGAAGACGCTGATGCCATAATCGATGTTACTCAGACCGGGAGGTCGCTGGAGCAGAACAACCTAAAGATCCTCGATATAGTGATGAAGTCCTCAGCAGTCCTAATAGCGAATAAAAGAGCCCTCCTTGATAAGGAGAAGAGGGAGAAGATCTATGACATACTCGCACTTCTCAAGGGCGTCGTTGATGCGAGAGAAAGGTTACATATCTTTGTGAATGTCAAAGAGGAGAATCTGGAGAAGCTTGTCAGCGAACTGCCAGCACTTAAGAGACCGACTATAAGTCCTCTCTCAGAGAAGGGTTGGTACTCGGTGAATACAGTCATCGAAAAGAACCAGTTCCTCAAACTCTTACCGAAGCTAAGGAGATTAGCTCAAGGTCTCGTTGTACATTACCCGAGGCAGATACTGCCTCTCGAAGACATAGCGAAGGATGAAGAAGGTGGATAGATCTGCTAACACACTACAAGATAGATAGAGGCTGGGGGGCTAAGCTAGCAGCCCATCTAAGGAGGAAGGAGGCTTCGCTAAATGAAAGCATTCTACAGACGGTAAGGAGCATAATTGAGGATGTGAAGAAGAGGGGCGACCAAGCCCTAATAGAAGCTACTTGGAGATATGATAGGGTCGATTTACGTCAGATCGGTATTAGGGTTGAGGTTGATGAATTCACGAAGGCATACGATAAAGTGAGCGGGAAGCAAGTCTCAGCGCTAGAAAGAGCTAAAGAGCGGATAAAAGAGTTCAGCGTAATTCAACTTGAGGGGCTAAACTCAGTCTATAAGCCAGTAGAGGGCATCGAGGTTAAAACAGTTCTTAAGCCGATTGATAGTGTTGGATGTTATATTCCGGGTGGTCAAGCAGCATATCCGAGCACCGTACTTATGGCTGCTGTCCCGGCTTCTGTGGCTGGTGTGAAGAGGATTGTTGTATGTTCGCCCCCATCTGAACAGGGTCTTAACCCTCTGATGCTGGTCGCTTGTGACATCTGTAGGGTTAGCGAAGTGTATAGGGTTGGTGGGGCGCAAGCTATCGCTGCCCTCGCATACGGCACCCAAACCCTACGGCCTGTTTCGAAGATAGTTGGTGCTGGCAACATCTATGTCACTTACGCTAAGATAGAGGTTTCAAAGGATGTCGCGGTCGATCTACCAGCTGGGCCGAGCGAAATACTGATTCTGGCTGATGAGAAGGCTGATGCTAGGCTCATAGCCTTAGATCTCGTAGCACAAGCAGAGCACAGCGCCTCATCAATATGCGGGCTTCTTACAACCTCATCATCTCTTATCAAAGCGGTCGAAGAGGAGTTGGTGAAGATCGTCAGCGAAGCTGAGAGGCGAGAGGCTGTTGAAAAAGCGCTAAGGGTAAATGGATTCGCCGCGATAGCTGAGGATGTCGATGATTGCATAGATTTCGTGAATGAGTTCGCACCAGAGCACCTCGAGATATTCGCAGCCGAACCAAAAAGTCTGGCTGAGAGGATAACATCTGCCGGGCTGATACTCCTAGGATCGTATTCAACAGCGGCAGCAACAGATTACGGCTTAGGGCCAAACCATATCCTACCTACTGGTGGCTACGCAAAGACATCCTCGGGGCTCTCTGTCATCGACTTCCTTAAGAGAGTTAATGTTGTTGAAATCACCCAACAGGGGCTTAAGGCTGTAGCTGAAGACCTCATTACCATAGCCGAAGGAGAAGGGTTCTATGGGCACGCACGCTCGATCAAAGAGAGGCTGAAGAAGCTTGCCTAACAAATACCAAGAACTCAACTTAGAGGGTGGTAGAGCGTACATCAGATCAGATAGCTTCGAGCAGATCAAGTCGCTAGATGCTGTCATATTCGACTGCGACGGCGTGCTGATAGACACAAGAACATCCTACGACGAAGCTATAAGGAGGACTGTGCAGCACATCTTCAGAAATCTGACAAGTAATCCTCTTCCACTTAACACCATACCTAAACAAGCGATCTACAATCTAAGACTATCGGGCGGCTTCAACTTCGACTGGGACACAACCTATGTCATAGCACTTACGCTCTTCAAGAACCTACCCAAGCGCTTCCAAGAAGCATTCAGCGAGGCAACAAAGCAGATAGATGCTGAGGAAGCCACAGAGCGCCTAACAGCAGCATCCTCGAAGCTGAGTGGTAGGTTGTCAAGAGAATACTTTAAGGAGAATGGTAAGAGGCTGAGAGAAGCGCTCATAAAACTCACACAGAGCAGACCAAGGGACAGAGAAGTAGCTGAAAGACTGATCCTAGAATCTGCTGAGCGAGAAGGCTGCGCCAAGCACCTTAAGGACTTCATAAAGTTCCTAGCATACACCTCTGAAGCCCCACACAACATGATATCAGTACTCTTCGACACATACTTCTACGGCCCAACGCTCTTCAAAGAGCTCTACGGCTTCGAGAGCGGGGTAAAGGTGAGAAAAGGGCTTATCGAAAAGGAGAGGCTGATCGTAACCGAGGAGACCCTTGAGGCTCTAGAAGAGATGCTTGGAGAGGGTAGGCTGGGCCTAGCCACGGGCAGAAGCTCCTTAGCCACAAAGAAGACACTAGGAGATCTGCTCAACTACTTTAACAGTAAGGGTATGGTCTTCATAGAGGATCTCAAATATAAGATGGGCGGCGAATCACTAATCAAACCATATGTTAAGCCGCAGCCCTACTCTCTACTGGAGGCTGCTGCTGGGATAGGTGATGTAAAGTCTGTGCTCTACGTGGGTAACTCTTCTGAAGACTACATAATGGTGAGGAACGCGAATAGTGTGAAGAGAATGTTTTTGTTCGCAGGCTGTTATGCTCTGCAAAGAAGGCCGAGTAAGATGATAAAACTCTTTAAGGATGCTGAAGCGGTCATCATCATACCTACCGTAAACGATCTGCCGAAGATACTTGGATATGTGAGGGGTGTTAGAGGTGGCTAGAGTAGCGACGGTAGCGAGAAGGACTAAAGAAACCACCATAAAAGTCTCAGTGAACTTAGATGGTGGAGGCGAAGCAAAGATAGTAAGCGGCATAAAGTATCTGACACATATGCTCAACACATTAGCACACCACAGCCTCATAGACATAGAAGTAGAGGCAGAAGGAGATCTAACACACCACATAGTAGAAGATGTAGCGATATGCCTAGGCAGCGCTATAAGAAGAGCGCTTGGAGAAGAGCCTAAGATCAAGAGGTTCGGCTCAGCATCAGCACCTATGGATGACGCTCTAGCATCGGCAACCATAGATCTAGGTGGAAGAAGGTTTTGCATAATAGACCTCAAAACAACTGGCTTACGCATCGAAGATATGGCTGTTGAGGACATCTACCACTTCATAAGATCCTTTTCAGATGCTCTCCAAGCCAACATCCACCTACACATACACTACGGTGAAAACGACCACCACAAAGTAGAAGCTGTGTTCAAAGCATTAGCGCTAGCGCTCAGAGAGGCTGTAGAAGAAGACCCTAGGCGCAAAACCATACCGAGCACAAAAGGTGTCCTCTAGCTTGAAGGTAGCGATACTCGACTACGGGGTAGGAAACCTCTACAGCATAACCTGCGCACTAAAGAGGCTAGGTGCAGAAGTCAAGCTGATAGAAACGGTTAAAGACGGCTTAGAAGCAGACGCCCTCATACTACCTGGTGTAGGCAACTTTACAGCCGTAGCGGAGAAGCTCAGCAGCGAAAAAGAAGACATCCAAGAGTACGTAGAGGCTGGGAGACCCCTACTAGGCATATGCTTAGGGCTCCAGATCCTCCTAGAGGGGAGTGAGGAGGGCGACGGTAAGGGGTTAGGCCTTATCTCAGGCTCAGCGCGCAGATTACTAAAAGGTGTCAAGATACCGCATATAGGTTGGAACACCCTTAAGATAGTCAAACAGCACGAATTCGTGGAAGGTGTTCAAGACGGCTCTTGGGTCTACTTTGTTCACTCCTACTACCCCTCACTTACAGACAAAGAACTTGTGTTAGCGGAGACACAATACGGGCTAACCTTCCCATCTATAGTAGGCAGAGGTGCATTAGTCGGCACACAGTTCCACCCAGAGAAGTCAGCTGAAACAGGCAAGACCCTGCTGAAAAACTTCTTGAAGATGGTCAGAAGATGAGCTTCGAGATCATACCAGCAGTCGATCTGATGAAGGGGTGCGTCGTCAGACTCTATAAAGGTGAAGCCAGCAGCGCAAAGATCTACAACACCAACCCAGTCGAAGCCGCGCAGAAATGGGTAGATGAAGGAGCTGAGACGATCCACATAATAGATTTAGATGCAGCACTAGGACTAGGCGATAACACACAGCAGATAGAGGAGATAGCGAAGAGAGTTAAGGCAAAGATACAGGTTGGGGGAGGGATCAGAAGTATCGCTAAAGCTGATAGGCTCATCAAAGTAGGTGTGCATCGCATAATCGTAGGAACCAAAGCAATCCTCGATAAATCGTTTACGCGTGAGCTACTATCCAAGTATGGTGCTGAGCGAGTGGTTGTAGCATTAGACTACATGCAAGATGAGGTTCTAATAGAAGGTTGGACGAAGAAGAGTGGGTTGAAGCTAAAGGCAGCCGTAGATGAGATGGCTGAGCTCGGTGTCCAATTTATACTACTCACCTCTAAAGAGAGAGACGGCACACTCTCCGGACCAGACTACAAAACCATAAAAGAAGCCTCAGAGAATAGAAGCCTCAAGATCATCGCAGCAGGAGGGGTCGAAACCATAGAAGACATCCTAGCACTAAAAGAAGCTGGAGCATACGCCTGTGTATTAGGCAGATGCCTATATGAAGGAACACTTAAACTAAAAGACGCTATAAGAGCGGTAAAAAGGGGGTTAAAAAAGAATGCTCGCTAAAAGAATCATACCCTGCTTAGATGTAGATAAAGGGAGAGTGCTCAAAGGTGTAAGATTTAAGGGGCTGAGGGACGCAGGCGACCCAGTCGAATTAGCTTGCAGATACCGAGACGACGGAGCAGACGAACTCGTCTTCCTTGACATAACAGCCTCTGTGGAGAAACGTGAAATCTTAAAGAGGTTAGTTAAGGATGTGGCGTCAAACCTAGACATACCCTTTACAGTAGGAGGCGGTATAAGGAGTGTAGAGGACGCTAGAGAAGTGCTATGTAGCGGAGCGGATAAGGTTACGATCAACACAGCAGCCGTAGAAGACCCTACGCTAGTGACTGAAGTGTCTAAACGCTTTGGGAGCCAGTGTATGGTGGTCTCCATAGACGCAAAACAGACGAACCAGACACCCTCAGGCTACGAAGTCTACACCTACGGCGGCAGAAAGCCCACAGGTATAGATGCTATAGAATGGGCGAAGAGGGTGGAAGCGCTTGGTGCTGGTGAAATACTCTTGACATCTATAGATAGAGATGGTACAGAAGACGGCTACGAGATAAACCTAACAAAGATGGTCTGCGAGGCGGTAAATATACCAGTAATAGCGAGCGGAGGATGCGGTAGACCAGAACACATACTTGAAGTGTTTCAAAAAACGAGTGCAGATGCAGCGCTAGCAGCATCCATCTTCCATTACAACATCTACCCCATACCAGAAGTAAAGAAGTTTCTAAGATCGAATGGTGTGGTGGTAAGAATATGAGGGTAGATGAAGTAGACTTCGAAAAAGGTGGGGGGCTTGTACCAGTTGTAGCACAAGACGCTGAGAGCGGGGAAATACTTATGCTAGCCTACGCGAACAAAGAGGCGGTAGAAAAGACCCTACAGACGGGATACGCGCACTACTACAGTAGGTCAAGAAGAAGACTTTGGATGAAAGGGGAAGAATCCGGAAACAAGCAGAAAGTCCTCAAAATACTAGTCGACTGTGACGCCGACTCTCTTATCTACCTAGTTGAGCAGATCGGAGAAGCATGCCACACAGGAAACAGAAGCTGCTTCTACAGAGAGCTCACTAAATAGCCTCCCTCTGCACCTTTACTCTACTGATTGAGGCGAAGAGGTAATACTACTTTATCCTTGGTAACAATAGGGAGCAGACAAGAGCTGAGAAGGCGAAGAAAGACAAGGAGGCAAACGAAAGCGCCCAAGATGAGGTAGTGTTCAAAATGGCACCCAAGATCAGAGGTCCGAAGAACATAGAAAACCCTCTGCTCGCATTAACTATACCAAAGCCGATATTTGAAGAAGGGCCAAATAGCTCTACAACACAAATATGAATCACGCCCGGGAGTATTCCGGAGAAGAAACCTATAGTGAGAATATGGAGGGGCAGTAAGTAGCTTGGGGTTAAAGTTGTTAGTGGGAAAAGAATCGTGAGCGCGCTAAAGGATGGTGCCAGAATAACCTTCCTTGATCTGGCTTTGTCAGAGAGCCAAGCTCCGATGAGAGGGGTCGGTATCCCTATAAACATGAAGAGACTTGCGATAAAGGAAGCGACACTGACATCAAAAGTGTATGATTCGATCATATAGGTTGGCACCCACATAAGAAAACCCATAGTTGTGATCGTGAGACCTATCTGAAGAAGGCTGATGAGCCACCCCTCAAGACCCAAAGACTTCATAATGGTGTTTTGCTCGCTAACTATTCTTCTCTCAATAGACTTCATCTTAAAGATGAGTAGGAGAGCGAGAGTGGGCATTATGACGCCCGTAAGCCAAGCCTCTCTCCAACCAAACGACTTAAGAAACCAAGAACTCACATTGAGGCCTAATATGTTGCCAATAGGCATAAATATCATCAGAACGCCTAAACCGAACCAGACCCTTTCCTTTACAGAGAGTTCGGCTACAAGGAAAGGTGCTGTGACCAGCGCTAAAGCTGTACCAGCACCCTCTATTAATCTCCCTGCGAATAGTAAGTAGAGGTTTGGCGAAGCAACAGCTATTAAAGCACCTAGAATCATAAGGATTAAGGCGTATATCGTAACCATCCTAAGGTTTTGTCTACGCACCAGCATACCTACGGGGATAGAAAGAATCAGCTGAAGCAGCCCAAAAGAGCCAGCTAGAAGCCCTATTAACCCATAGGATAAGTTGAGTGCCTCAATTATGCTGGGTATAAGTGGAGAAAGCTTAAAGTAATTGTACATTCCTCCGCTCGCTGAAATGAGGGCTATGCTCAAAAAGAGCCAGTATGAGTGTTGGAAACTATTCTTCAACAAAATTACTCACATAGAATCCCTTTCCTATATATTTTATGTTGTTGTTTAATGGTACCCATTTACTAATTACTGCAGAACCTTTAGCTGATGGTGGATTATTCATATCTTAAGGCTTCCACAGGTTTAAGCCTTGAAGCCCTCCAAGCTGGGTAAAGAGCGAACACTAGACTCACCAGCAAGCCGAAGGCTATAGCGCCTAACAAAACTTGGGGTGTCAAAACTGGCACTATGTTTATGCTGCCCGCTTGACCGCCTTGGTACATGCCAAAGCCGCCAATATCGTATACTCTTATGCCTAGTTCCGCCAAGCCCAACCCAACTCCAACACCAATTATCGAGCCTAGCAGCCCTATGATAGCTGCTTCACATAGGAAGATTAAGAGGACTGTGCGGTTTTTCATTCCTAAAGCCTTAAGGATGCCTATTTCCCTCGTCCTCTCTAAGAAAGAGACAAGCATGATGTTCATTATGCCGATCCCGGCCACTAAAAGGGATATGGCTGCTATCCCAGCAAGGAAAAGCTCTATTGTAGAGAAGACGTTAGAGATTATGTTAAGAACGGCTGTCGCAGATGTTACCGTTACTTGGTCTACGAATAGCTTTCTTATGGCTTTTGATGTGCTTTCAATAGTTGTTTTATCATCGCTTTTCAGCTTCACAACTATCATCTCACATTTATCCGTTCTGAAGAAGGCCTGAGCCTTAGAGATGGGAATATAGATACTAGTGTCAGATGGTCCGCCTAACGTAAAGCCACCTACTTCTTGAAGAACCGCTACAACATTACCAATATAGCTTTCGTTTCTAAAAGGGCGAGCCGCTATATTAGTCCACGAAATCTCTACAGCGTCACCAGCTCTGAAACGAAGTGTTCCGTTCTTCCAAGGGTCGCTTACCCGTTTTCCAACAACTACAGCGTTTTCTTCAGGGCTGAGCGGAATAATCCCATCTTCGGCTACGAATGTACTACTGTAAATTTCTTTATACACCGCGAAATCAACCCCAACAATAGTGACAGGGAAGACCTGCCCATCGGGAGTTTTTATGTAACCGATTCTTTGGATTACCGCTACAGTGGCTGTAACGTTCTCTAATTGACTTATTGTTTGCGTGTCGTTGACTAGCAGACTGAAACCAGAGTCTGTCATTCCAAACCCCCTTCCTACTGAGACGATCAGAGTATCTGTTGCAAACCCTCTCTGAAGCTGAGAGGCAATAGCTACTTGCAAGCCTTGAGTTATGGAAAGTAATGCTACGATAGCCGCTATACCTATAACAATACCTAAGGTAGTTAAGCCGGCACGTAGTTTCCTCAGTTTTATGGCGCTGAAAGCGTAAGAAAATATGTCTTTCGGATTCATGCTCTGTTCACCGTCTCTTTAACTATCAAACCATCAAGCATATACGCTGTTCTATCCGCTTCTGCTGCTAGCTGCTGGTCATGGGTAACCATTATTATGGTTACACCTTTTTCGCGGTTCAGCCTCTTTATAAGCTGGATTATCTCATAGGCGTTTTTAGAGTCGATATTTCCAGTTGGCTCATCCATAAGTAGGAAACGTGGATTATTTGCTAAGGCTCTCGCTATAGCCACCCGCTGCTGTTCACCTCCGCTCAGTTCCGTGGGCTTATGATTCATTCTATCGGCTAGTCCTACGATTCCTAGCAGCTCTGCTGCTCTTCTACGCCTTTCTTTTCTACCTAAACCACCAATAGCCATAGATAGTTCTACGTTCTCTAAGGCGGTGAATCTCGGAATTAGGTTGAAGAATTGAAAGACAAAGCCTATTTTCCGCCTCAAACCGGCTAACTCATTATCGTTAAGAGTGGAGACGTCAACGTCGTCGATAAGAACCTTGCCGTCGGTGGGCTTGTCTAAGGCACCTAGAAGGTTCAAAAGTGTTGATTTCCCACTCCCTGATGGCCCAAGAATAGAAATGAATTCACCCTCCTCAACTTTTAGGTTTACGCCCCTTAAGGCTTCAACCGGAACCTTGCCAAGCATATATGTCTTTTTAAGGTTGACTGCCTCTACGACTGTAACCATACTCGGTCGCTTATCCAACCCCATCCCCATTAAGTTTACGGTTCACAACTCGCTACACTCTGGTAAAAACAACAAGCAACACGAAGGTCGAGCTCGCCCCAGTACCAACCCACCAATAAGATGGAAAGAATCAGCTAAATTGATTCGATGGAGCCAACAAGAAGCCAACCACCCATAAGAAAATCTAAGACCCTCAATGGTGCTAGATATAAGAGGCGCTAAAAGATCAAGTGCGGTGAAGGTTAAGAGCGATAAAGTTAAACACAACCAAAGACAAACCCACCTATAGTGCGGTGGTCGTCTAGAGGGGAAAAGCCGGAGAACTTGGTCTAGGACAGCAGCCTGCCAACACCTAAGGTGGAGCGCTGTAAACCCGGGAGACCCTCGCTAAAAAAGGGTCCGGGAGTTCAAATCCCGGCCACCGCACCAATAAATCAACCTTTCGATCACCTTTTGATCATCTCTTTAGTAAGGCTGTCCTGGCTCTTCAGGAACAGCGTTCACACTATATTTCTCAACAAACTCTATTTTAATTAGTTCTGTCGAATTTATTTAACTATTTTAGGTCGCTTTTCTACCAATAACAGCGAAAGGAATGTGAGGGTAAATGTGGTAAGGGGTATGGTGTATAGTAGGGCTGGTATTAGACCAAAGCGTGTAATGAATGCTCCTGCTAAAGTAGGTCCGATCGCAGAGCCTATAAGAGCAAAAGTCTGTGTTAGACCAGTAACGGATGAAACGTGTGTTATGGCTACACTCTCTTGTGGAATTGTGATAAAAAAGCTCCAGAAAGTAGAGGCAAAAAAGCCGAAACAGAGAGTATATGCCGCTGCGATGTAAAAGGTGTAGCTCGTTAAAAGAAGTGGGAGAGTCACAAGGGTGGCAGCGAATCCTGATAACATTATTAGCGTTCTTCTTCCAAATCTATCAGAGAGAGCACCAAGGATAATCGAACCAAGTGCGCGTGCCAAAAAGAAAAGACCGAGCAGCAGCCCAGCACTAGTAGCATCTAACCCAATGACTGTAATAAAGAAAGTAGGAAGCCAAGCAGCGACAGTGAACATCGCCATACTCCCTAAACATATTCCGGCAGCAGAAACCGCGATGTTTCTTTCTCTCAGCAAGTTAAGAAAAAGCATCAGTGGTGTCTTTGGATTAACAGTTACTGTCTGTTTAAGGAATATGAGTTGAGCAATGAGCATGCAGATAATCAAGATGCCGATAACCAAGTATGCAACTCTCCACTGATGTAAGGAGACGAAGAAACCTACTAGGATGGAGCCGATCAAACCACCGATGTAAAACATGCTAGCTGCCAACCCGACGGCGAAACCTCTAATATTTTTCAGCGCTTCACCAACTAGTGTATAGTAGACTGGGACTAGAATGCCGCCTCCAACACCAGCCAGCAACAATGAAGCGAAGGCGGTAGAGTAACTTGGAGAAAACGCTAAGCTGACTACCCCTAAGCCTAGCAGAAGATAACCGAAGAGAAGGATGCTTTTCTTATCGAACCTGTCGCCTAAGTACCCGGCTGGTGTGAGGAGCATAGCGGATGACCATAAAGGGGTTGAATAAAGAATACCAGCCCTCAACTCATCTATAGATAACTCAACCATAATATCTGGTATAGCTACTCCTAAGCTTAACCTAAACATAGAGAAAGTAACGTAACTTAGTAGGAGGAGTATAATGGTGCTCACCTTAACTTCTCCCATAAAACCATCTCTCTTCTACTCTGAATAACATACTCTTAAAGCTGTTGGTTCCTCTATAAAACCATTCGGGGATAATGCATATTTCTCACGCTAAACCGTTAAATTTAAAATCAGCCTCAAAACCTTATACTTCTGATGTAAGAACCCCCTCTGACAGACGGAAGGAGCGATAAATGAGGAGGGGTAGTAGGTGGGCCCGTAACTCAGCCAGGTAGAGTGGCCGGCTCATAACCGGTTGGTCAAGGGATCGAAGCCCTTCGGGCCCACCACAACCCAATTTGAATACATCAAAGGCAGCTCTACATTCTACTAGATACTCTTATCGCAGATAATTTGAGGCTCCTTTGTGACGGCATGTTAAACACTCCGCTCAAACTCAGACAGCTTCTCGACATAATCCTCTTGTTAAACTCTAAGACTATATTTGGTGGTTCTGGGGCTTAGCACCTACCCTTTATGCTTTGTTTTGAGGGGTTTCGCCTACTCTTTAGAATTAAGTCATACTTTCTCCTCTATTGCCTTTCCAATCCTTTAGGCCACCAGTTCCACTTCTTTGCCACTACTATTATAGATGGGTTGAGGAAGATGCGCATGAAGAATGTGTCTATGTAGATTGCGAAGCTTAGGGCGAAGCCCATCTGTTTGAGTACTAGGTTGGGGCTGAGCATTAGGCTTCCTAGCGCTGAGCCTAGGATCAACCCGGCTGCTGTGAGGACTAAACCCGTCCTTTCTACCGCGTTCACCACAGCTTCTTCATCACTCAAACCCTTCATAGCTTCTTCCTTGACCCTTGTTATGAGGAAGACGTCGTAATCTATCCCGAGCCCCATCAGTACGGAGAATGTGAGGAGTGGTGTTAGCCAGTATATCTTTGTACCTAACCCGTATTGGAAGACAAGTGTGAGCATGGCTATTGACCAGACTGCGCTCATGGCTGTGGTTGCTAGAAGCCTAAGTGGGAGCAAGACTGAGCCTAAGGCTATGAGTAGGACTATGAATATGCCTATGCACGCTGCTGGTATTATTCTGTAGAAGAAGTCGTGGTTTATAGTGGTGGTCAAGTCTAGGTAGAAGGCTGCAGTACCTCCTACTAAGATTTCAGCGCCGCTTAACGCAGCCTCATCTTTAGCGACTTCGCTGCCCTTCTCTCTAATCTTTTTGATGGTTGTAAAAGCTTCATCTTCTGTGTAGAAGCTCTTTAGGCTGGTTGTTATCAAGAAGGTCTTGCCCTCTTCGTCTACGAACTGTCTGATGCTGCTTCTATCGACCTCCTCTGGTGCTACGTATTCGCCTCTTGGCCTAGTTGGGCCGTAGGTGTATTCTGAGTAAACCCCATTAAGTTTGGAGATTTCGACGTGTAGTCTGTCAAGTGCTTGGTAGAGGTCTGCTCTTACCCCGCTTCCGGTAAATAGTGGCTCTCGGCTGACCACCACGATCTGCGTCTGAGAAAGAGGTGCGGCGCCGAAGGAGCTGAGTATAGCATCAACTCCACGCTTGGATTCGAATGCCGGGAGCATCTCTATGTCTCCGTATGTGATCGATATTGTTGTGATTACTACGCCTAAGGCTGCTGTGACTAGTAGCCCGATTGCCAGAACTCTCTTCGGCTTTGATACGCAGTAGTGCGCCATTCTTCTGAAGATAGCTAGTCTGATTGCGAAGTTAGGTATGGTCCTTCTAGGCAAAAGGATCTTGTCTTTTATGATGGAGAGGGTTGATGGGATCGTTAGGAGCGCGCCTATGAGCGTTAGGAGTATACCTAGGGCTAAGCCTATGCCTATGCTCTGAAGTATACCTATGGAGGAGAGTGTTAGGCAGCTGAAGCCTATAAGGACTGTTGATGCGCTTAGGATCACAGCACCTCCTGCGTGTATGGCTGTTCTTTTAACCGCTGATGCGTGATCGAGTTTGTTACCTCTCTCCTCAAGGTATCTGAAGATCATGAAGATTACGTAGTCTACGCCTGCTCCGAGTATGACTACGACTATCATACTCCTTAGCAGATAGTATTGTGTGAAGCCTAATTCAGCGAGGAGAGCCAATAGACCCATTGCTGCGGCGAGTGCTGAGCCTACAGTTAATAGTGAGAGCGCCGGAACTATAAGCGATGCTATTAAAGCTGCGCCCAATATGAAGACCAGTAAGATAGTTACTTTATCAATCACACTTATGTCTCGAACGTCTTGATTTTTGACATCATAGGATATGGTCATGGGCCCTGTTAACAGGGTTGTAAACCCGGCTTGCTTCACATCAGCAACTACCTTGCGGAGGGCTTCAACCGCTGCTCTCTGCTCTGCTTCAGATAGGCTGCTGTTGAATCGAATGAGGATGAGTGCGGTTTTGTTATCGCCACTAACAAGCCGGCTGTACACATCTTTTGGTATGCTGTCTTGGAAGGCTGGTGTGGGAAACTTCGATCTAATCTCTGCGAAAACCCTTTGGGTTAGGTTCTGGGTAGCGGCATCTAAAGCCTCTGGTGTGGGTTCTCTGCCGAGGTCTAAGCAGATCTGGATTATGCTCTTTTCAAGACCTTGCTCTGCGAGCAGAGTGGCTATGAACGCTTCTATATCCTGTTGCGTTACATCTGATCCTAGGTCGATTAACCTTCTCGTTACGCTTACGTTTAAACCGGATTCTTTGGAAACTAGGTATGCTGCTGTATCTTCGATTATTCGCTGCCTTGTTGGCGTGTCAGCCCATTGGGTTATGTTCATAACCCTATTCAATTCTGTGAAGAGTTTTGAGGCTTCGCCAACATTTGCTGGTGTGAAGATTAGTGGTGCTGCTTTGTTTATCGCAGCTTGGGCTTTCGTGTAGAATAGTTGGGGTTTAAGTTCTGTGACCTTTATGTATTCTTCTGTGAATGTGGCAGACCAAGTTGTGTAGAAGGCTTTGAGGTACGCTTCGGTTAGCGGCTTGCCCTCTTCGGGTAGCATCTTCAGTGCTGTGTTATATGCGTGCTCGTTGAGTAGTTTGACTGGTATAGGTTGGAGGGGGTTGGCTTGGGCGATCTGCTGAGCCGCTAAGGTCCAAGATTGTAGGTAGAAGGCTGGGACCCCATACAGTAGTTGGGCTGCTTCTGTTAGTCTGTCTATTAGTGTGTAGAGTGTTTTGTGTAGGGTTTGGAGTTCGTCCGCTGCTCTGTAGAATTGTTTGTGTGCTTCTGTTAGGTTAGCCTTGATTCTCTGCTCTATTTCACGGTATGTTTCGTTCATCTTACTCCAGTATTTTGCTAGGATTTCGTCGTAGATCGTGGTGACGCTTACAACACCAATCAACCCCTTTAGATCCTCTTTACCCTTAGATTCGATGGCTCTGCTCAGTTCAGATATGTAGCTCTTGCCCTTATCTGAAACTATATTGCCTTCCTCTACTTTAACGACTATTATCTCTGTCTCTCCTTGGTCTAAGCCGATCTTTTCAGATACGATCTGCTGCGCCCTCTTAGCCTCCAGCGTGCTCGGGATAAAGGGATCTAAATTGTGCTGGATATATTCCTCTAAAGCTGGTAGGTTGACACCTAGAATAATTACTAGGATAACCCAAAAAGTTATGAGAAACTTGCCTCTTTGGGTGGAGAGAGCTGCATATTTATCAAGCAATCATATTCACATAACCTACTGCCACAAATCAGGTTTAAAAGCTCTCCACGACCTAACTTCACTTCTTGCCGCACGCAACTATGGTTATATTTAAATACGCTTGAGACAAATTAACTGCTAAGTGTACATAACTCTTCTTTTAACACCATCGAGAAGTCTAACTCCTCCTTCCCATTATGTTATCTTTGATCTTTGGTTGTAATACCTCCTCACCAATGAGATAATAATGATCGAGGGTTTTATCTGCAAAAGGCTTCTCTAACCGTCATATACATCTGCTTTATGAAAACGCCCAGCTGTAGGCACGGAAGACGGCTTGGTTACGCCCTCTTTATGC
>Ga0209393_1000666_pt1 | contig 16037 bp, 22 predicted proteins | sample SSWtaG_2_FD_184117 | JGI IMG/M metagenome (GOLD analysis project Ga0209393, IMG submission 184117) | Hot spring microbial communities from Sandy's Spring West, USA to study Microbial Dark Matter (Phase II) - SSWsed_130316 (SPAdes)... | ecosystem: Environmental > Aquatic > Thermal springs > Hot...
GAACAATCTTCGTTAGGTCAGAGGGCGCCAGACCAGCCTCTGTGAAACCCAGAACACGAAGGACCTAAAAGCTGGATGACGCTTCAAGAATACACACCCTGATTCCCGACCTGCTCCGTTAAGAGGCATAGCCCTCCCCATGCGTCTCTCCCAATGAGCAGTTTCTACTGGTTGCACGGCGAGGGGCTTAGCCGCGGTGGGCGAGTAGGTGGGAGGCTCAGAGTTTCTCTCTACAAAACGTTTTTATCAGGGGGTCTGCGATGTCGTAGATATCGTCGACCTTCACCACGATGCCAAGATCTATCAAGGTATTTAAAATCCGCGTGATCTCTGGGCTTAGCAAACTCCTCCCGGACCAGGTCTCCACCGCTTCCTTAATACGGCTCCATTGTCTCCTGCCTAGTGCAATTGCTCGTAAAGCATACTTGTAATACGTTGATCGAGTAAACAGTTTCTCAAGCTCTTTAGATACGAGGAGCAAGGCCTTCTCCGTCACCTCTTTGACGACCGTGTCAGATACCTGGCCAGCGACGACGCATGCATAGCCGTAGTAGGCCAGCCAACCAGCTATACCGCCCAACCTATCCACAATTGCGTAGAGATCCTCATCCCTCGCTACTATTTGGGCCTCATTAAAGCCTCTACGGAGAAACTCTAGAGACTTTTCCCTAGTGAATCTTTCGATAGTTATCGTGGTCGCGTATCGCCCATACAACGGGCTTGACGGGTCGTCCAGTTCTAAAAAATCCAGGAGGAGTCCGACCTCCGACCCTGTAAGTATAAATCGCAACGCTTTAAAGTTGTCATAACAGTAGGCAAACACGTTTCTCATATCTGGTCTGCCCTTACCCCCGCGCATCATTCTCAGGTGCTGTGCCTCGTCGAGAGAGACTACGGCGTAACCCTCCTCGACCTTGTTAGAGGCGAAGTCGTTCAGTCTGCGCAAGATGTCGATTATTGTTAGGTTTTTCTCTCTCCAGTCGAACTCTACCGAGAAGCCCGATATGCTCACACCCCTCAGCCCGCGGAAGTATCCCAGGATACTTTCCCTCCATCGCGGTGAGATTTTTGAGAACGCGTCGGACAGCAACCTGTATAGGGATGACCTACTGTAGCCGCTCTCCTCCAGTTGCCTCAGGTCTACGTAGATGTACGGGGCCTCTATGCTGTTGAGGAAAGACTTGAGGAGTGAGGTCTTTCCTATTCTTCTGATGCCCAGCAGCAGCGTCAATGGGGTTTGTAGCGCCTGTCTAAGTCGTTGCAGCTCTTCCTCCCTGTCGAAGAGCTCGTGGATGCTCTCCTTTGGTCTTGGGTCGAATAACATGTATCACCCCTGATACTAAGTATCACCCCTGATACTTAAACATGTAAATATTAACCCGTCGCTAGGATAGGCTTAACAGCACCATATCCCCTTGAGTTATCTTGGTCGTTTACCGCTTATATACTCCCGACCTAGGGAGTGAATAATAACTCGCTTGGTACATCTATCCCTGTGGTATCCCTGTGGGCGACCTGAGAATCGGCGTCGTCTTGGTGGGGCATGGACAGCTCCCCCGCGACCTTCCCAGGAAGTTGGCTTCCGAGTATCTCGCGCTCAAGTTCAAGCACAGCCTCTCAGACGAGTAGGAGGGGCGCCTCGACGAGCTGGAGAAGCTTATCCTGAGCTGGCACAGAGACGAGAGAAATAACCCCCACTACCACAGCATCCAGAGGCTCGCCGCGGAGGTCTCGGCTAATCAGTTATTCAGATTCTCCGAACTGATTGTGGATGAGTACTAGAGCAATGATTGAGTTTTTGAAGTGTGTCTTAACGTGTGAAATGCCATTATCAGTCGCGATTAATCCCTTCTTATTGCAATGGTGTAATAGAGAGATTCGACTTATCGTCCTTCCATTTTAGGGTATTTTATGCATGTTTTGTGAGAACCTAACTTTATGAAAGTCATATTGTCATTTTCTGCTCTTCCGGGTTCTTTGAGAGGTTATATAGGGGTTTTCTGAGTCTTAGTGGGTGTGTGGCAAGCTCGTTGATGTTGCAAGTCAGTCTGTTAGAGGGGGTTTCCTGCTATTCTTCGGCGATGCGCTATCAACCGTCATATTGGCGGTTGGCTCGATCCTGCTGGCTAGGTTTTTAGGGCCTGAATATTATGGCATCTACTCAATAACGCTGGCTGTTCCGGCGATTCTCATATCTTTGATTGGGCTGGGCCTAGACTATGCCGTAACCAGGTTCTCCGCAAGGTTCAGGTCTGAGAATAGGCCTGAGCAGCTCCTCAGCTTGATAAGGAGCGTCACCGCATTCAGGATGGCCCTCAGCCTCATAGCCTGGCTATTATGCTTTCTATACTCAGATTTCTTGGCATCGACTCTTTTGAACAGGCCTGAGGCCGGCCTCTACATTAGGGTCTCGTCATTCCTCGTAATATTCCAGGCACTGTTCAACCTTCTGTACAATCTATACGTTGGGCTAGATAGGTATGATGTGGGAGCTGCCGTTAAAGTATTTATGTCCATAGTTAAATCAACGTCGGCTCCTCTGCTGGTAGTTGCGGGCTTAGGCGTCTTTGGCGCTGTTTTGGGGCACGTCCTAGGCTTTGCAGCATCCGCCGTGGTGGGCATTTCATTACTGTATCTCGGCCCGTACAGGTCTCTGAGGTCAATTATGAGAGATGGCGTAGAGCGTGGGGGTAGCTTCGTTAGGGGCTTAAAAACGATGATAAGTTATGGTTTCCCTCTATATGCCTCCTCTCTTATACTCCTGTTGGCAGACCAGTATCGTTTGATCCTCTTAGCATACAATGTTTCTGACGCGGAGATAGGGAATTTTCAGGCCGCGGGCAACCTAGCATCACTCTTAGTAGTCATATCCACTCCCATATCTATGGCGCTCTTCCCAGCATTCTCGAAACTGGACCCCACGGGAGAAGATGTTAGAAAGGCCTTCCACTACTCCGTCAAGTATACTGGAATGTTAATCGTCCCCGCGGCGCTCTTCACTATCTTGATGTCGAGAAGCCTCGTGGAGCTTGTGTATGGGGATAGATACATGTTGGCTCCCATATTCCTCTCACTCTACACGGCAGTATATCTATACTCTGCTTTTGGGTCAATAGTGTTGAATAACTTCTTCAACGGAGTTGGCGCGACAACCATCAACCTTAAAGCCACCCTGATATACGTCGTTTCGTTCCTACCTTTATCCATCATCTTGACTCCAGTACTCCGCGTCGAGGGATTGATACTATCAATATTAACGTCATCTATCCTCACAGTGGCGTACGGCGTCTTTATGGCTAAAAAGAAGTTTGGGGCTTCCATAAGTCTCAAAGGTTCCGTTAGGATATTTGTTGCTTCTGGAGCGTCGGGAGTCTTACTCCTGCCGCTAATCCTCATTCCAGGAGTGCCAAACTACTTGAGGCTCTTACTTGGAGGGATAATCTACCTGGCCGTCTACATGACTGCCCTCCCAATAATTAAGGGATTGGAGAAAGTGGATATTGAAGTCCTCGGAAAATACTTCAGAAATTATGACAGACTAAGACAGGTAATAGACTTAATCATGAAGTATGAGTCAAAACTGATGAGGAAGACACAGCATGCTGAGGAATAGTAAGGTGGGCGTCCTTTCTCTACAGTGTGGCACCAGTATGGAAAAGTCTTCGAGAATAAGCATGATGATTCTCGCAAGTCTCCTTAATAATTCCTGAATAGTTGTGAGGAGTTCTGCTGGAAGGGGTGGAAGGATAGTGAGGATTTTGCAAGGATTGTTGAGAAATCTAGAGAGGTTGGAGAGTATTAATTGCTGGAGGCATTAATAATAAGATGTTGGGGAATCATGGCTCTTGTAATTTTAGCCGAACCCCACTAATGATGGGTAAAGGATTCGGAAACGGCAGTACTATGATCATAGGTAGCTATATGGCTAGGGATTCTGGAGTAGGCCCTACCTCAGCTCCGTCTATGAGACCTATTATGGTGATGTAGAGTTTGCTGAGAAAATTTATAAAGAATAGGTAAATTGAGATATGGAGGGGATGATGGGCTCTGATTAGGGATCAGATTATTGGGGTATTGTTGACGATGCTGTCTGCAATTGTTGTAGTTGTGTATGGCTGGATACTCTTCCTCACAGAGTGGGCTCTACTATTGATTAAGCTAACACTTATGATTGCTGTTGCAGGGTTAGCAGGCATACTTGCATGGATAGGTTACACTCTTGCGACAACACCTCCACCTAAGCCAATAGAAGAAATAGAAAAAGAAATTGAGAAGGAACTTGAAAAGCTTGGGACAGTAACAGAAGAATCGACCCAAGGAAGAGTAGAACAGAAAGAAGGATCATAGACAGGATAAGAGTCTCTGACATCGAGGGGCGTGGGCTTTCTATGCCATGTTGGAAAGGTTAGAACACTTCGTGGAGAAGAATAGTCGAGAGCAGAATTGCTATCTTGAAAACCTCTCTAATGCCTCTCTTAGTAGCTTCATTGTCTCGTTGAGCATTTCTCTCTTATGATACTTCAGGACTACGTTTGCCACTTCGGGTATGGCTAGGTCGAGTGTCTCGCCATCGGCTTCTACTTCCTTGGCTGCTTCGACGTAGTTTTCCTCGCGCATTATCAGCTTCGCTGTAACCGATGCGTCAATCACCTTCCCTGTCCTCCCCTATGGCCGCTACAAAGGAGCCTCTCGGAAGAATTTCTCGAGGCTTCTTCTCCAACATTTTACGTACGACGCCCGATCTCTCAGCTTTTCTGATCCCCTCCTCGACGAAGGCTCTCAGCTCCGCAGGCCAGTCGATGACACCCTTCAGCTTCTCGTACTTCTCCTTCACTTCTTTGGGGACCTTAAAGCTTATGATTCAGCTCACAAGTATTTTAATTGATAAACGCAGATATAAACTAATTGGTTTACCGAATGTAGCCCTACCTAAAAATCCTACAAGTACTCTCTTCTGAAGAGCATCCCACTTTGCCACAATGAGGCTTTTTCGAGCAATCTTACTCTCTTTTAAGCTCGCTCATAGATTCTATGAATGATAGTGTCTGGATAAGGTGTGTGTTTAGAGGCGGGGAGGTTTGTTTTGGTTGTATGGGTGTTGTGTCCGTGATTTCTGGCTGTTTTAGGCGTAGTAAATAAGGTTGGGAGGGTTAAGGTTTTAGTTTCATGGTAGTTGTAGGAGGGTATCTAGGGTTCTCAGCATGGGGGTCAATGGTATAGATGGGCTCTTGAGAGGCTTGGAATAGAGTATAGGGTTGAGAGGTTCTTCAGATATCTCAAGGAGAGGACAGCTGTATTACACCATAAGATGAGCGCAAGAGACCATGTACAGGGAATCATAAACCTCATTCACAATATACTACCAAACAATCAAGACAGAAGGTGGATAAAAATGCTTATTTGGACACTATCTCCTTGACGAGCATTAGGAAAATATGCTCTTGGAAGGAAGATTTATGTATAGGTAATATTGTATTACTTGTATGACTGTATTTAGCGTCAGGATTGACGAGGAGACTAGGAAGCTCATGGAGAAAGTCAAGATTAACTGGAGTGAATTCATTAGAAACGCCATAAGGGATAGGGTGATGGAGGAGGAGAGGAAGAATCTGGCGAAAGCAGTCTTGATCACTGAGAGAATTAGGAAGAAGAGTGCTGGCGAGGCCAAGGCAGAAGAGATCGTTAGGAGGTTCAGGGATGAGCGTCGCGGAAGTGGTAGTTGATGCTAGTATAATAGTGAAGTGGTTTGTTGAGGAGGAAGGATCCGATAAATCACTGAAGCTGAGAGATCGATACATCGAAGGAGAGATAAAACTCATCGCTCCCGAACTAATGATTTTCGAAGCTCTAAACGCATTATACTTCAAGAGATTGTTCTCGGAGGAAGAGTTGAAGCAGGTTTCAGAGGCCTTAGAAGCATACTCCTTTACCCTATATCCCCTGAGGGGAGAGTATGCCAGCAAAGCCGTAGAGGTCGCATTTAAAAATGACACAACAATATATGACGCATCTTACATCGCCCTAGCGATGATCAGAAATACTCAAATGTACACCGCAGATGAAAAGCTAGTGAGAAAATTAAAGCATGAATACCAAAAGTATGTTAAGACCATAAGAGACTTCTGAACGTTCAAGACCCTTCGGATATGATAGCTGATTCCCATTTAGCGAAATGATTAAGGATGAAATAATCAAAGTGAATAATGCCTCAGCGACTCTACCATTATCCTATATAGAGCTAGTCTTGGGGATCCGATCAGATGAGGAGGTTAGGAAGATCCGAACAGGGGAGACTTGAAATAATCTATGAATAAGTGGATTAGGATGTGGTTTTTTAATATAGCTTAAAAGGATAGAACCATAATCCCGAACTTCTCTTGGAGCGGGAGGGACTAGCGGGCTGGTGGCACAGCCCTTGCTTCTAAGTTGAGATGGATATAGTGGAGCCTAGAAGGATAATGAACACTCAAAAAGATAAACCTCTTAGAAGCGGGAATCTCCCCACTTGAGGAGAGTGTCAATAAATGAACAATGGTGTTAATAACGTGAGTATCATTGAGAACTCCATCGAATTCTCGGTTAGACTTAGAAGTGAGGCGTCAAAAGGATTGGCAGGCTAGAAGAGAGTCTCTTTATATCTTATTACCGACAGGCGATAATCGCTAAGGCTGTTAGACTCACGTTTTCAGGCAGGCCAATCCCCCTGAAGCTTGGCCTGCTAGGCGGATTGGGAGGATTCCTGGACGCAGTCGGCGGAGGCGAATGGGGGCCAATAGTCGGCTCAACGCTTATTGCCAGAAACCATAACCCAAAGCTTGAATATTCCACCCATAATTACCCATAGCGTAGATGATAGGTGCAACCATCACTATAAGTGAAAGTAGCACATAATAGTCCTCACAATATTCACTTTATTCAAAATGTCTCATCTCTTCGCCCTCTCAATAACTCTTAATATCATCGAATACAATTCTTCCCTCTTAGGCGCATTAATAAGGTATTTCTAACTCGCTTTAGTGTTGGTGTAGCGGGGTCGATTATTTGGAGGTTCTTGACTAGAACTTCTTCTGTAATAAGCAGGCATGTTAATCGTAAGCGTAAAGTTCAAGGGAGCTGAATTTTTCCCTACTGGTATTTTGTTCTTTGAAGGTCCAGCTGTATGCCATATAACTCTATCATCCTGACTCCTATGATAAGCTCGTTGGCTAAATCCTTGATAACGTAGGCTATGTCACCTATAGGTGAGTCTCCTACTTATGGTCTCTACTGCTTTCTTATATGATTCGATGTCTCCTATATCCCACCATTCTCCATCTAATACGTATCCATATACTGGAGTCTTCTTGTACAGCCATTGTATAAAGTCTCCCAGCCTATCTCTTCCACCACCTTTACTTAGATATTCTTCGGTCATGTCAATGACTTGCCTGGGAAAGATGTAGATTCCTGTACTGACTAATGTTGAGAAAGGTCTTTCAGGCTTCTCCACGAAATTTACTATCCTAGCATCATGATCTATCTGGACCACTCCATACAGTTTTGCGAGCTCAGCATCTCTAACATCATATAATGCAATAATTGGTTTTCCAGAATATCTCTTAACTATAGGACTCAGCGAGCCTGTGAATAAGTTATCTCCCGCAACTACTAATACATCATGTTCTAGCTGTTGAGATAATCTAGATAATGCTTGAACCGCACCAAGCTTCTCTTCTTCTGAGCGGGATTCTTCAACTCTAACTTCTATCCTAGTATCCGTATGAGCTCTAGCCCACTCCTTGAAGTCATACTCAAACTTTAGGTTCGTTAACACGATTACATGCTCTACGCATTTTAATTCATTCAGCTTCTCCATAATATATTCTATTACGGGTTTACCGCATACTGGTAGGAGAGGTTTAGCAATATTCAATGTTATAGGCCACATCCTCTTACCATAGCCGCCGGCCAGGATTACTGCATCAAACTTCAAGACTCTCTACTCTTAGAGTTTTCCATAATTCACGCTTCCGTATAACATTATTGATACATTCTTCTTGCCTACATATTGTGTAGTCAGCTCATTTAAGAAGAGAGCTCTGCTAGCATCTCATGTTTATGAGGACTTTAGGCTATATCAGACCCAACCTAGCTTTAATCTCAGCTCTCAGCAGCAAAATAGATTCAAAATTGATAGCGAAGCTTATACGCGAAGACAGGGAAGTACATTGAAGTATTTATTAGATGCCTCAGCACTTTTGCCACTTGTCACTAGACGTGGAAAACAACTAATAATCGAAGCTTCTCGTGACGAACTGCATACCATAGACCTAGCTGTACATGAAGCTTATAACAGCCGGCGGAAGCTTTCAACATTATTAAGTCGTTTCATGTAGGGTTCTAAGGGGCTAGGGAGACTTAAAGAAGAACCATTAATAAGATGTCGTGAGAGATAATTTCTGAAATTTAAAGTGAGGTTGGTGGATTAAATGGGTCTTGTAAGAGTTAAGGTATTATTCGGAGACGTCAATAAGAGGAGGGTTGAGGAAGTCTTGTTTCTAGCCGATACGGGAGCATACTTCCCCATAATCCCTCTGAGCTTAGCAAAGGATTTTCAAATAGAGGTGCTTGCCAAGACAGAGCTAACGCTGGCAGATAAAAGGAAAGTGGAAGCCGGAGTTTCCCTAGCATACTTCAAGCTTATGGATAGAGAAGGGGTATTCCAGGTAGCTATAATGGAATCCCCAGAACCAATACTCGGCGTAACAGTATTTGAAGGCCTAGGCATAAGAATCGACCCTGCCACCGGTAAGCTGGAATACTCAAGACCATACGGGCTCTCAGCGATATAACCCCTAGCGGGCCAAAGCCATTCTGAAGACACCTTCACCTTACTCGACATCCACAATTACCCTTACATTATCAACATAACGTTTGAAGTAGCCCAGATACTTGCACCTTGCTTCTCATAAGCTTGAAGCTTACCTGTTAAGCTGACTGCTATACGATAGAAGAGCTTAAAGATGTTCAAGCGCCAGCCTTAGTATGTTTCTCTCAGCGTACACTAGCCAGTAGCGCGCATGAATGAAGTCTACGATGTTCTTTACATCTAAAACTCCTTTAAACTATTTCTAATTCTATGGGTACTTTTTTGGGTTTAGGTCCTTCAGGAGTAAATATTATGCCCCAAGCATCTATCTCAGGTCCACTTATGACTATTTCCACATCTCTTCTAAGATTTTCAGCGACTTCGAATACAGCACCACCTGCACTTTAACCCCTTGAAACACTATGTCAACCATACATCTCCCTGAAATCCTTTTTTAGTCTTCCCTTCTCATTTGCCGCTCTAAGCTCATATGGTTCTCTTAAAGGTATAAAAGTCCCAAGCTCATCTGCAGGTCTTTTAGAGATGAAGCTCTTGCTTGCACCTGTATCTACGAGTGCCTTAAGCTTAATGACCTTATCCCCCATGTCTTAGCTCCACATCTGCCATAGCTTGCTCAATTTTCATTACCTTCTCCAGTTAATGAGCTAGGCTTGGTATTTTAAACCATTCCACTGAGTTTCCCCTCATAAAACATAAAAAATGCTAGATAAATATTCTGCGTGTGGCACGTAAAGCTAGGTAAAGCTGATTCTAGGAAAGTAAAGTCACGGTTCGGATAGTGATGCACCAACTGGAAGATAAAAGATCTTAGAGCATCAATGGTAATCCTTTGATGAGCTTTCCTGTTGTTGGATCCACTTTATAGCCCATTTGTTCTAAGGCTACGACGCCTATGAGCGGTGTTGTGCTCTTCGGCCTTACCATCACATAGCTTCCAGCTGTTCTATCCTCTATTTGAGTCACGCCTAATGCGAGTTTCACCTTCTCTTTGCCAGCCGCAACCTCAGCTTCACCCTCCCCGATGATCGGCAGACCTATCTCCTCCACTTTATCGCTAGGAAGGGCTGGAAAGGTTGCACCAGCGTCTACAAGGGCCTTAAGGTTTACCTTTCTAACATCATCTAAGCTACGCTTCCCTTGAATATATTCTACGTATTCGATTGGGTTGTAAAACGTTGCTATCACGTAGGTATGCCCCAACGTGTTCGTCTAAGAAAAGGCTATTGTTAAACGTATATAATCGTTTTTAGTTGTCTAGGAGGTTCTTAGAAAGCTACTAGGGTTTGTATTTCGTTTTCTCCAACTGTTTCTGTGTAATCCTTCAATGACAACTTAGGAAGGCTAACTATACTCATCTTTTACCTAAAAGAGTAGCTAACTATCTTCCAATGAAGCCAGCTCCTCCAGTTATTAGAATGTTACATTTATGAGTGATTCAGACTTAAATTCATCAACCAGAGATGAATACCTCCTCTAATTTAGCGTGCGCTAACGAGCTTCTTTAATTTGTCTATTAGCTTTTCTATGTCCTCCTCACATGCTGGTAATGTTTCTGCCTTTATAAAACTATGATAGTAATTTACATGCAGCCTTTCAGCAACTGCAAATAGCCTTGGCATATCTAAGTCATTCGTCTCTACTGCCAACTTTTCTATTACCTCAGAATAATCTCTATGACTATGAGGATTCTTATCGATTCATCAATGCTTCTATCAGTTGTATGAAGGATAAGAGAACTTATACTCTTAAATTTCTCATAGCGCGCGCCTTTTCAGTACGTTTCTCTGGTAAGTCTGGTGAGCATCAGATCTTTCGTGCGTGGGCTTCGTATAGCTTTGATCAAGCTAGGTAAAGTTGCCCTGGTGAGCGAATCTTCGCAAAGTTTCTGTGATAACAGCAATAACTACAGGGGCATTGGGATCTTGTAAGGCGTGTTAAGCGAGCCTCTTTCAATCCTATTGTTAAGGCTCATTGCGAATTTAAGGGCATATTTGCAGTTGAGTTCTTCAGCAGATTTGAAGCTTCTGTTTGACAACCATCTCTCGACCGTGAAATAATGGTTCAGAATGTAAATTCCCTCTTTATGGATCGCGTGTGCGGCGACCACAACAGCCTCAGCGTATTCCTTCAGCGTCTTGATCTCAAACCCATCGAATTCTCTCGCCTCTACATTCCTCCTAGGGCTTGAAAAGCCTCCCTAAGCTCTCTCCTATATGGTCTATTTTTACATAGGCGGTTACTTTATGAGGTGGGGGCTTTATGGTAGGTTTTAGCCAATTCATACGTTGATATTAAGTCCTTTTTGTAGGTTCAAGTTTTTAGGATGCTAGACTGCTATAGCCTAGGTATACCTTATATACCGAAGTAATCATAAGTATACATGGTAAAATGAGCACTACGGTATCTATTAAGGTTCGCAGGGAAGTTGTTGACCTGGCTGATAAGATGATTAGGTATGGGTTCGCTAGGAATAGGTCTCATGCATTCAATATTCTCATCGAAAAGGGCTTGAATGAGGTTATGAAGGAGGTTAGGTTCTGGGAGCAAGTGTACAAGGATGTGGAGGAGCTCGAGAGGTCGGGCTTCAAGATCTCTCACGGTGGACTGAGCAAGATGCTAGAAGAGGAGAGATATCGATGATATACATCGACACAAACGTTATCATATCATATGTTGATGAAAAGGATCCTAATTATGATAAAGTAGTAGCTATGTCTATGCAATTAGATAGGGAGAGAGTTGTAAGCCAGCTCACATTACTCGAGCTAACATCTATTTACGCAAGAGCCGAATTGGAGAAACCAATACCGCTGGCTATGTATTCTATCAAGAGATTCGGCGCTTCAATAGTTGAAGCGGATCTTAACATCGTCATAAAGGAAAGCTTAAGGCATGTTCCCACACTCAGGCTTAAAACCCTCGATTTATTACACATTACTATAGCCAAGGCCGTTGAAGCAAAGTCCATAGCCACTCTTGACAAAGACATAGCTAAGAAAGCCGATATAATTAAAGATACTATGGGAATCAAGGTAATAACAGTACAGGATTAAAGCGTTCAGTTTCTGGAAGTATGGAGCCATGGAGGGTTGAAGCGAGTGAGATCGAGCTCAAGTACTCTACGCTCGACGAGCTCATCCCAGAACCAAAAGCATATATCGGTGAAAAAGGACAACAGCAATAGACCTGGCCTTCCTAAACCTTACGCATTTCATAGGTTATTCCTATGCAGGTAATGACTTTTGAGTCAGATGTTATTAGTATACCATCTGAGTCCCTGAGAGCAATCTACAGCTTATAACAAGAGTCATACAATCGCCCTCGCTATATATAAATTGGCTTATCTGTAATCATTAGCTCATACCTCTTTGAATCAAAGTTATAACTATTTCTGACAGCTTCAGCACCTGGCCGCGAAGAGTTATTTGATTCTTACTCTTAAAGCTGAGTCCAAGTATTCCTTTATTGAGTATTTTCTTCAGTAGTTCATTACCCCTTTCAACGTAGATCTCTCCACCTATCACGTACTTCAGATGCTCAGGGATCGGCTTGTGTATTTCACTCCACGCGTTTAGTGTCCATATGTCAGACGCTGAGTGAAATACTACATAGATGCGCTCGTCTTTCAAATAATCTATTTGATCCTTTATTTTTGTCGCTATGTGATCGGCGATCCCGCGCAGACTGGTGGTATTTTTGCTTATCTACCACTTCAGCTAGAGAAAATAAATGTAAGGTATAGGAATGATTTCCTCTTTTGCTTCTATGGGTTTCAAAGACATATTTGAGGCCAGCCTCTTCCGCGATTTTAGCATATGTATGGTTAAGAGAATTTAAATATTCCGCATAAAGACTGACTAGGTTATCAAGATTCGGCCATTTTAAGCCCTCATTATACTGGTAGGTCCATATCGTAAGGTCCTCGCCTTTCTCCTTATATTCTTTCATAAAAACTTCCCGGACCCTACTTTGATAATACATTTCCCAGAAGTGGGATGGAAGGAAAGAGAACGGTGTACTCCTAAATTTGGAGAGGTCCAGTTTAACGAACCCTATATCGAGCCAGCCCGAGCTTTGATCGTAACGTATGGCGTATTCCTCAGGGCCGTCAAAATATATCCTACTATTAACCAGCCTCAATCCTAGGGCTCCTGGCTCGACAATTTGTTTAAGTGCAGTAATCCCATTTATATGGTGAACTTCGCATGATAGCCTTTGCATGGAGTCTTTTTTTCAGTTGTTCCAACTTTTTTTAGCGTCATCAGACCATGCGTCTTCAGCCGTCATAGAGATGAAGTATTCCCTGACAAGTCTTTTTCCACCGCCCTCTTTCTTAAGGTAGTCTGCCAACTGATTAATGGTGTCCCTGAAGCGGGCGACTTTGTCCCGGTCAATCCTTTCCTGACCAGTCAACTCGTAAAACTCGAAGCCATCAGCATCCTCAACCAGAATGTCATGCTGTACCCCTCCAGTCATGCTTCTCTCTACAACCCGCTTTCCCTTTAGTAATAAGTGGGTAGCGTAGACACACTCTAAGAATGGTCCCTCCAAGGATAAAGCTCCCGATAACTCTAAGAACGTCACAAAAATGACCCACCATTTGAGATAAATATTCTTTTCCCACCATTTGACGTTTCACTTTTTTGAAAATGCGAGGCCGGTAAGTGTTGCGATTTTCAAGTCGAGTATCTCTTTAATCCCATTAAAAAAATTAAAAACTTTTGTGAAATCTAAGCTTTTTATTCTTCTTCCTATTTTCTGAAGTAAAGTTTTTCTGATACTAGAGTTGTCACCTTGAGTACAGAAACTGTTATCTGATCGATAAGCGGGACTCGGCTATTATCTTCTTTTTCTGCAAGATATCCTTTGGCTCCTACAACCTTTATACATTTCTTGTCCTTACATTCGACAAATCTAACCACCCAATCGATGTTTCCAGGAATAAATTTATCAAGCATCCTTTTCTCTAACCCTTGAGAGCTAAAAATTTCTTCGATCTCTCCTCCCTCAAATTATTTTGTGCTCGATAGTGTCTGGATAAGGTGTATGTTTAGAGGCTGGGAGGTGTGTTTTGGTTGTTATGGATGTTGTGTCTATGATTTCTGGCTGTTTTAAGCGTAGTAAAAAGGTTGGGAGGTTAAGGTTTTAGCTGTTCTTGAATAGTAATGGTAGTTGTCTTGGCCTCCAAGCCAGGATATAGGAGTTGTATAGCTGTTGATGAGACGAAGCTATCTGTTAAGGGTGTCTAGGTATATGTATGGTCTGCTTTAGATGTAGGTTCAGGCTACTGGTCCTAGAAGCTACCTATTGCAGGAGCTGCCTAAACGCTATAACATTCCTAAAGAAGGCCCTAAAACTATGTAGTAACAAGCCTCCAGTAATAGTTGATGGGGTTCCATGGTATAGATGGGCTCTAGAGAGGCCTGGAATAGAGTATAGGTTTGAGAGGTTCTTCAGATATCTTAAGGAGAGGACGATGGTATTCCATCATAGGATGAGTGCTAGAGACCATATCGAGGGAACTAGAAACCTTAACCCTACCCTCAAAACTCTTCACACAATACCACCAAACCATCAGGACGGGGGTGGGATGAAATGCTTATCCGGACACTATTTGCACTGAGTTTCTATAAGTTTATATATAAGTAAGCGGTAGATGAATGGACGTAAAAGGTGATAAATTCTGAATAGGGATCAGGTCGTTGGAGTATTGTTGATGGTGCTGTCAGCCATTGTTGTGCTTGCATATGTTTGGATACTCTTTTTCACCGAGTGGGCTCTCTTATTAATTCAGATAACGATTATGATTGCCGTCGCAGGATTATCGGGCATACTTGCATGGATAGGTTACACCCTTGCAACAACACCTCCACCCAAGCCAATAGAAGAAATAGAAAAAGAAGTGGAAGAGGAGCTTGGAAAGCTTGGGACGGAAGCGGAAGGACATGGTCAAGACAAGGAACGTTAGTAAGTAGATCTCCCCCCAACTAGGGCCCAAGACGAGAAGACAGATGTTTATATCTCTATCTCGAATATTCTTTCTGGAGCGAGTTAGGAAGAGATTCTGATATCACTTCTATGCCAACTACTTCTCATTCTCGCCGAGGTAGATGCCAATGAAATTAACTACTCTAAGATATACCATAAATCTTCTAGGTTGTCTGGTAACAAAGCATTTAACGCAGATCAAAAACTATTCCCTTTTTCTTTTCCGTCTCTCTTTAGTTTCAGCTTTGTAAAGAATCCACACCTAAAGTTCAAAGAGGCAGCCACCTTTCAGCACAAAGTCCCTGTCAGTTGGCAGCCTCTCGTACAGGTCAGTCGTCGTCAGTATTATCGTCACTCTTTTTTCCCTGTTTATTTTTTCGAGCAGTTCCATTAGCAGTTGGGAGTTTTCGTCGTCGAGGCTAGAAGTAGGCTCGTCAGCCAAGATGAGTTTTGGACTGTTTGCCAGCGCTCTTATCACCGCTATCCGTTGCCTTTCTCCCCCGCTCAGCGTATCGGGAAACCTTTCCGCCAAGCTTGTTAAGCCGAAGTATTCTAGGAGTTCATTTACTCTCTGTCTTCTCTCATACTTGTCTATTCCGGCCAGAGCCAGTGGTAGCTCTATGTTCTCCAAGACCGTTAAGGAAGGGATCAAATTAAAGAATTGAAACACGAAGCCTATGTGGTGCAGCCTCAGCTCCGATTTCTCATCGTCGCTCAGCCCGTTGACGGCTCTTCCGAAAAGCTTAACCTCGCCCTTATCAGGCATCTCCAATAATCCCACAATTTTAAGCAATGTTGTCTTCCCAACCCCCGATTTACCCCGGATTGATATGAACTCGCCCTCCTTGACCGCGAGGTTTATGTCCCTTAAAACTTGGGTTGTCCCATATCTCTTCGATATGTTAAGCAGCTCTATCAAGCCTTACCACCATAAATGTATACCGCGCCGTTCGAGTAGGAGAGTCCAAGGTCATATAGCTTTTCCGCCCAGTTTTCGGGGAGGTCAACGCTATAGCCTCCGTAGACCACGTATCCGTTTCTAGACATCTGCCCGTAGATGAATAGAATCTGCGGTTTGGAGTCTGTTTTTCCCGTCAAGTATTGCAGCCCCCCGATCACGTTGACGTCCAAGCCAAAGTAGTCCCTCAACAGGTAGGAGGCTTTCACGTCGCCTGCAATT
>Ga0209393_1000669_pt1 | contig 16010 bp, 15 predicted proteins | sample SSWtaG_2_FD_184117 | JGI IMG/M metagenome (GOLD analysis project Ga0209393, IMG submission 184117) | Hot spring microbial communities from Sandy's Spring West, USA to study Microbial Dark Matter (Phase II) - SSWsed_130316 (SPAdes)... | ecosystem: Environmental > Aquatic > Thermal springs > Hot...
GAATGTTGGGCGGTGCTGGCTTCATGATGACTTGGAACTGGTAGTAATGCTGCAGGCGGTTGGGGTTCTCGCCGTATCGCCCGTCAGTGGGTCGGCGGGAAGGTTGAACATAAGCGACATTCCAAGGTTCAGGTCCGAGAACCCTAAGAGCCGTTGCTGGGTGCATCGTCCCAGCACCGACTTCCATGTCAAAAGGCTGCACAATCAAACAACCTTGCTCAGCCCAAAATTGCTGCAGCGCCATCAACAAGTCCTGAAAGGTCATGTCCCATCACCCTCAGTTGAAGCGGGTTTCGCAGGTCTTGAGAGAGTATTGCGTTGCGTGCGGGTTTTGTTAAGCGCCCAAAGAAAGGAGAAACTCGTTCGGGGCTGACTCCGTCCCTACAAAGTCCGCCCCTGCCCATGTCGGGGAAGTCAAGGCATCGTTGGCGTTCAGCGGGCGTGCGGGCGTCCCTGAATATCGTCGGGTTTTTCGGGCGATGGCTCGGAAAAACGGGCGGATGCCGCGCCTGCCCGCAAGAGGGCTTGAAGGAGTTGTTCTGGGGCGATGCGTCCTGAAAGGTTGACGGTCAGGCGCAAACGATGAAAATCCGAGTCGCCCGAGGGCAACGATTCCACTTGCAAAAGGCGCGCCCGCAATTCGCCGAGCGCCGTCAGCATTTGCCAAAGGACTTCAGGGCTGGGCGGCAATTCGCAGTCAACGGTGTGCACTTGTCCGCCGACGCGTTGCACTAACCAGCGTTCCACCAACCGCAAACCGATTAGCGCCGTCAACACGGTCAAAGTGGCGACGACACCGAGGGCGTAATAACCTGCCCCGATGACCATCCCGATGGCGGCGGTCGTCCAAATGGATGCCGCCGTTGTCAAGCCCCGAATGACATCGCCCCGAAGCCAGATAGTGCCTGCGCCGATAAAGCCAATGCCGGTGACGACTTGAGCGGCAATCCGCCCTGGGTCGCCTCGCCATTCTGTCATCGCCAATGACAAGAGCATAAAGAGGCACGAACCGACGCCGACGAGGACATGGGTGCGCAAACCGGCGGGACGCTCGTGGGCTTCCCGCTCCGCCCCGATGCAACCGCTCAGCAGCATTGTCAAGAGCAACCGAAGGATGGCTTCGCCTGTCGGGATTGCTCCCATCCTGCGTCACCTTCGTTATGACAGGCTGAACAGCACCTTGACCGCTTGCCCTTGCAAGAGGGACTGAAAGCCTTCGTCAAAACGCTCTAAGGGCAACCGATGGCTGATGAGGGGTTCCAAGTCCACCTTCCCTGCCGCCAAAAGGCGCGTTACCAGTTCCCAAGTGCTGAACAGTTTTCGCCCCGTGATGGCATGGATGCGAATTGCCTTGACAATCGCATCCGTCGGGTTGAAGGTGACGGGTTCGTTGAACAAACCCAGCCACGCAATCCAACCGCCCGCCGTCACGATGTCTATGGCTTGTTGGAAAGCGGCGGGATGCCCCGACATCTCGGCGACGGCATCCACGCCATCGCCGTCCGTTTCGTTCCGAACGATTTCTATCAAGTTTTGCTCCAACGGATTGACCACGATGTCGGCGCCCATGCGTTTCGCCAATTCCCGCCGCAACGGATTGGGTTCGGAGGCGATGACAAGGCTTGCCCCGCAGGCTTTAGCGATGGCGATGCCCATCAAGCCGATGGGACCGCAACCGAGGACGGCGAGGCGCTGCCCTGCGATAGGTTCAGCGAGAACAGTGTCGGCGGCGTTGCCCATCGGCTCCATCAGCGAGACCCAATGGCGGGGAATATTATCGGGCACCTTGATGCAGTTTTGGGCGGGCACCTTGACAAATTCGGCAAAAGTCCCGTCGGCGTCAAAGCCGAGGATTTTCAGGTTGCGGCAGACATGCCCCCGACCCGTTCGGCATTGGTAGCAGTTGCCACACACAAGGTGTGTCTCCAAGGCGACGAAATCGCCGACTTGCACATTGGTCACGCCGTCACCGACGGCAACGACTTCGCCAGCGGCTTCGTGCCCGACAATGCGGGGAACTTTTTTCAAATGCGCCGCCATCCATGCTTCCCACTTGTAAAGGTGGACATCGCTGCCGCAGATGGAACTGAAGCGAACTCGCACCAAGACTTCATTCGCTCCGACGGTGGGCTTGGGTGCGTCTATCAGGTCAAAGCCTGGTGCCCGACGGGTTTTCGCCAAGGCTTTCATCGGGTTTCACCTCCTGTCCCGCTTTTTCCCTTGCGCCTTTCTTTGCGGGGCACTATCATTTTGGCAGGCAATCGGTCTGTGTTGGCAAGGAAGGGGTGAGGCGGATGAAGTGTCCTCGCTGTCAAGCGGAAAATTTGGATGAGCGGGTTTACTGCTGGAAGTGTTTTGCCCCGTTGCGCAGCGGGGCGATGGGGACTTCGCCCACGGTGACGGCAACGGCACCAGCAGCACTGCCGAGAGGCAGGGCAACGGAGGCAGCAACAACCCGCAAGCCTCCTCTCGCCTTGCTTGCCCTCACTGGCGCCTTGGTAATCGTCGCGGTTGCCGTTATCGCCTTCCTTCTCTTCCGCAATTCGCCGTCGCAAGTCGCTCAAACCCTCGCCGACGGGTTGGTGCGCAAAGATGAGGCGACCTTGCGAAGGATTGTCGCCGCTAAAGATGCCGACCGAGTGCCCCGCCTCCTCGGATTTGCTGGCATGTTCCCCGATTTGCAATTGCAAGTGGTGCGAGTGGAAGACCGAGGCGGTCAAAAAGTCGCTGTCCTTTCCGCTTCCTTCTCCCAAGTCGCCTTTGGTGCGATGCGCATTTCAGTGCCCAACAGCAAGGTGGAGTTGCCTTTCGCCCTCACCCGAGAGCGAGGGTTCTTTTGGCGGGTGGATTTGGAGCAGTCGGAAAATTTGCTGCTCCAGCAACTGCAACAAGCCGCCGCTGCTTACCTGCGACAGAGCCCTGCCATGCTTCAAAAGTTCCTGCAGCAAATGATGCAGGGGATGCCCGCACCGCCCCGTTGACAAAAGGCGAGGTGACAAAAAGTGGGCGGGTTGAAAATTACGCAGGTGGAGCGCTTCACCGTTCAAGTGCCCTTTCAGGGCAAATCCGCCATCCACATGCCTCGCGAGTTGGGCGATTGGGCGATTTCGGAAGTTTGCAAGGTGACGACGGACGCAGGGTTGGTCGGTTGGGGCGAAACTTTGCCCTTTTACACTTGGGGGCGGGTGAGCGACGCTGCCATTCAAAAAGTCCTCGGTCAAAACCCTTTTGAGTTCCTTTGGGATGACAGCCTCGGCGCGGGCTTGCAAATGGCGCTTTGGGATTTGGCAGGCAAAGCGCTGGGCGTTCCGTGCTATCGCTTGCTGGGCACGAAGGTGCGGGATTGGTGTCCCATCGCTTGGTGGGTCATTGACATGCCCCCCGACGATTGGGCAGAAGAGGCGAAGGCGGCTTTGCAAAGTGGCTACACGGCGATGAAACTCAAAGCCCGCCCGTGGTTTGACATCTTTGCCCAAGTGGACGCCATCAGCGGGGTGACGCCAGAGCATTTTGCGTTGGATGTGGACTTCAACGCTTTCCTGCTCAACACTGCCAATGCCTTACCCGTTTTGGACGAACTGGAAGGCGAAGAGCGGGTCGCCATCTTTGAGACGCCCATCCCCCAAAGCGATGTGGAGGGCAACAAGCAGTTGCGCCGCCACCTTGACAAACCCATTGCCCACCACTTCGGTCAACCGCCCATCATGACGGCGCTGAGAGAAGATGTTTGCGATGGCTTCGTGCTGACGGGCGGGGCGAAACGGTTGACGGAGCAAGCCGCCATCGCCGCCGCTGCCAACAAACCTTTCTGGCTGCAATTAGTCGGCACGGGCATCACGACGGCTTGGACGCTGCACCTCGGCGCCGTCCTTTCCCATGCCCAATGGTCTGCCATCACTTGCCTGAACATTTACGCCGACGATTTGCTCACCCAACCATTGACCATCCAAGGCGGTTATGCCCGCGTGCCCGAAGGAGCGGGTTTGGGTGTTGAGGTGGACGAGGAAGCGTTGGAGCGTTATCGGGTGACGCTACCGTTGGAGCGACCGAAGGTGCGACAAGTTTTCGCCGTCGTTTGGGATGACGGGCGGGTCACTTATTACGCCTCGCCCCGCGATTATCACGCCGACTTTTATGCGGGCAATCAACCCGTCACCCATCGGGGTGTTCGGTTGGAAGTCATCACCGACGACGGCAGCAAGGAGTTCGCCGACCTTTACGAGCGGGTGCGACAAAGCCCTGTGAGGTCAAAAAGAGGCGGGTAGCCACGACTGTCGGAGCGCACGCCTTTTGTGCCATCAATGGCGGTCGGTCGCCGCTGTGGCAATTATTCCCTGAGTTCGCCGAAACCGAGCAATCCTGCCGTCAAGCCGCCGTCCACGACGAAGACGGCGCCCGTGACGAAACTGCTTTCGTCGGACGCCAAAAAGAGCGCCATGTTCGCCACATCGTCCACCGTGCCCAACCGCCCCAACGGATACCATCGCACCATCTCGTCCCAGATGTGGGGCTTCTCCTGCAAGATGGGCTCCCAAATTTCCGTCTGGATAGTGCCTGGGCAGATGACATTGACGCGGATTTGGTCGCGCCCGTGCCAGACGGCGAAACTGCGCGCCATGCCAATCAGCGCCGCTTTGGACGCCGAATAGGCATGGATGCCTTGCATCCCCATCAAAGCGTTGACGGACGAGATGATGACGATGCTGCCGCCCCCGTTCGCTTTCATGTGAGGGATAGCGTGGCGGCAGCAAAGGTAAGTGCCTTGCACATTCACCCGCAAATTGGCGTCCAGGTTGTCGGCGAGGATGTCGGCAGTGGCGCAAACGGCGTTGCAGACGAGGATGTCCAATTTGCCGAAAGTCGCCACCGTCGTCTCCATCATCCTTTGCACTTGCCCTTCGTCGGCGACATCGGCGTGGCAATAAATCGCCGTCCCACCCGCCTGCCGAATTTCGCCGACCGTTTGCTGCCCACCCGCGTCGTTGATGTCGTTGACGACAACCTTCGCCCCTTCCTGAGCGAAGCGTTTGGCGATGCCTTTGCCGATACCCCTTGCGGCGCCGGTGACGATGGCGACTTTGCCCTGCAACCGCATCGCCTTTCCGCCCCTTTCACTTGCCCTTGAACAGTTTCATCAGCCCTGCCAACACGCCGATGAAGATGCCGAACCCCGCAAAGGGCATCGCCAGCAAGAGGGCAAGCCCTGCGGCGAGCAACGCCAAGCCGACGGATGCCAACACGGTTAGCGTGATGCCGAAGGTGAAACCGACGACACCCAAGACGAAAAGCAGGATAGGCAGAGCGAACAAAGCAGCGATCGCCCCGACCAACCATTTGCCCCATGAGCGGCGCTGTTTGGGTTGGCGCTTGGCGAGAAATTCGGCGATGGCGCGCTCTAAGGCGATTTCCGAGATGCCTGCGGCGCGAGCACCTGCCCTCAAAGCGTCCTGCGAGATGCGGGGTTCGGTCGCTTCCATCTCCTGTTGCAACTCCGCCGCCCGCCTCAAAATCTCCCGAATTTCGTCGGGCGAAAACTCTTCTTGCGCCAACCGTCGGGCAGTTTGCCAAAGGTTGCGCATCGTTCGTCACTCCTGTCGCAGCGTTTCCGACGAGGGAGTTTGGGGCAATTGCCGCGTCTCGCTTTCGGGCGGGGGCAAGGAGGGTTGCTGGGGAGCGGGTGTCAAGCCCAGTCGTCGCTTGTATTCGGCGAGTTGCTCTTCCACGCCCAGTTGCAACGAGGCGCGGCGAATTTCCCGCAGGCGAGCGTTGGTGTCCGAGGTGGCGACTTCCAATCGGGCTTGGGCACGCGCCGTCCGTTCGGCGACTTTCTCCCGTGCCCGTTCCAACACATCGGACAGGTCGCCGACTTCAAAGGCAGCCATCGCTTGCGCCAACTCTTCTTGCAAGCGCGCCAACTGCGCTTGTCCGATGAGCCGTTTCGCCTCGGCGATTTTGCGCTCCATCTCCCGCTGATACTCGTCCAACGCCGCCCTCGCTTGTTGGGAAGCGCGCCGAGCCGTCTCCAGTTGCTCCAAAGTGTCCTGCAAACTCTCTTCGGCTTGGGCTTTGGCGGCGATGAGCACTCGCGCTTCTTCTTCGTAGCCCATCTTCAAGGCGATGATGATTTGCTGGTCGTAGTCGGCGATTTGCTTGCGCAGCCGTTCGGCTTGCTGCTCCAGTTGGTATTCGGTGGCGAGGACTTCGGCGACGGCAGCGCGGAGTTTAGGGACGCGGGCGCGCATGTCGTCAATGTATTGGCGCAGCAGCAACTCAGGGTCTTCCGAACGCCGCAACAGCCAACCAAACCACGACCGCAACACCAAGAAAAAGCGGCGCAACATCGTCATCGCCCCCTTTGCGCAACAGGCTTTCGCCCACCCGTCGCCCATCAATGTTAAGGCAACGCCCCGCCTTCCGCTATCCGCCACAACAGAAATGCCCGAGCCTTTCAACCCTTCGCTCGTTCGGCTTTGATGTTTGCCTCACCGCTTCTTCCCGAACCTCTGCCTCGCCTTTCCCCCTGGTGGGCAACTTTTGGCGGCAAGTTTCGCCAAAGGGGAAATGCGCCCGTGGCAATGGCGTCCTCAAACCGCTCATTGACGCTTGGAAGTCAGCAAGTTATTGAAGTTCCAGATGCGCTTTGCCATTAGGACGACAAAGTTCCATAACGGCGCGCCGTCGCAGGGGTAAAGCCAAAAGTTCGGGATGTTAAAATCTGGGCGGTAGTTGATGACCTTCGCTTTAAGGTCGGGCTTACCCCGTCGCGACCTGAAAGGAGGGTTTTGAGTGCTGACAATTGTGGAAGTGCGTTGGGCGCCTTTGCGACTGCCCTTGCACACGCCCTTCGCCATCGCCCCTGAGACGACAGAGGTGACGGCGAACTTTTGGGTGCGGGTGCGCTTGAGTGACGGGACGGAAGGGTGGGGCGAAGCGGCTCCTTCGCCAGCGTTGATGGGCGAAACGCCTGCCATGACGGAAGCCGCTCTTTCCGACGCCCGCCAACTCCTCATCGGTCAACCCGCCCGATGGCGCCGCGTCGTTGACTTGTTGGCAAATCATCTGGGCGCTGCCCGCGCCGCACGCGCCGCATTGGAAGTCGCTTTGCTGGATGCGTTGGCAAAAAAGCACAACTTGCCCCTTTGGCAATGGTTTGGCGGGGCGACGGAGACATTGGAAACGGATGTCACCGTCCCCATCATGCCTGCCGATGAGGCGAAAAATTTTGCGACGGAATTTTTCGCCCAAGGGTTTCGCAAGTTCAAACTCAAACTGAGCGGCGAGTTAGAAAGCGATGAAGCCCGCATCGTCGCTGTCTATGAAGTCGTCGCTCCCGCTGCGTTGCAATTGGACGCCAATCAATCTTACACGGCGACCGAAGCGTGGCGGTTGCTGCGACGGTTGGAGCAAAAAGGCATCGTCCCGACCCTTTTTGAGCAACCCGTGCCGAAAGACGATTGGGATGGGTTGCGGTGGCTGACGAGGCGTTCGCCCGTCCCGATTTGTGCCGACGAGTCAGTGGTCACGGCAGCCGATGCGTTGCGGATTGTGCGGGAGCGAACTGCCCATGCCATCAACATCAAGTTGGCGAAAAGTGGTATCGCGGAAAGTTTGCGCATCATCGCCATCGCTCAAGCGGCGCGGTTGCAACTGATGATCGGGGCGATGGTGGAGACGGAGTTGGGTTTGACCGCAGCGGCGCATTTGGCGGCGGGCGTCGGCGGCTTTGCCTTCGTGGACTTGGACACACATTTGTTTTTGGGGCTTTCGCCTTTCCTCGCTGGCTTTGAGCAAAACGGTCCACTCTTGCGTTTGCGACCGACGGCAGGGTTGGGGATGAGCGAGAAAGCGGATGGCTAACCCAACGGATTTGAAATTTGACGCCATCAACCGCAATTACAGCGGCAAAATTTGGGGCGGAGGTGACTAAGATGCCGCCGTTGCCGTCACTTTGGGACGACGAGAAAGCAGCGCAACTGAAGAGCGATTTGGAGTTGCTTGTCTATCGCTCCAACTTGCTGGGCGCTGAACCCGCCATCGTCAACTGGCGGGGCGGCAACACCAGCAGCAAAACCCTTGAGCATGACTATTTGGGGCGACCAGTGCGCGTCCTTTGGGTGAAAGGGAGCGGTTCTGACTTGGCGACTTGCACGGCGAAAGATTTCGCTGGCTTGAAATTGGACGAAATCTTGCCCTTGCAAGACCGCGAGCGGCTGAGCGACGAAGAGATGGTGGATTACTTGGCGCACTGCGTCTTCAAACCAGGCGGTCCACGCCAATCGGTGGAGACCCTCATGCACGCCTTTTTGCCCTTCCCCCATGTAGACCACACCCACCCTGACGCCATCTTAGCCTTTGCCAACGCCGCCAACGGCGAGGAGTTGGCGAAGCGAGTTTTCGGCAACCGCATCGTTTGGGTGCCTTATGTTCGCCCTGGCTTCCCGTTGGCGAAAGCCGTTGCCCAACTCGTTCGGGAAAATCCGAAAGCGGAAGCGGCGATTTTGCAAAAGCACGGCTTGGTCACTTGGGGCGAAACACACAAAGAGAGTTACCACAACACCTTGGGCATCATCAACGAAGCCCAAGCCGCCGTGGACGAAGCCCTCAAAGGCAAGCGGGTTTTTGGTGGGTTGAAGGTGGAGCCGTTGGACAAAGCGAAGCGGGAACGCCTCATGGCGGAGTTGCTGCCCACTTTGCGGGGCGCCGTCAGCCGAAACAAGCGGGTGATTTTGCACTACGACGACAGCGAACGGGTTCTGGAGTTCGTCAGTTCCCGCGACGCCCCTCAAATCAGCCTCGTCGGTTCCGCCTGCCCCGACCACCTCGTCCACACCAAGCATTATCCCGTCTGGATTGACTTTGCGCCTGATGGGACGGACTTGACGGAAGTGAAGCGCCAAATTCGGGAACGCAGCGAAGAATTTGCCCGCAAGTATGAAGCCTACTACCGAGAAAATGCCCAGCGAACAGGCACGACGGAGCCGATGATGGACCCTTACCAACGCATCACGCTGTTTCCCGCTTTGGGTTTGGTGGCGACGGGCAAGGACAAATTCACCGCCCGCATGTCCGCCGAAATTTTCCATCGCGCCATTGAGGTGATGAGAGGCACTTCCGCACTGGACACTTACACCTCCCTCAGCGATGCGGAAGCCTTCGCCGTGGAGTATTGGCCGCTGGAACTTTACAAACTCAAACTCGCCCCGCCTGAACGGGAATTGGCGCGGCGCATCGCTGTCGTCACGGGGGGCGCAGGGGGCATCGGCAGCGCCATCGCCCAACGCCTCGCCGAAGAAGGGGCTCATGTTGTCGTGGCAGATTTGGACGAAAGAAACGCTCAGCAAGTCGCCGACCAAATCGTCGCCAAACATGGCGAAGGGCGAGCCATTGGCGTCGGTGTGGATGTGACGGACGAAGCGAGCGTGCAGGAATTGTTCCGTCGGACTGTCCTCACTTACGGCGGCGTGGACATCCTCGTCTGCAGCGTCGGTGTCGCTTTGGCGAAACCCATTGAAGAAACGACCGTCGCCGATTGGCGGAAACTGATGGACATCTTGGCGCTGGGTTACTTTTTGCCTGCCCGCGAAGCCTTCCGCATCCTGAAAGAACAGGGCATCGGCGGTGCTATCGTCTTCATCACCAGCAAAAACGCCCTCGTCGCCAGCAAGGGCGCTGCCGTTTACAATGCCGCCAAAGCCGCAGAAGCCCACTTGGCTCGCTCCCTCGCCGAAGAAGGCGGCGCTTATGGCATCCGTGTCAACTGCGTCGCTCCCGATGCCGTCTTGGAAGGCAGCAAAATTTGGTCGTCGGAATGGCGGCAGCAGAGGGCGAAAGAATACGGCATCGCTCCTGAGCAACTGGAAGAGTTTTATCGCCAGCGGACGGTGCTGAAGGTCAATGTCTATCCCCGCGATGTCGCCGAAGCCGTGCTGTGGCTGGTTAGCGACCGTTCCAGCAAGACGACAGGTTGCACCATCACGGTGGACGGCGGTGTGACGGCAGCGTATGTGCGATGAGGGGAGAGGGCAATGAAAGGCGTCGTCTTGGCGGGCGGTTTGGGCACGCGCCTTTACCCGCTGACAAAGGTGACCAACAAACACTTGCTGCCCATCTACAACAAGCCGATGGTGCTGTATCCGTTGGAAGCCCTCGTCATGGCGGGCATCACCGACATCCTGCTCATCACGGGCGGCGAGTGGGCGACGGACTTTGCGCGATTGCTGGCGGATTTCAAAAGCCTCGGCATCCGTAACCTTTACTTCGCTTACCAAGAGAAACCCCTCGGCATCGCCCATGCCCTCTCGTTGGCGGAAGCCTTTGTCAACGGCGACAAGTGCGTCGTCTTTCTGGGTGACAATGTGATTGAGGGCAACATTTGCAAGGCGAAGGAACGCTTTGAGCAGATGGAACGGGGGGCATTGGTGCTCTTGAAGGAAGTGCCCGACCCGCAAAATTACGGCTGTCCGATTTTGGACGAGCAGGGGCGCATCGTCCGCATCATAGAGAAGCCCAAAGAACCGCCCAGCCCTTACGCCGTCATCGGCATCTACTTTTACGATGCCGCCGTCTTTGACATCGTGCGAACACTCAAGCCCAGCGCGCGGGGCGAACTGGAAATTACCGATGTCAATAACGCCTACGCCGAGCAAGGACTTTTAGCCCACGAGTTTTTGGACGGTTGGTGGGGCGATGCGGGCGCCAGCATTGACGCTTGGCTGCGGGTGAACAACTTAGTCGCCCAGACGGGCGCAAACAAACGCCGCCTGCGTAAGTGAGCGGACAGGAAGGCAGGTGCCAATCCTGATGGGACGACGAGCAAGGCGGAAGGAAATCATCGGGACGACAAGCGACTTGCCGCTTCCTCTTCTCCGTGCGGCGCAATGGGCAACCATTGGCGGCATCATGCCCGGCATCATCCATGACCTCAACAACACCCTCAACACCGTCGTCGGCTTTGCTGACCTTTGGCGCACCGATGCCCGTTTGCCAGCGGATTTGTGCAGCGACTTGGAAGAAATCATGCGGGCGGGTTTACATGCGCGAGAGTTGTTGGCTTGGTTGCGGGAGTTGGTAGAAGTCCCCCGAAGTGAGCCGACGATCGGAAAGGTCGTCTTGTCGGAAGTTTGTGAGCAAGCCCTTGCCCTCCTCGCCACCCCTATCCGCCGTCGTCACCTTCAGGTGACTTTGCACCACCATCCCCAAACGCCCCTCGTTCGGGGCTGTCACCGACGATTACTGATGCTTGTCCTCTGCTTGCTCCGCAATGCTTGTGATGCCCTTCCCGATGGCGGTAACCTTATCATGCGCACTTACGGGGACGAAGGGACGGTCGTGTTGGAGATGGAAGACAATGGCGAAGGCATTCCAGAAGCGGTGCAAAAGCAACTTTTTGAGCCCTTCGTCACGACGAAACCCAGCGGGACGGGATTGGGTTTGATCCTTGCCCGCACCCTCGCCCTTGAAAGCGGGGGCACATTGACCTTGACCACGCAGGCAGGCAAAGGGACGAAGGTGACCATCCGATTGCCAGCGGCGTGACCTTCAAACTTGAAAAAACGCCTCCAAACTGAAATAGCGCTCGCCCGTGTCGGGGAAGATGGTGACGATGAATTGGTCAGGTTCTACTTCCTGAGCGACTTGCACGGCGACAACCGCTGCCGCCCCCGAAGAAATGCCGACAAACAACCCTTCCTCTTGCGCCAGCCGTTTCATCATGGCGTAAGCCTCTTCATCCGTCACTGTCCGCACCTCGTCAATGACCGACAAGTTGAGCACCTCAGGGATGAAACCAGCGCCGATGCCTTGAATGCGATGGGGACCGGGCTGACCACCCGATAGGACAGGAGAACCCGCAGGTTCTACGGCGATGATGCGGATAGAAGGTTTCCGTTTTTTGAGGACTTCACCGACCCCCGTGATCGTCCCGCCCGTCCCGACGGTTGCCACCACGATGTCCACCTCGCCGTTCGTCTGTCGCCAAATTTCTTCCGCTGTCGTTTTTCGATGGACTTCAGGATTGGCAGGGTTGGTGAATTGTTGGGGCATGAAAGCGTTGGGGGTTGTTCGGACAATCTCTTCTGCCTTACGGATGGAGCCGAGCATCCCTTCCACGCCTGCCGTCAAAACAATTTCTGCCCCGAAACTTTCCAAGATGTAACGCCGCTCCAAACTCATCGTCTCAGGCATGACGATGATGCAGCGATACCCTTTGGCAGCACAGACCATCGCCAACCCGATGCCCGTGTTGCCACTGGTCGGCTCTACGATGACCGATTTGCCTGGCTCAATCAATCCTGCTTTTTCGGCTGCCTCAATCATACTCAAGGCGATGCGGTCTTTGACGCTGGCACAAGGGTTGAACATCTCCAACTTGGCGTAGACAGTGGCAGCCTCAGAAGGCACGACGCGGTTGAGCCGCACCATCGGCGTGTCGCCGATGAGTTCACAAATGTTGTCGGCAACCTTGTAAGCGGGTGCCAGCCGCTTCGGGAGCACTTTTTTTCGCTCCCGCACCTTCACTTTCGGCATCTTTCGTCACTCCATTTCAGTCAACCGTCTTCAACCGTCAGTTCCTCTTCCACGAATTCGCCGTCGTCCGTCAGCCGATAACATTTTGCGACGGGATGTTCGGGGTTCATCAACGAGACGATCAGGTGTCGCACGCCAGGGTGATAAGGTTGGCGCCGCTCAAAATCGTAAGCCCGCTCCAAATCCCGTCGGGATGGGATGGGCGGGGCAGGCGGATGGGAGTGAAAGATGGCGATCAACTCGTAGCCGTCCTGAAGTAGTTGCTTGAAGGCACGCAATTGTTCGGAAGGCTCCATGAAAAACTCCGTCGGGCTATGCAAAGCGTTCGTCACGGGATAAAAGGCTTTCGCCCGATCGCCATGCCCGCCCAAAAGCCCGCAGGCTTCTTCGGGCAAGCATCGCTTGGCGTGCTCCAAAAGGTGCTCCCAAGCCTTTTTACTCAAGCGCATCCCTCGTCACCACGAAATAGCCATTAGCGACCGGCGACTCGTAGAGCAACAATGTTGGAGCGGCTAATAGCCATGACAAATCACGGAGATGCCGCCACTCGTTTTAGGCGCTCCGACACCCTTGCACGCCTTTTCAAATCTGCCACCGTTGCTGGTAGCGATTGCGCAGGTAAGTGGCAATTCCGTTCATCAGCGACAGCAATGCCAACAACACAATAAGCGCTGCCGCTGCGTTCTGGTGAAATTCAGGTTGGGGGCGTGAAACCCAGTTGTAAGCCTGGATGGGCAGGACGGTAAAGGGGTCAAGGGGCGACTTGGGCAAGAAAGCGACGAAAGTTAGGGCGCCGATGGTGATCAGGGGTGCTGCCTCGCCGATTGCCCGTGAGAGGGCTAAGATCGTGCCCGTCAAAATCCCTGGCAACGCTAAAGGCAAAACATGGTCACGCACTGTCTGCCATTTCGTCGCCCCCAACGCCAACGCTGCCTCACGGATGGAGTTGGGCACCGCCCGCAACGCCTCACGGGAAGCGACGATGATGACGGGCAAACTCATCAGCGCCAAGGTGCAAGCGCCTGCTAAAACGCTTTCGCCCATCCGACACCATCGCACAAACACCTGCAATCCCAAAAGCCCATAGATGATGGCGGGCACACCCGCCAAATTGTTGATGTTCAGTTCTACCAAGCGAGCGAACCAGTTGCGAGAGGCGAATTCTTCCAAATAAATGGCAGCGCCAACACCGATAGGCAAGGCGATCAACGCCGTCAATGCCATCACATAGACCGTCCCGACCCAAGCGGAAAAAATCCCTGCTTCCTCAGGGTGGCGGGACGGGAAACTCGTCAGGAACTTCCAGTTTAACCGCACCCAGCCATCGGCAAGGATGTCGCTCAGGATAACAACAAGCAGGGCGATCACTAAAGTTAACGCCAACCATGCACCGGCAAGGAAAAGGGTTTCCAGCAACTTTTCAAAACGACGCCTCGTTGCCACTGCCCTTGTCGCTACCATTTCGCTGGTCGTTACCTTCACCTTACCCTTCACCTCACATCCGTCGCAGGACACGCAAAAAGCGTTCCCGCAGGAAAATTCCCGTCAAGTTGAGAATTAAGGTGAGGACGAAAAGGGTCAAGCCGACGGTAAAGATGGTGCGATACTCCAGCGTTCCATGGGGAACATCGCCTAAGGCTACTTGGACGATGTAAGCCGTCATCGTCTCCACAGGTTCTAACGGGTTCAGCGTCAAGTTAGGCATCATGCCAGCGGCGATAGCCACCAGCATCGTCTCACCGATGGCACGGGCAAAACCTAAAAGGCAAGCGGCGATGATGCCTGAAGACGCAGCAGGCAAAACAGCGTAAAAAGTCGTTTGCAGTTTTGTCCCCCCTAATGCTAACGATGCCTCCCGAATACTCTGGGGCACGGCGTAAATGATGTCCTCACTCAGCGAAGCAATCGTCGGCAAAACCATAAAGCCCAAAACGATGCCTGGTGACAAAGCGTTGAAAGTTGACATGGAAGGGATGAATTTTTGCAGTAAAGGCGTGACGAAGAGCAAGGCAAAATAACCGTAAAGCACCGACGGGATGCCCGCCAGCAACTCTGTGACGGACTTCAGCCGTCGGCGCAATTTAGGTGGGGCATATTCAGCGAGGTAGGTCGCAATGAGCAATGCCAATGGCACAGAAATGATGATAGCGATACCCGCCGTCAGCATCGTCCCGCAAATCAACGGCAGGATGCCAAATTTCTTGTTCGCAAATAGCGGTGTCCATTCTCGTTCCGTTAAAAAACGCCAAATCGGCACGACGCGAAAGAAACCGACCGCCTCCACCGTCAATGTCACGACAATCGCCAGCGTCGTGACGACCGACACCAATGCGCAAAACATCAAGAGCGTCAACATGACCCTTTCCTGCCAAAGGGCTTTTCGGATCGTCCTCTCACGCATCAACTCACGCATCAACAAGACCCTCGCCTTCGTTTCAAGTCCTTTGTTCACCTAAGATCATGGCACGGCAGGAAACCCGACAGACTGAACCCGTCATCAGGCTTCCTGCCGTGCGACAGATTTATCCTGAAAACCTCAGCGCGATAAGGCATCACTTTGTTGTCTTGCCTTCCGCCGCCAGCAACTCTTCAATGCTCACACCAACTTGTGAGCCCTTCGCACCGAACATTGAACCGACGATTCGCTTCTTGAAGCGTTCCATCGCCAACTCGTAAGCGCGCTTTGGAAGCGGGACATAGTGGACTTCCTTCGCCAACCGCCCAGCGTTTTGCAGGTAAAACTCCACAAAGGCTCGCACTTCAGGTCGGTTGGCAGCCTCTCGGTTGACATAGATGAACAGCGGGCGAGCCAAGTGGTAGCGGTCTTCAATGACTGCCTTTTCCGACGGGAGACAAGGTTTGCCGTTGTTATGGCACTGGCATTGAATTGCTACTGCTTTCAAGCGTTTTTGGTTTTCAGCGTAGTAAGCGAAAGGAATGAAGCCAAGGGCATTAGGGTCGGATGCGATCCCCTGCACCAAAACATTGTCGTCTTCGCTCCCAGTGTAATCACCTCGGCTGGCGTGCTCCTTGCCGACGATGGCAGCGGTGAAGAAGTCGTAAGTTCCGCTATCAGCGCCCGCACCGAAGAGCCTCAATGGTCGGTTGGGAAAGCCCTTCCGAACTTGCGACCAGTTGACAATTTTCCCTTGAGCCTCTGGCTCCCACATTCGCTTGAGTTCCTCAACGGTCAAGTAATCGCACCAGTTGTTGGCTGGGTTGACGACGACAGCGAGGGCATCGTAAGCGACAGGCAACTCAATGTAAGCGATACCATTCTTGCGGCACTCCTCATCCTCAATAGGTCGGATTGGACGGGATGCGTTGGAAATGTCCGTCTCGCCGCGACCGAACTTCTTAAATCCGCCGCCAGTCCCTGAAATGCCGACGGTGACCTTGACGCGAGGGAAGCGCTTTTGGAATTCCTCAGCAACGGCTTCGGTCAGCGGATAGACCGATGACGAACCGTCAATCTTGACCGAACC
>Ga0209393_1000674_pt1 | contig 15952 bp, 18 predicted proteins | sample SSWtaG_2_FD_184117 | JGI IMG/M metagenome (GOLD analysis project Ga0209393, IMG submission 184117) | Hot spring microbial communities from Sandy's Spring West, USA to study Microbial Dark Matter (Phase II) - SSWsed_130316 (SPAdes)... | ecosystem: Environmental > Aquatic > Thermal springs > Hot...
CCCACCCTCCCCTATGAGAACTCCTACTCTATCTTCGTGCACCCTCAGGTAGATCTTCGTAGCACCTGGAACGGTCCTCTGCCCTACCTCACCTACCATACCTACAACCCGAACCTACCGTTACTATAGCTCCAGAACTATAAGAGCGTTAACCTTAGGTAGATATAAGCCTACCTATGAGTTTAGGGGAAGGGACTTTGAAGTGCGCTCGGCTCCGGATAGGGGGAGGGATGTGGAAGTTAGGGTGTGGTTACCTAGGTTAACGAAGTTTGAGAAGGCTAGGCTTATCGGTGCTAGAGCTCTCCAGCTAGCTCTAGGGGCTAGGCCCCTAATAGACGTAAGTAAGCTCCCGTCTAAGGACTTCATAGCTATAGCTAAGGAGGAGCTTAGGAGGGGGATACTACCCTTTACTATAGTTCGTAGACTACCTAGCGGTGCTAGGGAGCTTATCCCAGTTCCAAAGTTAATAGAGGCGGAGAGGTTGTTTTTCGGTGAGGTAAAGCTTTGAGGACCGAGGTTGAGCCAGTACTAGGTAGGTACTGTAGTGTAACTCTAACGTATGAAGGACCCGGCTTTCTAGAGTACGTAGTTACCGGGGGTAGCGTAGAGCCGGTGTTCCCCGAGGTGTTCCGGGAGCTTGTAGGAGCTGGCTACCAGCCCATACTAGTACGGAGGGACGGTCAGGAGATCGTAAGGGTCTTCAAGGTGGGTATAGGGGGGTTTAGTAGAGCTACCTACTACGCCCTAGCCGTAGCTACAGCTGTAGCTATAGCCTTCACAGGCTACCTAAGCTCCCTCTCCTTCCTAGAGTGCTTAGGGAAGCCTACCGAGGTACTCCTACCTACAGCTCTCTTCACGATCTCCGTACTAGTACCCCTAGCACTCCACGAGCTAGGTCACTTCACAGTCTCAAGAGCGACTGGAACCCCTACACCCCTACCCCTCTTCATCCCAGCTCCTGTAGTATCCCCTCTAGGAACCTTCGGTGCTGTAATAGCTGTAAGGTTCCTACCGAGGGATAGGAGGACCCTCGCCTTCCTAGGGCTTTCAGGACCCGCCGTAGGTACGGTAGCATCCCTAGTAGCTATGATAGCAACCCTAAGGCTCTCACCTACCCTAAGACCTGATGAGCTAGCATGCCCCGACGTATCCCCCATAGGCTTCGTACCTGTAGCTACCTACCTAGCACTTAGAGCTGGGCTCGTCCCGGTAGGTGAGGGTGAGATCGTTCTACTCCACCCAGCTGCCCTAGCCTCAATGATCCTACTCCTAATACACTTCGCTAACCTACTCCCTATAGGGCAGCTAGATGGGGGCCACGTAGTTAGGTCTCTAACCACTATAGAGGTTCACAGAGCTATCAGTATGGCTGTACCCGTAGCCCTCATAGCTCTAGCTGTACTCCTACCTACCTACAGGTGGCTCGGCTTCTTCGCTATCCTAGCTATACTCATAGGTGGGTTCAGACCCCACATAGGCTACGCTAACCAAGTCTCTAGGCTTACAGCTAGTGAGAGAGCTACCATAGCCTCTCTATACGTACTCCTACTAGCACTTACAGCACCTGTCCCAATATGAGGGCTTGGGGTTGCTCCCAGACAGCTACGCCCTAGTGATAGCTGAGAAGCCGAGGGCTGCAGCTAAGATAGCTGAGGCCCTAGGGGCTAGGACTAGGCTTAAGGTCGACGGGCTAAGCGTGTGGGTAGGTAGGTTAGGTAGGGACTACGTAGTTATAGCACCTACAGCAGGCCACCTCTACACCCTCTACACCGAGGAGAGGGGCTACCCGACGTTCAGCTACTCCTGGGGCCCTAGGTGGCTCTACGAGAAGGGCTCGGAGCACCTTAAGATGTACTACAGCGTACTTAAGAAGCTCGCGGGTAGGGCTAAGTACTACGTTAACGCCTGCGACTACGATATAGAGGGCTCCGTCATAGGGTACAACATAATATACCACCTAGGGGACATCAGGAGGGCCTACAGGGTTAAGTTCTCAACCCTAACTAGGGAGGAGCTAGTTAAGGCCTTCAGCAACCTCCAACCCCTAGACTGGGGTAACATAGAGTCCGGTATAGCTAGGCACGTACTGGACTGGATCTGGGGTATAAACGTTAGTAGAGCTCTAAGCGATATAGTTAGCAGGCTGTACGGTAGGAGGGTTGTACTAAGCGCTGGTAGGGTTCAGTCACCCACTCTACTCGAGCTAGTTAGGAGGTACCTAGAGAGGGAGACCTTCGTCCCGGAGATCAGCTTCACGCTATCGGTTAAGGTAGGTTACGGAGGTAGGGAGTACAGCCTGGAGAACCTATTCCAGCCCTTCCGAAGGGCTAGCGATGCGCGGGAGGCCCTCGAGACCCTGAAGGGAGGTGGTAGGCTGGTCGTAGAGAGGGTTGAGCGGAGGGAAGTTCGGCTAGCTCCCCCACCTCCCTTTAACCTAACCGAGCTCCAGCTAGAGGCTGCTAGGACCCTCGGCTACTCACCAGCTAGGACCCTAGAGATAGCTGAGTCCCTCTACCTAGAATCCCTCATAAGCTACCCGAGGACTAACTCCGAGAAGCTCCCACCCACCATAGACAACACCTCCATACTCAGGAAGCTAGCATCCCTACCTGAGCTAGGGACCTACGCCTCCGAGCTACTTAGGAGGGGGCTCCTAAGACCTCGAGAGGGGGAGCGTGAGGACCCGGCACATCCAGCTATACACCCAACAGGCTACCTACCTAGTCAGAAGCTTAAGAAGGGGGAGGCCGAGCTCTACGAGCTGATCGTTAGGAGGTACCTAGCCTCCTTCTACCCGGAGGCCTTAGTTGCGGAGGTTTCATACACCCTCGTAGACCCGTCTACGGGGCTTAGGTTCAGGCTCTCCGGTAGGAGGGTTCTGAAGTACGAGTGGCTTAAGGTCTACCACTACAGGAGGGTTCAACCAGTTGAAGTACCGAGTCTAGCTACAGGGGCTAGTTTAGGGGTATCCTCAGCTAAGCTAGTTAGGGTGTACAGTAAGCCCCCGATACCCTACAGTAGGGCTACTATACTGAAGTGGATGGAGGGGGTTGGGATAGGTACTGAGGCAACTAGAGCCGAGATCATAGAGAACATATTCAGGAGGGGCTACGTTAGGGGTGGTAGGATAGAGGTTACGGAGCTCGGTCTAAATGTAGCTAGGATACTCAGCACTCTGTTTAAGGAGATAACCGAGGTGGAGCTAACTAGGGAGTTCGAGAGGAAGCTGGGGGAGATAGCCTCAGGGGCTAGGACCAGGGAGGAGGTAATCGAGGAGGCTAAGGCTAAGCTTAGGGATAAGCTCCTAGAGGTGAGGAAGATGCTTTCTGAGGGTAGGGTAGAGGTCATTAAGGAGAGGGTTGGATTGGGGTCTAGCTCAGCGACCTGCGTAGTATGCGGTAGGGAGACTACGGGTAGCTACGGTGGGGTTAGTATGTGCTTAGTACACGGACTAGCCTACGAGAACATCGTTAAAGCCTACAGGTCTTGGTCTGAGGGAGCTGAGGTAGGCTTTGAAGACTACCTAAGGGAGCTACTGAAGCTTAGAAGCGTTGGTAGGTACGCCCGCGAAGTTGCTGAGTACCTGATCAAAAGGGTTAGGTAGCCTACTAGCGGGATCCTGAAGGTAGACCCACCTACGCTTAGAACCCTCCCAACGATAGCTTCGTAAGGTACTGGAGGGTCTGGAGCCCAGTTGTTATCACCCTTAGTTACCACACCGGAGGGGCCTAGCGATACCACCCTATGTATTATGAGGCTACTACCTCGGCGGTAGACCACTATATCACCGACCGATAGGTCGGTGAGCTTAACTCTCCTAACTACGATAACTACGTCCCCTGTTTGAAGGGTCGGCTCCATGGAGGTTCCTTCAACTACGGCTAACGTTACGTAGCCTAAGGCCATGAGCGCTACTAGAGCTACCACGGAGAGCCCTAGGAGTATCTCAAAAACCCTCGCGACAACCTTAAGTACTGCTACCAACCTCCTACTCCTCCTCTGAGAGTACCTCACTTACGTCTATCTCGATAACCTTACCCCTCTCAGAGGGCTCGGTAGCCCTCTCCCTAGCCCTACGCTTACCCTCACTAACCTCTACCTCGTGTCCTCCACCAACCTTTAGAACGCTCACCCTACCCCTCCAGCTGTACCCGCAGTTAGGGCACTTAAACGATCCCATAACGGTTATCGTTACCCTACCCTCAGCATCAGGTAGAGGGGACGTTAGGTGCCAGACCTTAGATGGCTGGACTTCGTACCCGCACCTAGGGCACTTCACGCTAGCCCCCAGATACCCTCTCCCCTAACGTTAAATACTCGCATAAGGCGCTGTACGATCACTCCCTACATTATGTAGAGAAGGTTTAACCTCATCTCCGCCCTAGGACATTCTAGAGGTGGTGTCTGGATCGTCCCCTACTCTACCTTATAAGCTCCCTAGACCTCTAGGGGGTGGAGTACTCTGAAGTGATGAGGGTTAAAAGCTATGAGCGGTGATTAGAGCCGGGAGCTGAGCCCTCTCGGCTACTACACCTACTTGAGAAGCTTTTAAGCTCTTACGTGGGGAGATACGTAGGTAGTGAGGATGGCTAAGTCGATGTACCACTACATCGCTGAGCTCTGGAAGAGGCCCTACGAGGGTCCTCTAGCTGAGGTTATGAAGGAGAGGCTAATCCAGTGGAGGAGGGAGCCCTCGGTAGTTAGGGTCCCCAAGCCGACTAGGCTGGATAGAGCTAGGGCTATAGGGTACGAGGCTAAGCCGGGCTTCGTAGTTGTTAGAGTTAGAGTTAGTAAGGGAGGTTTAAACAGGCCTAGACCTGACTCAGGTAGGAGGCCTAAGAGGATGGGTGTCTACGGCTACTCCCCCGAGAAGTCAGCGCAGCTAATAGCTGAGGAGAAGGCCAACAGGAAGTTCCCGAACCTCGAGGTCCTCGGTAGCTACTACGTAGGTGAGGACGGTGTCTACAAGTACTACGAGGTAGTACTTGTAGACCCTCACCACCCAGCGATACTCTCCGACCCCGACATAAGGTGGGTAGCTAACCCAAGTCAGAGGGGTAGGGTGTTCAGGGGAAAGACGATGGTTGGGAGGAGGATGAGGGGCCTACTGAAGAGTAGGGGTCTAAAGGGCACCCACCACTACAAGTGGAAGAAGAAGCAGAGGGAGAGAGAGCTTAAGAAGAGGCATGAGGCCTCTAGGGGGGCTAGGCTAATAGCTCCGCAGGAGGTTCTTGAAGAGCTAGGCTACGAAAAGTAGCTTAACTACGGCTAGACCATGGTTAAGGTTACCGTTGAGCTCTCGGCTTTCTCCCACTCTACGGAGCTCGAGGAGAGGGTTAGGTTAGCCCTGCTCAACGCTATCCCAGCTGAGCTTAGGCAGAGGCTCTCCCAGAGGGTATCCACCCAGAGGGTTGAGGGTTACTACGGGAACGTAGTAACGGTTCTAAGGGTCTCGGTACCTGGTTCATCTGGGCTTGAGGTCCTTAGGTACGTACTCTGCAGCATGAGTAGGACCGACCTAGAGCTACTCCTAGCAACTGCTAGTAGCAGGGTCGAGGAGAGGAGGGCTAGGCTACACCTAAGGCTTAGTAAGCAGGACCTCTACCTGGGTAGGATCAGGCTATACGAGGGAGGTGATGTAGTTAAGGTACTCGCATCATTCGAAGGGCTTAGGGGTGTTGAGCTCGTCGACTACCTAAGGGAGGTTGCGAGGTCCTGTGCCGGTTGACCTCTGCTACGAGGGGGACCTCGACCAGGTTAGCGCTCGAACTCTCTTTAAGCTTGGTTACAGGGTAGTAGCTTCTAGTAGGGTCTTCGAGAGCTTAGAGCTGGAGGGGTTGAGGGTAGTTCCAAGGCTTACCGCTAGGAGGGCTGAGCTACCGGTTAAGGGGTTTAGAGGTGTTAGAGTACTCCTCGTTGAGTCCGCGGAGGACCTTAAGGCCTACCAGAGGCTTCGGGGGGTCGTAGACTCTGTTAGGGTTGACTACCAGAAGCTAGGTGATGTAGGTAAGGACTTCATCCGCAGGCTAGTAGGGTTGGGGCTACCGGTTGAGCTGGTGTTTATGGATGTAGTGCGAAGGGTCCTTAGCGGGTCCTCCGTAGACTTCTACCTACTACTCCTAAGGCTCTACACTAGAGGGAAGCTGAAGCTTTACCTATGTAGTGGTGCTGGAGGTGTTGGTGAGGCTGTGCACCCGGAGGCTATGGTCTCCCTACTAACCTCCCTAGGGGTCCCCGAGCCCTACGCTATGGGAGCTGTCTACAGGGTCCCGGAGGTGGTGCTAGGAGGTGCTACTTGAGGTACTCGTAGCCGTAGCGGTAGCCGCGTCCCTAGCTTCCCTCTACCTAAGCCTAGTCGCGTACCTTAGGGTTATGAGGGCTGTTAGGGTAGTTAGGGGATCCCTAGCTAGGAGTTTAGGTAGGCTAGCTAAACCTAGGAGAAGGTACGTAGTCTTCGAGGTAGTACCCATCTCTGGAGACCTAGGCTCGCTAAGTAAGGAGGGGTTGGAGGAGGCCCTAATTAGGGCTTACAGGGAGCTGAACGGGTTAGTAGGTCTTAGCCTAGCTAGACCTACCCTAGTACACTACGATAGGTCCCGGGGTCTCGGGGTCCTAGCGGTTAAGCATACGTGGAAGCGCCAGGCAATCCTGGCTATGTCCTTAGTTAGGGAGGTCGGTGGGGTTAGGGTACTGCTAAACCCTCTGAGGACTACTGGGACTAGGAGGAAGGCGCTGAAGTACTTGGAGAGGTCCTAGAGCTGCGGTGGTAGTAGGTGGTGGGATGCTAGTAGGAGCTTCAACTATAGCCTACCTAAGCCTAAGCCCAGCTAGAGCTGTTAGGAGGTTAGTTGAGCTAGGGCTTAGGGTTGTAGAGCTTAGCTACGATAACTTCCTCCACGGTGGGGTTAGGGAGATACAGGAACTGGAGTTAGTTGCTGAAGTAGTATCTATGTCTAACCTAACTAGCTTCTCCGTCCACCTACCCTACGATAACCTAGACCCAAGCCTACTCGGAATTAGGTCGGCTCTTAGGAGGTACTCTAGGTGGGCTAGAGCCCTAGATAGAGTTAGGGTCTCCCACTACGTAGTACACCTACCTAACCTACCATCTTCACCGAGTTCTGCTGAGGTAGCTGCTGAGTACGTAGCAGGTGTTGTGGAGGCTGTAGAGCCAGTTACTGTAGCTGTTGAGAATGTCTCCAACCCGGAGGTCTTCGGGGCTAGAGCTGTAGACCTAGCTGAAACCCTATCTAAGCTAGAGCTTAGTAAGGTCTACGTATGCCTAGATGTAGGGCACGCTAACGTAGTTAAGGAGCCTTTAAGGAGGTACGCCGAGGTCCTTGGGGGTAGGATTAGAGTTCTCCACGTACACGACAACGACGGCTTTAGGGACCTCCACCTACCCCTTGGAGCGGGGACCTTAAACCTGGGTGAGGTAGCTGAGGTTATAGAGCTAGTTAAGCCTGAGAAGCTCGTAGCTGAGGTAGCCTGCAGGGGCTTGAAGAGGTGCGACCAGGAGCTTAAGCAGGCTATATCCCTACTCGAGTCCTTAGCGGGTAGGGTACGCTAGGACCTACAGCCCCTACGTAGTAATTAAGAGCTGGGTTACAGTACCGTCTGACCCTCAATGCTCTCTCCTACGACTTCGTGTCTACTCACAGTCTCATCGAGGGTCTTCCACATCGCCTACACTCACGGGGCTATCGGTGCGGGTCGTAGGTAGCTGTTGAGCCCAACGGGCACGGGTTCCTACCTCCAGCTTGCCTAGGCTTGGAGAGTAGCCCCCATTACCTAAGCAGCTCCAGAGAGTAAAATGAGGAACCTATAAGGACTACCTACAGCAATCGACTACGGGATAGCCTTACACCGAATTTAATACCTGGATCAGCTATCTCTGGGTACCTAAATGAGTGAGGCTACTAGAAGGCTTAGGCAGGAGCTCTACTCTCTACTCGACCGCGTAGTTGAGGTTAGGCTTAGCGATGGGACTAAGTACGAGGGTAAGCTTAGGGGTATAGACGTGGATGGGCTTACCCTCCACATAGTCCTAGAGAGCGCTAGGGACTCTAACGGTAGGGAGTTCCCGAAGGTCTTCATAAGCGGTGGTAAGCTATCCGAGATACTGCTTAAGGAGGTAGCCGTGTTTAACGCTAAGGAGTTCGCAGCCTACGCTATAGAGAGGCTTAGGGTTAGAGCCGACTCAGTAAAGGTGGATGAGATACTCAACGTAGTTAGGTTCCTAGACAGGTACGTAGTAAGCGAGAGGGGTGTTGAGGGGTCCGGACCCTTCGCTGAGAAGCTCTACAGCGTGTGGCAGGAGTACATGGAGTCCAAGTCCAAGCCGAGGACGTAGCCAAGTTGGAGTTCGAGGTAAGGGATAGGGACCTAGCGGGTAGAGTAGGTAGGCTTAGACTTAAGTCCGGTACTCTAGAGACCCCAGCTTTCTTCCCAGTTGTACACCCATTTAAGCAGGAGGAGGACCTACCACTAGCTAGGATACGTGAGCTAGGCTTTAAGCAGGTTATAACAAACGCCTACATAATCATGAAGACCCTCGGAGGTAGGCCGGCTAAGGTTAGGGAGCTCCTAGGCTTCGACGGTGTGGTAATGACTGACTCAGGTGCCTACCAGCTACTCGTCTACGGCTTGGAGAAGGTTCAGATAGACCCTATAGAGCTAGCAAGCTACGAGGAGGTTCTAGAGCCGGATATAGCTGTCATAGTTGATATACCGACACCGGATACAGTACCGAGGGAGGAGGCTGAGTTCAGCGCTTCGGAGACTCTTAGGAGGGCCTACCTAACCCTCGACGTAGTTAGGAGGAGTTCGGATAGGATTGCGTGGGTACTACCGGTTCAAGGGGGTGTGTACCTCGATGTACTTAAGTCTAGCGCTGAGAGGTCTAGGGAGCTGGCTGACTACTACTCCCTCTACGCAGTAGGTAGCCCGGTTAAGGCTCTGGAGAAGTACGAGCTCTGGAGGGTTGTAGATATGGTGTTTACTGTTAGGTCTACGATACCCCTAGATAAGCCCCTACACCTATTCGGAGGGGGGCACCCACTCATAGTCCCGGTAGCTATAGCCCTAGGGATTGACTCCTTCGACTCCGCCTCCTACGTACTGTACGCTAGGGATGGGCGCTACATGACTGCCTACGGTACCCTTAGGTTGGAGCAGCTGAACTACTTCCCCTGCGACTGCCCTACCTGCAGGAGGTACGAGCCTAGAGACCTCCTCGAGATGCCTAAGCCTGAGAGGGTTAAGCTCCTAGCTGAGCACAACCTAAGTACCGTAGGTAGAACCGTTAAGGAGGTTAAGGAGGCTATTAGGGAGGGTAGGCTCTGGGAGCTACTGGAGAGATTCTCCAGGTACCACCCCTCAGCTAGGGAGGCCTTCACTAGGCTACTGAAGTACGTTAGGTGGATCGAGAAGCTGGACAGCAGGTTTAAGGGAGCTGCTAGGGGGCTTCTCCTAGTCGAGTACACCTCATACTGGAGGCCTGAGCTAGTTAGGCATAGGGACTTCCTAGGTAGGTACCTCGATGAGAAGCTCTCTAGAGGTACCTACAGGAACCTCCTACTAGTCCCAGGGGACCCTAAGGATAAGCCCTTCGCTGAGTCGGGGGTCGTCGGTGCAGCTCTTGAGGTACTTAGAGCTAGGGGGGATGACCTCCGCACCTACCTAAAGCTCGCCTACACCCCCTACTTCGACCTAGTCCCACTAGAGATCTCCTACACCTACCCATACTCCCAGTACGAGTCCCCGAGGTCCCTCAGTAGGTGGCTAGTCGAGAGGATGGTTAGGAGGGTAGCTAACCTAGTGTCCAGGTTCGAAGGTAGGGTAGTCTTAGTGACCTGTAGGAGGTATAGGTGGTCGAGTAGGGAGTTCTTAGAGAGAGCCCTCTGTAAGCTTACCGACTGCGGGAAGGTGGAGTTCGTAGAGGTCTAGAGGGCTGAGCTAGCCGGGGACTACCTGGGTCCCCCGAACTCCAGTAACTACCTCGTAGCCTTCGTGGAGGTGCCCTATAGCTGCCCTAAGCCCTCCACGCTTTATGAACCTTATGCAGGCTAGTACCTTAGGCCCCATGGAGCCCGGTGGGAAGTGGCCTTCGCTGTAGTACCTCTCCAGCTCCGATACGGTAACCCTCCCAAGCTTCCTGCCACCCTCCCTACCGAAGTTCAGGTAGGCCCCGTCTACGTCCGTCAGTATAACGAAGTACCCAGCCCCTAGGGCTGATGCTAGGACCTCACCAGCTAGGTCCTTATCTATAACTGCCTCAGCCCCCTCCAGCCTACCCCCAGCTCTCTCCACGACCGGTATACCGCCACCACCTGAGGCTACGACGATCCAACCCTCCCTTACTAGGGTCCTGATAGCCTCTACCTCGACGTTCCTGTAGGGATCTGGTGATGGGACGACCCTCCTCCACCCACCCCTCGGGTCCCTCTTGAAGATCCAGCCCCTCTCCTCAGCAAGCCTCCTAACCTCCTCCTCATCAGTGTACCAGCTACCTATGAACTTCGTCGGGTTAGCCCAGGCAGGGTCGTCCTCCCTAACGGCTACCCTGTTAACTACGGCTACGGCCCCCCTAACCCTATCGTAGACCCCCTCCTCGATTAGGGTGTTATGTATCGCCTGGGCCAGTAGGTAGCCCAGCCAGCCCTGGGTCATGGCTCCAGCTATATCGAGGGTCTGCGGGGGTATCCTACCCTTAAGAGCCTCCATCCACTCGCTAATTATACCGACCTGCGGCCCGTTCCCGTGCGTTACAGCGACCCTATAGCCCTCCTTAACGATCCTAACTATGGTCCTAGCAGCTGTGTATGCGTTCCTCCAGTAGTCCTCAGGAGTGCCCCTATCCCCTTTAGTCTGGAAAGCGTTCCCGCCTAGGGCTATGAAGACCAGCCTCTCATCCCTAAACGACATACCCACCAGCGCTATACCAACTACAACTAAGGTTAAAAGTATTCTAAGCCTGAGCTAGAAATTCTGCAGCAGAGGACTCCGCAGCGTGACCTACGATTAGTGGGCCCCGAGAGCTGTGGAGCTCGCAGGCTCTGGGCGCTGCGGGGAGCTTACCAGGACCCTAAGCTTATATGGAGGACGGAGGGCTTAAGAGCTAGGGTAGGGTGGGTGTACCTAGTTAGAGTAGCTACGGATGAGGAGGTCGAGATCCTGAGGGCCATAGCTGACTACCAGTTCGGCCTAGGTGTAGGTGCTACCGTAATCCCGGATAGACCCCTCCTGAGAGTTTCGAGGAGGACCGGTAGGGTTAGAGCTGTAATAGACCCCGAGGAGGGGGTCCTATTCACTGTAAGGGCCTCGACTTACACCCTGATACCCACGATCCTAGGTGCCGTAAGGCTCCGCAGGGCCCTACCCTTCCCGAGGCTTAGGTGCGTCGTGGTTAACGAGGTAGCTGATGAGGTGGTAGCCCGTAGGTCCACGGTTTTCTCTAGGCACGTACTCCTAGTTGATGAGTCCCTAAGGCCCGGGGACGAGGTCCTAGTGGTGGACGAGTCCGATAGACTTCTCTGCGTAGGTACCCTTAAGCTCTCCCCTACTGAGGTAATGGAGTTTATTAGAGGTGCGGCTATTAGAGTTAGGGCGTGTATAAATGGCTAGAGGTATAAGCGTGTCCGTATCTAAGGAGGGGGCGGAGCTTCTTAAAGCTAGGAGTAGCTGGACCATGGTAACCGGGTTCCCGGGCTTCGGCTACGTAGGTACTATAGCTGTTAGGTACCTGGTGAAGAAGCTTAACGCGGTTAAGGTGGGGAACGTATTCACTAGGTACATGCCTGACTTCACAGCTCTAGACGACTACGGCATGGTAACGCCTTTCGAGATCTTCGTACACGTAGGTAGCGGGACTATCTACCTACTTAACAACGTAATACCCTACACCCCCGAGAGGCAGAGCTTCGTTGAGGCTGTAGTAGACTGGTTCACCTCAGTAGGAGGTTCTAGGGCTATACTGATAGGGGGTCTTAACTCTAGGTTTAGGATGGGTAGTGAGGAGCTCTCGTGGCTATGCCTAAACAACTGCGGGTGGAACCTCCAGGAGCCTCCACTACCTAAGGGGCTCTACATAGTAGGCCCGCTAGCCCTCCTAACCATGGTGCTGGAGTCCCGGAAGATCCCAACACTAATACTACTCCCCTACACAGACCCCGGTAAGTACGACCCTAGAGCCGCCTCAGTAGCTGTAGATAGGGTAAGTAAGCTACTGGAGCTTGGGGTCGACGTATCCGAGCTACTAGAGCACTCTAAGCTCATAGAGGAAGCTGAGGAGAAGCTGAAGGAGGCTATAAAGGAGTCTGAGAGTAGGGTTAGGATGCACATCTAGTAGAAGCACCTACAGTAGCTTATAAGCTACAGCTACGGCTATAACTCGGTTATACTGTGCTACCCTACGAGCTAGTAAGTAGATACGTAGCCCCTAGGGTGAGGGCTCTAGTAGCTGTTAAGCTAGTTAGGGAGTACGGTATTAGCCAGGTTAAGGTATCGAAGCTCCTGGGCGTTACCCAGCCCATGGTAAGTAAGTACCTCTCCGAGGATATCGGTAAGGTGCTTGAGGAGCTGAGGGGTATGGGCTTAGATTTAGTTGAGGTGGAGAACGTAGCCTCCCTACTCTCCGAGGTAGCCTCTAGAGGTAGTACCGAGGACTACACCAGGATCTTCACAGCCTACCTAAACAGCCTCCTATCTAGAGGGGCTCTCTGCAGGCTCCACAGATCCATCTACCCGGGGTTAAGCTCCGGGTGCTCGGTGTGTAGAGCCCTCCTAAGGGCTCAGCTCGATACCTACGTAGAGGAGGTTTACGAGGCTCTCAGGATCCTGTCCGAGGAGCCCTTAGCCTACAGGCTAGTACCTGAGGTTGGGTCTAACATAGTCTCCTGTAGACCTGATGCTAGTAGCATCCTAGACGTAGTAGGGTTCTCCGGTAGGGTTATCAGGGTTGGGGAGAGGGTTGTAGCTGTTGGGGAGCCTACCTACGGTGGTAGCCGCCACCTAGCCTCAGTACTGCTAGTTGTAAGGAAGTTTAGGGGGGACCTAAGGGGGGCCGTAGCTGTTAGGCACTCTCAAAACTGCGTTGAGGAGCTTGCGAGAGCTGGTCTAAGGGTGGTAGCTACAGGACCTCACAGTAGTAGGGATGTGGTTGTTGAGGATATTGGGAGGCAGCTAGAGAGGGTTCCGGAGCCGTGGGCTGTAGATGCTATAGCTGACCTAGGCGGTAGCGGTATCGAGCCGGTGATATACGTATTCGGCTCAACAGCTATAGAGGCCGTTAGGAGGGCCCTCCTCTGCGCTAGGACTACCTAGGGTACTCCTCCTCGTATACCTCCCCTTCCACGTCCACCTCATCCCAAGCCTTAGGGCACCCCTTACCGTACCTGTAAACAGGCTTCTCAAGCCTAGTTAGGAGGGCTACCCTCGATGGCTTAGAGCTGGATACTAGCCTGTAGCCTGTCTCCTCAGCTAACCTCCTAGCGAAGTCCACGACCTCCTCGTAGGTCGGCATGCTAGCTCTAGATAGCCTACCCATGGAGGCCCCTACGTGCATGTAGGCCTTAGGCTCTACGTAGGTTGGGTTAACCCTCTCTATCAGCTTAGCGAAGCCCTTTACATCGTCTTCCCCCATGTTAAAGCCCTTCACTAGGGTTACCCTGATCACCGTCCTCGTACTTAGTGAGGGGAGTAGCTCCAGGGTCTTAAGGGTAAGCCTCCACAGCCCCCCTCCCATCGGCCTACTGAAGTACCTGTACATATCCTCGTTCCAGGCCTCTAGGGATACGTAGAGCTGGGTAGGCTCCTCCTCTAGGTTAGCTAGTACGTCCGGCCTAACCCCCCTAGTTACTAGGAACGTCGTAAGGCCCTTCCTGTGGAATACCTGTATAAGCTCGCCTAACCTGGGGTAGAGGGTCGCCTCACCGGTCAGGGATATAGCTACGTGCTTAGGGTCTACAGCCTCCCTATACATCTCCCTACTAGCTCTCTCAGCGTAGCCGCTGACCGTCCTCCTATGCTCAGCTATAGCTAGCTCGGCCAGGACCTCAGGGTCCTCTACGTAGGGTAGCTTGAGGAGCTCCACACCCTCCAGCCCGAAGTCGCTAGGCCTCAGCCTCCAGCAGTGGAGGCAGCTATTCCAGCACCACAGCACGGCCGGGCTGAACTGGATACACCTATGGGACTCTATACCGTAGAACCTGCACTTATAGCAGAACTTACCGTAGACCAGTGCGTTGTGGACCCACAAGCACTTCTTAACAGCCGCGTGGGACCCTATCAGGTGGTAGCCCTGCTTCCTAAGCCTCTCGCAGGCTCTAGCTAAGGGGTCTACAACCCCGGGACCTCCAGCTACGGCGGCTATCCCAACCTCCCGGAGCTCTAGGGACTTCTAAGCTATTATATCCTAAGCTACCTCGACGACCGCCCACGACCCCGCACCGGTAGCCGGTGAGGTGCGGGCAAGGTGGAAGTCCCTAGATGCGATGAGTAAGCGAAAGTAATGTAAGAGAGTATATAGGGACGGGGGACTACAGTACTACACCCTACTGGGGTACCTATTTCAGCTCTACCTTTAAGCCTTCGCGGTAAGCGTGCTGTAGGCCCCAGCTGGAGTCTCCGGTACAACGGCTATAGAGCTACGTGTTGGAAGGCACCTACATAGCTTGAATAAAGGAGAGGATTAACCCTACCTAAGAAGATTACTCGAAGCCCTCCCCTTAATACGAGGTCGGCATGGGTAGCTTTACCCTTAGCACCAAACTCCCAATGCTATGCGAGGGGCTTCGAGACCAGCTTGCTAGTACCTGGAGAATTTTTCAAGTAGTGCGATGTGATAGCGTAGAGGAATGCTAGAGCTCTAGGAACCGTTTTCCTCCTTAATAGCACGGCCATAGCTAGGAGGTAGGAGGTGAAGCTTACCTTAGCTCCCAGCTTCTTCAGCCTCCAGTAGTCCATAGCTCTATCGTAGTGTAGCCAGAACTCGTGCGCGAAGCCCCTCCCCCTAGTTAAACTCTCTACACCTACTAAGTGGTAGACTACGGGAGCTATGCTGGGGTCCTTGACAGAGTACGTCTTAAACCCCTTAACCCTAGCGCAGTAGCATAGCACACTCTCGTAGTGAAGGCATTTCCTGCTCCCTCTATAGAGTACGCTAATGGAGCAGCCTGCTATAGCCTCCCTCCTAAACCCCATGTTGACTCCGCTTAGGTTTGTTGACGGAGCTATACGGTCTGTACAAGCCCTAGCTCCGGGAAGCCCTGATACTGAGATCCACCCACAGTACCTCTCAAACTCTGGGAGGGGTTTCCTGTGGAGCCAGCCTGCGGTGGGTACCTCTAGGTAGGACCCTTCATCCTCAAGTTCGATTCTTCCGTCTCTAAGGAAGGCCTTGTAGATGAGGCCCCCGATACCGCCGGCGTCGGGGAGTCTCTCGAAGAGCTTAACGTACTTCTCGACCCAGTCTTCTCTAGGTATCGCGTCGTCGTCTACGAAGAGTACGTAGCTGTAGCTACTGCTTCTCAAACCTATCTCAGCTGCCTCAGCTACGTTCCCACGTCTCTGTATGACCAGCTTGATTGGGAGCTTACGGCTCCACTCCTCGACGATCCTCTCGCTACTGTCGCCCGAAGGCTTCAGCACCACAATTACCTCACCAGGTAGTAGGGTCTGCCTAGCTAGTGCTGAGAAGAGATTCGGGAGAGCCCAGGCCCTTCTGTACGTGGTGACGATAACGCTTACCTCTCCCAGCCCGCTCACCCCAGCTTCCTCAGGAGCTCGGTGAACCTTTCGGTGAACCTCTCTAGGGTGAGCTCTCCAGCTCTCCCAGCGGACCTTCGAGAGTAGTAGCTCCACAGCTCTGGATCTGTATGTAATCTAGCTAGCACCTCGCAAGCCTCATCGGCTGTGGTGTAGCCCAGCCCGTAGGCACCCTCACCGGCTAGGT
>Ga0209393_1000678_pt1 | contig 15895 bp, 12 predicted proteins | sample SSWtaG_2_FD_184117 | JGI IMG/M metagenome (GOLD analysis project Ga0209393, IMG submission 184117) | Hot spring microbial communities from Sandy's Spring West, USA to study Microbial Dark Matter (Phase II) - SSWsed_130316 (SPAdes)... | ecosystem: Environmental > Aquatic > Thermal springs > Hot...
GGAAGTATCGGTAAAGTTGTCAAGAAAAGACGACCAGTCCGAAGGTCAATCATCAAACCCAAGCGAAGAAGGTGATAGATTGTGGCTAGGACTGCAACTAAGTCAGGTAGAAGAGGTAAAATCCGAATTGGAGAAATCTACCGCTATAAAACAGGAAAGTATGTCCGAGAGAAGTTGGGAGAAAAGCCCACTGATACGATTGGTTATAGAGTAATCCCAGTTAAGGGAAAACCTGGGCGAAAAATTTTGATTGCTATTAGAAGAAAGAAAGGACCAAGAGGAGGGAGAACCAAAGCAGTTGCTTTACTTAGACATATAGGGACTGCAAAAGGACGCCGTTTGGCTCGTGCCGCAAGAGTTAAAACCATGAAACGAACAAGGCGTGCTCGTAGAAGGAGATGATGTAAGATGAAGCGATTTGTGTTATGTCTAACTATCGTCGCTTTACTTGCTGCTGCGTTTGCAGTTACACAGTTACCTTCTGAGGACGAAATAACTAACCGTGTTCTAAAGCCGTCAGTTCAAATTGCTTACTTTGAGGGGATAGGCGGTGCAACGGCATCGTGGGTTTCAGCGGGTTCAGGTGTTGTATTCAAGACCTCTAAGGGGGTTTACATTCTAACTGCTTCCCATGTCATTCGGCATGCTAGGCGTCAGTATTCTGATGACGAGGATAATAAGGACAGAAAGAAAGTTGAGTATGATGATGTGATGGCAATTATGGAGCGAGTGAAGGATGGGGTTGTTACAGGTGAAGTTAGGGTTCGCTGTATGGTTTTGAAAGTTTCCCCTGTAGACGAAGAAGGAGGGCATGACATAGCGGTTCTCCAACCTTACGAAGGCGACCTTTTCCCTTCAGGTGCGAGACCACTACCGTCCAATATATCCATATATGCGGGACAACCTGTTTACCACTGCGGTAGTTTGTTAGGTGAACTCGTGAACTCCGTTACCTTTGGCGTCATTTCATCTGTCTCACGGATGTATCGCAACAAGCCCTTCATTCAACTTTCCACGACGGCGTTGCCTGGTTCAAGTGGCGGAGGTATTTTTGTCGTTGTAGAAGGTAAGTGTTATTATGCGGGCATGTTAACCCGAGGAACTGGGGAGACTGTAAACTTAGCAATTCCTATTTCACGAATTCGTGGTGAGTTGAAGAAGTGGAAAATGGAATTCATCTTTGATGAGGCGCAATGATTATGCCTAGGAACTCTAAGTATTTTGATGTCCAACATGTAAGTAAAGGGACATCAGTTAGGATTATACCTAAACGGACAATTCGTGTCGCCATTATAAATGACATTCATGTGCCTTATCACGACCCTACGGCAATTTCGTTGTGTCTCAAAGTCTTAGAAGCAGTAGCGCCCGAAATTCTTATAATCAACGGCGATTTCGTGGATTTCTTTGCTATATCCAGATTTGACAAAAACCCTCACAGGAAATTAATGTTAGGGGAGGAAATTCAAAAAGCCCGCCAAGTCTTAGATATGTTCACATCTCGGTTAAAGCCTGAGTTGTGGGTTTTTCTGATGGGCAACCATGAGGAAAGAATGCGGATGTATTTGTGGACGAGGGCGCCTGAGTTATCGGTTTTGGATGAAATTCAACTTCCCAATTTACTCGGGCTGAACAAATTTAAACAATGCTGGATTGTCCTTGATTACAAAGACACGCCGACATATGTCGGGGAAGACACCGTTCCAACGGTTCATTTCCCTGAATTCTTTGTCATGCATGGAGATAAAATCCGAATGTCAGGTAACACAATCAACCTTGCCCGTTCAATTTTTTTGAAGGTTTTGCGCAATGCGTTAGTAGGTCATTGGCATCGTGCCGACAGTTACATTCAAATGGACTACTACGGTAAAAGTAGGGGATGTTGGGTTATTCCATGTCTTTGCTTACAGAGACCGCACTGGGATAGCGGTAGAATTTGGGGGCAAGGATTGGGAGTGACTGAAGTTAACCCACGAGGGTTTTTCAAAGTTGACATCGTGTCGTTCATCAAAGACAACGGAAATTTGATTACCTTCTGGAACGGTCGTGAGTTCAGTGTTAAAATTAAGGAGGGGATGAGGAGTGAAGATTTATTTGCCGAAGGTGCCGACTGAGCAAGAAATTGACAGAATAATTGAGTGGTTGGAAATTCTCGGACCTGCTATAGCACTTAGTCAACCTAAGAAGGCGTTTTTGATTTACGATGCGTTGCAAGTGGCTGTTGCGTTTTTGAAACGGTTGCGTCAGAATAATGAGTGGCGTAGAGAAGGGATAATTAAATTGTGAATTGCAAGCACGGAGGTGTCTAAAGATGCAAGATGAAACCCGTCAGGATGAATGGTTATGGGAGGCACAAGATTATTCGTCGCTCATTGGAGACCAGCAATCCAATGAAACACAAAGACAGCAACAAACGGCATCTAAAGACGACCTTAGACAGGAAATTGAAGCGTTGAAACAACAATTGGCTATGTGGCAAAGTTACATGTGGCAGCAATATATTACAGGTGTCGTCAATAACATGATTACCCAAGTTATCCAACAGAAACCTTATCTTGATGCCTGGAAAGATGAACTTCGTGCTGGTTTGGCTCACGACATTGCAGTTTGGTTACAACAAAAGCAATCCGAACAGGCAAATATTTCGTGGGAGGACGCCATCGCTTATATGAATGAAGCGTTGAAGAAGCGTGCCGAGGCAATTGAAGCAAAACTATCAACACTCGGAGTGAACATCGGAACTCAATCTCAAGCGCCTGTCGTCTTACCTGGTAGCGGTGCAGTTACACCATCCGTAGGGGGGACGACAACGACAGAAGAAAAGTTTCCTGGTGTTGAAATTCCTTTGAACGAAGAAACTGCCATCCGCATTGTCCCTGAAAGTTACATTGAGCAACTTCGGAGGGAGCAATTGCGACAGTATATCCGTGATAGAATTGCTGATGCTGAGAAAAAGAGACAAGGAGGTATTCTACCCAGGCGAGAAACTGAAACAGTTCAGACTTAAGAGGTGATTGAACTATGCCAGGGCAAAGATGGGTTTTGTATCAGCCTGCTGGTGCTGGTTACTTGACCTTTCCGACGCTCAGCGATGAATTGCGTCGTGCGACTTATCCGTTGTATGAATTTCGTCAGTTTACACGCCCCGAGGGGAGTGAAGCCCGCAAGGGTGAAATTCACTACTTCAATCGTGTCGGTCGTGTAACAACCCGAGTTCGTGCCATTGGTGAACAAGAACAACTTATCCCGTTACCTACCCCTGCAGTTACGAGGGGTCAGGTAATCATTCAAGATTATGGCGGTTATGTTGAATGGACGGAGCGGTTGGAACGCTTTGCTGAGTGGGATGTCCAAACGATACTGATTGATACCCTCAAGATGAATATGGCTCACAACTTGGATGTGCTGGTCGCTGAGGTTTTCAAATCCACGCCAATCAAGGCAATCCCTGTATCCGCCTCTGCTGTCACCATTGTGACATCGCCTCCATATCCCCAAGCAGGTGCACCTGGTTTAACCAACGCCCATGTCAAGGATGTTATTGACTTTATGCGACTTACTCTTCAGGTTCCACCTTACGACGGAACGAATTACATCTGCATCGCTCACGGCGCAGCCATCCGAGTTCTCCACGACCAAATCTCCGACCAGTTCCTAAAATACACCTCGCCTGATATTTTCTACCGCAGCGAAATCGCCCATTGGTATGGTTGTCGGTTCGTTCAAACGAACAACTCCGAAGCGTTATCCCACGCTGCTGGAACTGGCACTACTAAAACCCCTGAGGCGATTTTCCTTGCCTTTGACCCCATCATTGAGGTCATTTCAGTTCCTGAAGAAATCAGAATTGAGGTTGTGCCTGGAACTTTCGGTCGTGTTAAGCAGGTAGGTTGGTTCTTCTCAGGAGGTTGGGCACTGACTTGGGATACACCTAATCCAGGTGAGTGCCGTGTCATTCACTTCACCAGTGGTTAGAATAAATTAGACTGAGCGAGGTGATTTTTATGCCTTTGGGCGCTGAATATGAGGCTTTAAACGCCATCACACGAGAAGGTGTCTCTGTCAGTTCAACGGGAGTTGTTACAACTTTACCTCCAGTTCCATCGGGTCTCTACCCAGGTATGGAGGTTATGGGTGTGGCAGTTGTCGGGGTAGGTGTAAGCAATCCATCGGCGTCGTTGCCTTCAGGGCTTACATTTACTCTGGAAAGCATCAATCCCGACGGTTCAGTTGCAGCGAGCCGAACTGTAAGTTTCCCAGCGGTTTCCACATTCAATACCCAAACAATTGAACCCTTCTATGTCGCTATTGGGAATGCCCTCCGAGTTAGGATTACGACTGCAGTTGGGACGGGTTTGACTGCGGATGTTACTGTATTTACCAAGTGGCATGGCATTCCAATTCCGCAGCAACGGCAAGTTATCGGAGTAGAGAATGTGTGATGACATCAAATAGCGGATAGTTGAAAGGGGGGCGAGATACATGCCATTCCAAAAAGATAAACCTTATCGGGTTTATCTCGCTCCCTTTCATCCGCCAATTTACGAACAAGGCGGTCATTTCTTTTATCCTGATGGTTGTGAAGTGCCGTTAGAGGTGGTCAAACGGATGCTGGATTATGTTGACCACTTATGTAAACAGTGGGGCATAAAGGTAAACGAACACAAGAAAAGGTGGTTGCCTAAGGATGATAGGCAACACGAAGAACTAAGGAGGCATTATTGGAAAAAATAATTGAGGTGACAATCAATGCCACGAAAAAAGAAGAAGGCTACAAGGCGAACACGGACACGCAGGCGACGCACTACAACTGTTGAGATGCTCGTAGGGATGGTAGGTGCTCCTGACGAAATTTCTGAAGAACGAGTGCCTACACTACCATCCCCAACAGTGCCTAGACCACGACGCCATGTCCGAAGAAAACGGAGGTGACTTTAGATGTTAGCATGGTTGACTTGTTTTGTTGACAACCAAATCGTTGAGATTGACAAGACGGAAACGGGCATCATCGTGAAGCAAGGTGGCACTATACTGCCTCCTAAAGAAAGGGACGAACTACTCAAGAAGATTGGGCTTTACGATTTCGTTATGGCGGAGCACATGAAATTGCTCGTCAAAGCAGGGATTGCCGAACCCAGTGCTGAAGCATCAAAACCTGAGGGTTCTTCTGGTGGTAGTTCTGAAGGTGAAGTCACAAATACTCCTGAACAATCACTAAGGCGTCGGGGTCGTCCTGCTAAATCTCAGTTAACCGCACATCTTGTTAACGAGTAAACGAGGTGACTTATAATGTTGCCTATTGTTGCTGCTGCGGGGGTAGGTTATCTTGCAGGAAGGAAAGGAAAGAAAAAGCCTAAGACTATAAAACCAACTTTAGAAGTTCCTTATTTGTCACCAGAACAAATTCAAGCCCATCCTGCACTTAATCAACTATATGGGATGTGGCAAGACCTTGCTGCAGGGATAAGAGGGGGTGCGTTGCCGACAGGAATTCCCGCTGGAGTATTCCAAAACTTGATGTCGTTAGCAATGCCAGGAATGGATGTAACTGAGTTGCCAACTGGTGGTTATAATAGAAAACGATTTCCTCGTAGATTTAGACTTAGATGGGTGCATCCTAGCGAACAATCCGCTGTATCAAGACAACCTACAACCGCAGGACCGCAACAACCAAACATCACAGGCGCTATCAGCACAATTGCCGATTTGATGCGACCGTTATTTGAGCAACAACTCAGGAGACAATTAGAAATGACACGAGAACAATTAGCAGCAGCAACAGGGGCACCTACAGGTGGGGCGATAGCAGAGGTCATGAGGCGACAAATAGCCGAAGCAGAAAGGGGTTGGCAGGCTCAATTGGGGCAAATGGGGATGCAGGAATTGCAAGCACAACGACAATTGATGCAGTGGGCGACGGAAGCACTACCGAGGATGATGGCAGCACAACAACAACTTTACTTCACACCATACACCATGTTAGCGAGTGCCCTTCAACCATTTGTTGGAACTTTCGTTTCACCACAACAAGTAGTTAGACCACCAAGCACATTAGAACAAATTCTTCCCCCATTGTTGCTTGGGGGGATTTTCGGGGGGTTATTCGGATAGCAAAGAGAGGTGACGAAACATGCCATTCCGTTCGCCTGAAGTTTTGGAAAGCATTGCAACAGCGATAATGACACCAAGTAGGTGGGAGATGTATTATGAGCCAGACCCATTTGCTTTTATCCTCCGAAATGTCATAGGGGCGATGATGATGCGGAAGGCGGCGAGGGAAAAGGCGTTAGATGATTTCATGGAGTTGATGATGCGGGTAGGACCCGATGTTGTGGCTAACTACTTGGAATTTGAACCTTTCAAGGAATATGTCCAACGGGCAACGGGGTTGAAGCCTAAGGATATTGAGAGATTTTTTCAGTTAGTAGCAAGTTGGATGCCTGAATTACCATCACCTTTCGCTCCACCAACGCCTTCTCAACCAGAAAGCGTTCCCCAGATAACTGTCCCGCCAGATATATCTTCAGGTCTTTTCGGTGCTCGTAGAGGGCGTTCGTTAATTCCACCTGTCAGCCTTACTGGATTGGTCCCTCCAAGAGGTAGTGTTGACACGGATATTATTGGGGATGTGATTGCGAGTATATGGGGTATTCCGAGAACTGCGACTTGGGCACATCGGATACTTCGTGATATAGTTATGTGGTGAGGTGAACAGTAAGGATGCCTCCAATCCAACGAACACCACAACCTGCTCAACCTACAAACATACCGTTGTTTTCGCCTGAGTTGATACCTTTGTGGTTATCAGACCCTACAACGGCTCTTGTTCAAATATTCAAGCAAATGTTACCCCCGCTTCCGACTGTGCCATTCCGACCACTTCCCGCACCTATAGTTCCTGAACCCGAAATGGAAATTCAACCGATATTTATAGAACCGACACCACCACCTTTAGGTGAACCTTTGCCTGTAAAGCGACCTTTAGAACCAACGGGAATTGAATTCCCCCAGTTCGTTCCCAGACCTAAAGAACCTCCTAAGTATGAAGATGTGCCTCCACCACCTATCCTGCTTCAAACAGAACCTCCGCCATTACCTCCCCCATCTCCTTTTGAACAACAGTTAAGGCAATACTTTGCCGACCCTCGCAACTGGCAGAAATTGTTGACTTTTGCACGCATGATGCCAGAGAGATTTGAGAGGATGATGGGACTTATCCGAGAGTTTGCGCCGAGGGCATTGCGAGAAGGTGAACAACTTGCCGAGCAGCAACATCTACAAAGGTTTGAACTACAACGGAAACTCGCTCATGATGTATGGACTACACAGCGGTTGTTAAAAAGTGAGGAATACACTCATGAATTAGAGAAAGTGAGAGAGTATGCAAATATGTTATCTCAAACTGCAGCAAACGCCACATCTATAGATGACCTTTTCCGTGTCAAGCAAAATGCCGTTCAACATCTCCCTGAACCTTATTTCTCAGCCGTCAACGCTGTCATCCAAACGCAACTTCTTAAAATTCTCCAAACTTTGCCATCCGACCAAGCCGACATGACATTAACACGGCTTGAAAGGGTAGGATTTGTTTCCCCAAGGGAAGCCGAACAGATTAGAGGTCTGTTACGAGGTGAAGTTGAGCACCGAAAGGCTTTTGCTCAAACATTAAGGATGCGCATGGCTAATTTGAAACGACTTGTTGAAAGAATGAGGGTGTTAGGTGAAGATGTCAGCGATTTAGAGATGCAATTAAGTAATTTAGAGGGCGTGATAAATCGGATGGAACAATTTCCTGTCACGGCTGAATATTACAGCAACACCGTTAGAGTTTTAGGGGATATGGAGCGGGGCTTATCAACAGCAGTAAACCGAACAGTTGAGCGCATCGTTAAAGCCTTGCAACCAATCATACAAGTAAGCCTCACGATACTGAGACCTGACACAATAAGGCGTAGTTTGGAGACGCTGAATTTGAGAGAGATTTCTGCCATCTTGGGTAAGGTAGCACCTGAAACGGTGGCAGGATTAGCCCAAATTCGTGGTAGAATTGCAGAAGCCACCAACGACGAAATCATTTCGTTTATTTCATCGCTTGCTGATGGTATTGATAGGCTGATTGGAGAATTTGAGCAATTTAAAGGTATCCCAGAGGTTGAATATAATTTAGGCGCATTAAGGGCAATTAGGGATGCATTGAAAGCACGAGCCGAGAGTTTGAAACAACTTAACTCTACCACGAAAGATTTAATTGCGAGTATCGGAGAAATCATAAAAACTGACCCTTGGAAGGGAGCACCTCCTCATGTTCAGGAAAGAATGGCGATTAGTCGGAAACGGTTAACATTAGCCGAGGCTCAACTGAGATTACAAGAGGAAAGGCTACGGTTAAGCCGTGATACTTTCAACTTCAATTCTCAAATAAAGGTCATCGGTTTGGCTCTTTCCATCATCCGAGAAAGATTGCGTGCGCTTAATATGGCTAATCAAGGAAAGGACGCTATAGAGCAAGTGAGAGTGCTTACTGGGCTCTTAAACGCTTACGCAAATCTGCAGCAGAAAGGAATGTTCATAGATTTACCTCCTGGAGTGTCTGAGTTGTTGGCTGGAGAGACAAGCAATATACTCAATCGGTTGAAGGTTCTTTCAGACGAAGTATTATCCAGAGGCAAATATGATGCCACAACCAAGGCTATAATAAGCCAAATCGTCAAACAATTAGATGAATTGGATACCATTTTGGATACATTGGGAGTTCCGTTAGTTGCCCCTATTCCATCAATACCTGCTATGCAACCACCAACTCAAAAGCCTACTACCAAGCCAACTCAACCCAAACCACAAACTCCGCCACAACCTCAAACTCCACCTAAACCTCCAACAGGGCAACAAAGGAGGAAACAGCCTCCGAAATATAGTGATGTTGTTCCGTTCTGAAGCCGACTTGCGTTTATGGAAATTGTGTGTTAGAATAGGAGCGACATACATTGCAGACGAAGGAGGGCGACATGGTTATGATTGAGGTGATGAAGCCGTGCAACGAACTACTACTCGCCCACAAGCAAAACCTAAAACTGCGTCTAAGGATTACATTGTTGAAAGGATAATTGAGGAAGCGTTAAGGCGGGGTTACAGCCTCCCGCAAATCATTGCATTGCTTGCCATTGCCAATATAGAGAGCGATTTCAGACCCGATATAGTGGGTGACCGAGGGACTTCGTTTGGCTTGTTTCAGGTTAACCGTAGCAGGTTTCCTAAATATGGGGTAACGCCTGAAACTGCAAAGAAGTTGTTTGATTTGGATTATCTTCTCCCTCGTGTGTTTGCTGATTTTGATGAATTAAACCGTAGGCTTCGTAGGACACATCCCGACATCTTTCAGGACATCCCCGCAGATGCTTCGCCTGAAGATTTCCGAGAGCGGGTTGCAAAGACATTTGCAATCTACGCAACATACTGGAATAGACCTGCTTTATTAGATGATGTTCTGAGAGACCCACGAGCCTTCAATCAAGTCTATCCTAAAGTCAATCGTGATGTAATGCGACGCAAACTTCATGAAGCCATTGCGCTCGTCCAAAAACACTTACCTAAGTCGGCGGAGAAAATCAGAACAACAACGCTTCAAGAACTTGCAAAATTCCTTGGTGTCACTCCAGAAACACGAGTTCCACCTCCCCACATTCAAAAAGTTCAACCCGAAGCACCTGCACTTTCAACTATCTATCAAAGCCTCTTTGCGTTGCCTCAATATCTTGCTGCGGGACAAGCGTTTAACCGCTTGTTAGAGCAATATAGGCGTGAAGGGAAAGAGCCACCTGTCAAATATCAATACACACCACTACCTGGTCACACGCCTGTTAACGAGTATGAAAAGATAGTTTCTCACTTCTTCAACCGTTTTGTGCCTGGTTTCCCGCAATTGTGGGAACGGATGTCTCCAGCCGAACGCATTGCCTTTATTTCTCAAACATCCGCTTTGCTCAAACAAGTTTTGCCTTTGCACAACCAAATTGTCGCTGAACGAGACCCACAGAAAAAAGCCGAGTTGCAAAGGAAATTGGAGAATACCTTTAAGCAATGGATAGTCAACTTACCTCAATTAGTTCCGTCATTGAAGGAGCGTCCCAGAACGGCATTAGAACGGGCAAAGGAACTTGGTGTTGCCGTAGGGACTTTCTTTAAAGAATTGGGTGTTGGAATTATCAAAGATGTTATAGCGTCATTGATGATTATTCCTCCTGCAGCATTAGACCCTAAACGAGATTACACAATTAGAGACCCCAAGACAGGGGAGTTGCGGAAAGTTCCTTACAGAGAGTATCTGAGACACCGTATAGATGAAGTAACAAATGAATACTACAAACACACACCTGAAGCACCTGAGAGAGAAGTTGTTCGTAGGTTGTTACACGAAACATTACCTGTTAAACCAAGAGCGGTTATAGACCACATCATAGATACTATCGGAGGCGGTATGATAGACATTGTAGGTGGTCTTTTTGAGATGGTAGGAGCGATTGGCGATTACATTGCGGGATTATTCGGTAGAGAGACGAAGGCTCGGAAAGCAATAGAGCAGTGGTTCGCTGAAAGGTCACGGGCGGTTTTAGCAGCAGCAAGGGCTTTATCCGAACATCCTGAATTCCGACGCTATCATCAAAACTACGCTTTCAACTTCCTGCTCGCCGTTGCCCCTGACGAAATAGATAAGAAGTCAAAGCAACCTACCCGATATGGATGGTATCTTTACGCTCAACATGTTCTCCTTTCTTCTATGTTGGATATTGCCAAGGAAGCAGTTAGTCACCCTCAATTCTCTGCCGTTGTTGATAGTGTTATTATGAAGTCTCCTACGATTGGATTTCTCATTCCGATAACAACAGGTGGGAAAATTGCGCAAAGTTTATCAGAGGCAGTTTCCACTGCAGCGAGAGCGGGGAAAATTTCTGCTCGTGCAGCAAATATCCTTTCAAAAGTTGCTTCCGCAACGACATGGACTATCTTTGGTCAACCTGAAGAATTCCTTCGTCCTTTTGTTGTTCCCAGAGTAAGTGAGTATTTGACACGGAAGGCGATTGAAGGTGCGCTGAAAGCAGAAGGCGCAACGGTTATGGAAAGAATTGCGAAGGCTATCACAAAACCTAACCCTGCTTTGGGAGACCTCATTCAGAAAGGTTTCAAGCCTCAATTGGCAGCCGAAGCCATTGCCCAAACAATGTCTCGTTCTTTGTCTGTGGCGAACACCCTTTACAGCGCTTTTTCTGGTTCAGTAACAGGTGCGATTTTCATGTCACCCCAAATAGGTGACGAACGAGATTATTTGGCGGGGTTATTGACGGGATTAACGATGAGTTCTGGATTTTCAGTGCTAGGTTGGGTAGGTAAGAATTTAGCGAGACGGGCTGGGATACCTGTTCCTGATTTTCAAGCACCTCCAGAGATTGAGTATGTTGTTTGGGCTAATTTCCGTCAGTTACTCACGGACATCTTAGGTGTAGACAGTTTTCTTTCTCCTAAATTGCGCCCTGAAGAAGCAGCACGGCAACTCGCTGAATGGGGTTCTGCGTTTAACCGTCTTTTCAGAAGCGAATATGCAAGCACGCTATTACATGAAATCTACAACGATTATATCGGGGCACGGAGAGCAGCCTTGCAAGATATTCAAGAGCGCAAATCCGTTATTCGCAGAGTTGCAACGGGGGTTTACCGCCTTTTACCTGATGATTTGAAAAGCATTGCTATAGAGGATGCTTCCCGCATAACACCTGAGAATGTCAAAAAACTTTTCCAAACCATCCACAGGCTTGCTGTTAAGTTTCTAACCGATGAAGGATATGACGAACCACTTGCTCGCAAAATGGCATGGGTTGTTACAGGCGTTATTACCGACCAACTACTTGGCTTGCGACTTCATACTCGGATAGGGGAAACTTTTGAGGGTGTAGAAAATCTTCGTCGTAAAGTTTTAAGCCAACTTCATGAGTTACCTGAATACAAGAAAGCATTCGCTCCTACCGCAAGGTTAGATATTCAAGACCTTGCTGTTAGTGTTTCGTTATTGCTTCACCACACAGTTAGACAGGGGTTAATGGAAGCACCAACCCGAGTTCCTAAACCTATTGCTGCTGCCGTTCGTGGAACTGCGAAGAAAGTTATAGATGCGTTATATGCTGATATGGATGAAGCCTTTCGCACAGGTCTTACTGACCGTGTTGCCCTTGAAGTTTTCTATCTCTTCGGGAAAGAGCCTCCATCAGGGGAAGCAATCAGGGCTATACCAACATATCCTATGGTAATAGTGTCTGAACCACCACCTCGTGAACTTCCTCAGCCAACTTTAGATGATGTTCAACAAATCGCTAATTTCATATTCACAAGAGTGGTAGGTGATAAGAAAGCAGCGAGCGATGCCCGAGGCTTAATTAACGCTGCAAGGCGAATTTACGGGGATAGTGCTGAAGGGGTTACTAAGGCTTTAGAAGCACTTGATTACATGCAGGCAAGTAAAACCGCTGCAAGGAAAGCAGAGTTTATTTTGTATCACATGGAGCGCTACGGTTTGCTGACACCAGAAATGGCACGGGAACTTAGGAGAGAGATTTCTGTGTTGTATAGAACAGCGGAGAAGCAATTTTCTTCTGCAGGGAATTTAGATGTTGTCAAAAATGTGTCAACGGAATTGATGTCCAACATAGTTAGGGTTATGCAGCGGGCTATTGCCGAAGCACGGTTGGATAGAGAGGCTAACGATGCCATCATCCGAGAGATGCGCATGCCTGAAGTTTCTCCGCCTGAAAGACCCCGAGTGGAAGTTCCTGGAGAAATTCCCACATTTATCGGAACAACTGATATTCAACGAGCATCTTTCCTTGCACTGTTGCCTATCATTCCTTTTAGCCATGATTACTTCAACCGTGTGAGCGACATAGAGGCGAGAGTGTTTGGGAATTATCCTGTCAAACTTGCAATCGCTCAAATTTCCTCGCCAGAGCAAGTTCAATCAACCGTCAATAAATTGAAATCCGAGAATTGGTTACCATTCGTTTACCGCATGGTAGACGAGCAATTGGGTGCTGATACACCACCATTATGGGTTGTTGTTGGTGTTAAAGGCGATGTGACGCCTGAAAGTGCCAAACAGTTATCCGATGCAGTTATATGGTTGTTGGGAGGTAGGACATCTGATACAGTTGGTCTTGATTGGGGTAAAGTTAGTGACTTGTTTGCTGGATACAATGATGTCCTTCGTTACTTAAGACTTTGGTATGAAAACAAGGACGCTTACAAGCGTGCTCTGAAAGACCCTAATATCCGAGAACGCATAAAGGAGATGGTTTTGAGTGTCATTCCTCCTTACTTCTTTGAGGTTATTGATATGCTTCGTCAGGAAAGAATAGGAGAAAGAAAGTTTGATTGGTTGGTGCTGAGGTATGGAGACGCCCGTGATGCTATAAGGTATCGTTCATTAAGGGCTCTTCGTTTGGCTGCCATAGAGGATTTAGATGATTACATTCGTTTATACTGGGGCGATAACCCCGATATTCCTTTCTGGGTTGGGTTATATTCGTTTGGGTTGCGTCATGTCTTAGGAATTGAGTTTCACCCGTTCTCAATTTTGGAATTGCACCTATTGGCGTTACCTGTTTCTATGGCAAAACGGATTTCTCGGCTTTTGTATGCCTATGGAGAGGGGCGAAAAGATATTGTAGAAACATCGCTAGGTAATTGGTTGTCTGGATTGCGTTATCGCATGAAAGTCAAGATTGTGGAAGGTTCACCTACACCGCTTCGGATTGAAAAAGAGGCTCCTGATATTTTCCGAATGGAAATCAGTGACAAAACCCTCATGGATTTGTTCGGATTTTACTTCAATTTGTCTATGGAATACTCACGGAGAAGGCATAAACTTCCAAGGACAGGTGAAGTATTAGTTGCTTACTTACGCAGTCGTCCAGATATAGAGGAAACAATTCCACGACAAATTCGTGATGATTTATATTCTGCGATACAAATGTTTCCTGAACCTGTTACTTGGGATGTTGAAGTTCCGTTTACTGCTCCACCAGTTGAAGAAACTTTACCTCATATTGCTAATGAATTGCGTGACATTATCCGAACTCAATATGGGGATAATGAAGATATGGTTACTTTCGCCACTGTATTTACTTCAACACCAGTTGGTTTCATATACATAGATAGGCTTCGTCCAGATGAGGAAGTTGGAATTGTAGACCCACTAAGACCTCATGCTATCTATCTCACATTTTCCCACATCCGACCATCCTCTATTGCTCATGAGTTGACACACAAGTTAATCCATACATTAGACCCAACTCCTGATTTGTTGTCAGGATATTCCCATTTCCGAATTGGTTGGGGGAAAGATATAGAATTACGAAAGGAAATGACAAATGTTCACAATTTCCTTAGAAGGCTTCCCGATGTTCGTGATGTTGGGGATAGAGAAAACATGTTGCGATTGGTCAGAGGCATTTATTTCTTGTTGACCCCTGACGCTGAACAAAGAAGGGCTGCACCTTACTTTACAAGACATAGTCGTTCCGAGGATAGTTACTATGTAGTTTTCGGCTATTACTTCCTAAATACTGCTGGTAGTTTGTTGAATTGGGCTTCTGATGTCGTGTCGGATTTGCTTGTTGATGTAAGGAATTATGACCTATTTAGAATGCACGGTTGGCAGGGGTTGTCTGATGAAACACGCAAACTCACGCACTATTTCTGGTCTTGGTTTAAAGTCTTGACAACAGATTTACAAGTCACAAAAGACCCACGAATTCGTGAAGTTATTATCCCTCTCTTTAGCAGTTACGATGCATTACTTAATGTAAACCAGGAAGTTATAGGGCGCATCAGGCAGGTTATTCCTGAAACCGACCAACTCATTAATCAAATCATCGGATTAATTCGTGAAAGCGATTTGCCTATATCTCAGGCGCTCATACAAGGCATAGATATATTCAAGGTGATTGAGCCTGAGCATTTTGTTGGTAAGTATTTGGATGAGGTTATGTTCTGGAACAATATCCCCCGCATCATTCGTGACTTTATCCCTGAAGAAGTCCGACATATGTTTGAGGGGGACATTAACAGGCTACAAACAGCCGTTAACGAATTCACACAAAGGTTGCGTGAATTTATATTCGCTCTTCCCCATTGGGTTTTGAGTAGGTTCACTCATGAGTTAAATGTTACGCCTGATGAATTAAAAATTATGTCCGCCTCTTATGTATATCATACATCTCAAAATGCCAATACACGGATAAAGGCATTTGACGATTTATATGATGAAAGAGCGCAAAACATTTTATTGTCGCCAAGGAATAGAATGGAAAGAGATAATCCTTTGCCTATTGCCTTAAGTGAAATTTTTACTGACACAGCAGGTTTAATGGTATCTGGTTTAGATACTGCAAGGGTAAATGACATGGTTTATGCACTGCTTGAATTTTACGCACCGCTCCTTATAGATGCCATCCGTAATATTGACAAATTTGTTAATGAAGGTAGTGTGTTCATGGGTCGTGGGGAAGATTTGGCTAATCTATACAGCCGTGTTCGTGAAATTTTCGTGAATATTCACCGTAACCCTCAATTGCTGAATTCTTTGAGGCGAAATTTAGAAAACATGTCGGCGTTTTACCGACAGATTTACGATATAGGATTGGTTGTCCATCTCTTTGATGCATATGAATTCATAAGAAACCACTTCGCTCCAAGGGCATTGGCTATCACTGAAGAAATTGGGGGATTGGGTGGAATTCCCCTTCAAGTTAGAGAGATGCGTAAGGTTGAACCTGAGGTCCCAGACATTAAGTCACAATTTGAACGAATTCAAGACATCTCCCAATTAATCTCTGCCTTCCTTCCACCAACC